>FTBH01000289.1_pt1 | contig 34502 bp, 31 predicted proteins | sample 1639321 | NCBI WGS metagenome assembly FTBH01 (sample SAMEA3914864, study PRJEB12502) | metagenome | biome: forest; material: soil | place: USA | collected 2012-03-12 | depth 0.3 m
CCGCGGGGCGGCACGACAGGATGTCGTGACGAGCGTCCGGAGGGGAGGCTACGCAGCCAAATCCTGCCCCCGCTACCAAATATAAAGAGGCCGGTTAGATCCCAAAGGGGTTTAACCGGCCTCTTTCATTTCCGGGTGTCGAGGGCAGAGTAACGCCCGCGACTTAAGCGATTTTAGCTTCTTTCGCCTTCCCTGACTTCTGAACTTCCTTCACCGCCGCGCGGATGACCTTGAGCACCTCATCGGGATGAGAAAGCATCGGAACGTGGTCGCTCTCCAGCTCGGTCACCTGAGCGCCCATCCGCTTCGAGACGAAACGCTCCAGTTCCGGATTCACCGTTTGGTCGTTCTTCGCGACGATGTACCAGCTCGGTTTTGACTTCCATGCGGTACCGGCGACCTTTTGCTGGAAGATATCCGCAACGGGCACCATATGCGTCGCCCAGACGAGTTTCTGCTCTTCCTCGGGAAGATCGCCGACAAAGCACGAGATTCCCTCGGGCTTCAACCACACGCGCCCGTCGGCGATCTCGACATATTTGAATACTTCAGTCTTATCGAACTTGTCCTGCTGGCTTTGCGACGTCTCGCTGGAGTCCGGCGCGAGCGCAGAGACGTAAACGAGCCCAGCAACGCGCGGATCCTCGCCGGCAGCGGTAATGACCGTGCCGCCGTAAGAGTGTCCCACGAGAATCGCGGGCTGATTGACTCGTCCGAGCGCGGCCTTCACGGACGCGACATCCGTCGCAAGCGAGTCGAGCCCGTATTGAGCCGCGATGACCTCATGGCCATCCTTTTGAAGAGCCTTAATCAATTTGCCGAAACACGAACCATCGGCCCAGAGCCCGTGACAGAAAACGATGCTTGGTTTGTTCTCGTTGATCATATGTAGTGTATCTCCTTGATTTAGAGGGGTCTCTCACCTTCCGTCCCGTGCCCGTGACTGACATGATCTTAGGCCGCTCTAGCGACTTGCCAAGCCATCGCCGCTTCTCGCGCGAAGTCCTCGTAGCGACGAGGCGGGCGCCCAAGCAAACGCGTGAGCGCTTCGACGTCTCCCGGCTCTGCGCTGAATCCCCGCTCGAGATAGCCTTGAACCATCATTCGCAGGTCAAAGGCAAACCAGGACGGGCCTTGCTTCTGAATCTCCGCGAAAAACGCGCTCGCGTCGGCCCCGCCGTATTTGATCGCGCGGTCAAGCAACTCGCTCCAGATCGAGGCGACCCGGCTCCCGCTCAAGGCTTCCGGACCAACGAGATTGTAGGTCTTCCCGAAGTGACTATCCGAGATGAGAGCGACCGCGGCCGCTTCGGCGATGTCCCGGATGTCCACCATCGAGATCCCGATCTGCCCGAGAGGGGCGGGATAAAGGCCTGCCTGCAAAAGAGCGTCTTTGAACATCAGATCGTTTTGCATGAAATAATTAGGGCGAATAATCGTGAAAGGAACATCAAACTCGCGAATGGCGCTTTCTATCGCTAGCTTTGCATGCAAATGAGGAACGTCCTTGAATCGCTCGGCTCTAAAAACCGATTGGTAAACGATGTGCTTTATCTTCATCTGCTTGGCTAGGTCATACGCGATGATGCCCTGGGTGAGCTCCTCCGCGGCGCCGGCGTTCATCAAATAAACCTTGTCGATGCCCTGCAACGCTTTCAGCACGGAGGGCGGATCGAGCAGGTCACCGGTCACGATCTCGATTTCAGGCGGCAACGATTGGGAGGGTTTCCGGCAGAAGGCACGAACCTCCGCTCCTCGCTTGAGGAGCTCCTTGCATACCAGCGATCCTACCTGTCCGGTCCCACCAATCACGAGAGTCTTCATATGAGGTTGGCCCCTGCAGCCTTTGGACCTAATCAAGCCGCTGAAGGAAACCGATCTCCGAACATCGGAAGACCGCTCTTGGATTGTTTCTCCGTTGCTTCATCCTGGATCACGTCCCAATGCTCGGCGAGCATCCCGTTTTCCATCCTGACGATGTCGACCACGATCCAATTCGGAGCCCCCTTTCCTAGGCCGCTAAACCGGCCGTGAAGCATCACATAGTCTCCGTTCGCAAGAGCGAGATGGTTCTCGTAGCGCATCTCCGGAGGTGCGTTCTTCACCACCCCGAAGAGGCCGTCCCTTCCCGGCGGAATGTGCGCGCTGTGCTGGACATAACGCGATGACCAATAGCGTTCCGCCGAAGCAAAGTCCTTTTGGTTGAAAAGCGTATCGAACGCCCTAAGAACGATGTTCTTGTTCGATTCCATTGCTGGCCTCCTACACCCCTTTCCTGCTGTACGAGCGCTGCAAGATACGGTGCCCCGATCCTGGCAAGCCACCTGCGCCCATTGCGGTGATCGACGCTTCGGGCGGCAAAAACGAGGCCGCTTAAGCCGCCTTGGCCTTCGCGATCATCTCTCCGAAGTCTTTTGGCTCCAGCCGATCTGCACCCGTCAGTGAAAGCATCCAGCCCGGATACTCGGGAGGCAACGCGCTGACGTCGTCGAGCCGCCTGAGCTCGTCTTCGGAAAGCTTCAGCTCGATGGACGCCAAGTTATCGACCAGCTGGTCACGACGTTTCGCGCCGATGATCACCGAAGTCACCGCTGGCCTGGAAAGCAACCAGGCAAGCGCGACCCGAGCGGGACTGCAGCCGTGGGCTTTCGCGATCGGCACCATGACATCGATGATGTTCCAGGAGCGCTCCTTATCGACCAAGGGAAAATCGAACGCGGAACGGCGGGAGTCCTGCACGGTCTGGTTGCTGCGGGTGTATTTTCCGGAAAGCAGCCCTCCCGCCAGTGGACTCCATACGAGAAGGCCGATTTTTTCGGACTCGAGCATGGCAATGATCTCTCGCTCAAGATCGCGTCCCGCGATCGAATAATAAGCCTGCAAAGACTCAAATCCTACGAAGTTCCTGAAGCGAGACACCCCCAAGGCTTTGGCGATTCTCCACGCCTGCCAATTGGAGCAACCGATGTAGCGGACTTTTCCGCGGGTCACCAGGTCATCCAAAGCTCTGAGGGTCTCGTCAACCGGGGTGATCTGATCGTCCGCGTGGATTTGATAGAGATCGATGTAGTCCGTCTTAAGGCGACGAAGGCTCGCCTCAACGGCATCCATGATGTGACCTCTGGAAGCCCCGACATCGTTTCGCCCGCGTCCCATCCGGTTATAGACCTTTGTCGCAAGCACGATGTCCTTGCGCGCGAGCCCGAGATTCTTGAAGCTCTGGCCCAAAATCTCCTCGGACTCCCCGTCCGAATAGATATCAGCCGTATCAAACAAATTGACGCCCGAGTCCACACAGGTCTTGATCAGCTCGTCCGCTTCTGTCTGTCCAACTTTGCCGACATGCTCGAAAATCCCTTTGCCGGTCCCAAAGGTCATTGTCCCCATGCAGATCTTTGAAACGAGCAGCCCCGTATTCCCTAGCTGTTTGTATTCCATGCAGAAACCTCCTTATGCCGCCTTTCCACCATATTTCTGTGCAGGGGGCCTGAGTGCCTCTTCTCGCGTGAGGTGCTCCTCGCCTCTCAGCTTGGCGTCCAGGGAAAGAGGTCCTGGTCCCGTGATCACGACATAAAGGCAGCATATGAATTGCGCGAATTCGGACCGGAAATCGTGCAGCACGGCCCAGATACCGACCTGAGGAGGGACCGAAGGCAACGGCAGAGGAGAGTGGCCAAGATACATGCTGATCTTGGTGGAAAGCGTGGCGACAAGCATTTCGACCATGAAGATCAGTCCGAGCGGACGCGTGAGCAGGCCAAGAACAAGAAAAGTTCCGCCCACGATCTCCAGACAACCGACGAATGTCGAGGTGGCGGCCGGAAACGGAAAACCCAGGTGCGTGAAACGGATCACTCCCATGCTCGGGTAAAGAAATTTGATGATGCCTTCCCAGATGAACACGCTGCCGGCCATGATCCTGAGCAGGATATTTTCTTTGGGACCGGAAACGGGTGGCCTGAAAAGCCAATGCCCTATCTTTCTCATATCAGCAGCGGCTGCAATTTATGGCCCTCACGAAATCAGGCGCTCGACGCGGCCGGCAATGTCTTCCGCGCCCAAGAACAAGGGATGAGTCTATAAGCGCAAGGTGGAGCAGTCCGGTAGCCATTTAAAGATCAGATTCTTGAGCTACTCCGACGAGAATCGCGGGTGACCCACAGTTTAAGGCTCACCGAGAGGGGTCGTGGCCGTGTTTCCGCCCCGACACAGCCACAAATTGGCCTCCCCTTCAAGCTTAATTGACTTATCAAATTACTCGGTTATTATAGAAACCAATCCTCAAGCGGTACGTTGTTCGGAGTTTTATAGTGAGTAATTTCAAACACCTAATATCCATAGTTGGACTCCTCTTTGTCCAGATTGCCTGGATATCGGCCTGCTCGTCGGGTTCGGGATCCGCCATTTCCGCACCCTCGGCGGGCGTGGTTCGGACCTTAACCGGCGTGGCATCGGCGGGACCGATCCACGGCGCGACTGTCAGCGTGTACTCGCTCAACTCAGATGGCTCCCGAAAGGACCTGCTCTCAACGTCGACTACTAGTTCCGCTGGAAGCTACTCAGTCCAGGTGAACAACGCTTCGGCGCCGGTGCTGGTCGTGGTCTCCGGCGGATCCTACGTCGAGGAATCCACCGGACAGACAGTGAGCCTGGGCTCTACCGAGATCTCCGCGATCGTTCCGGAAGGCAATAGCGACCGCCAGGTCTCGGTGACCCCGCTCACCCATCTCGCGGCGTCTCGGGCGCTCACCCTTGCCGCCTCAGGTTATGCGATGAGCGCGGCGGTTTCCACCGCTAACCTCTCCGTCGCCGAGGCGGCGGGCATCTCGGGGGCCACCGACCTCTCGGCATTGACTCCGCCGGACCCGAGCCGCTCTCTCGACAGCCAAAGCGTCGCGGCTGGATCGCCCGAGGCTCAGTATGCGCTTCTCCTGGCCGCGCTCTCCCAATACGGAAAGGACCACGGAGGAGCCAACAGCCTCCAGGTCATGCAGGCGTTTGCATCCGACTTCCGGAACGACGGCTCATTCGATGGCAGCGACGGCTCGACGCAGGTCACGGTCGCGGGATCAGGCGGACAAGCGCTCTCCTCGAACTCCTGGACCACCGACCTGACTACCGCCCAGAACGACTTCAAGAACTCGACCGACACCGGGCACATCTTCGCGGGCGTCAGTTCGACGTCGCCGGTGGCGAACCCACCAGACGCTACGCCCTCGCAAGACCCTACGACAACGCCCAGCCCGAGCCCGTCGCCTAGTCCGAGCCCGTCGCCTAGTCCGAGCCCGTCGCCTAGTCCGAGCCCGTCGCCCAGCCCGAGTCCATCGCCCAGCCCGAGCCCGTCGCCCAGCCCGAGTCCTTCGCCCAGCCCGAGCCCGTCGCCGGCCGTACATTTCGTCATCACGCCGGATCAGAGCCACTTCCAGGCGGGAGCGTTCGTCACTTTCGGCGTCCAAGCTCTCTCGAGCTCAAACCAGCTTGTCACCGGCTATAGCGGAACCTACTCTTTCAGCGTCTCAGGCACGCTCTGCTCGGACACCTCGCCCTGCGGGCTCCCCACGCATGCCTCCGGAGGGTTCAATAGCGGCGAGCTGTCGGTCTACTCGGTAGTCAACCATGTCGGCTCGCTGACCGTCACTCTCTCGGACGACGACCACCCGGACTGGACGGGCAGCACGACGCTCACTGTCGACGACCAGCCCCTCAACGCCAGCAGCTATCTGGAGATCGTCGGTCCCTCGTTCCTCTGGAGCGGAGAGGCCTCGAGCGACTACTCCTACGGGGTCGGAGGCTGCGCGAGATACCTCGTCTATTTGGCCAACCCAAGCGGCGGGGCGCTCGGCTACAACCGAGGCGTGACCGGCGACAGCTGGTATGACGAGGTCACTTTCCCAAAGACGTATCAGATGCTCTACACGCAGAGCTTCAACGTCTCATTGTCGGTTTCCGGTTACGGCGGAAGCACTCAGCACACGCATATCTACGACAACCCGGACTGCACCGGGTCGGAGATCAACCACGTCTCGATCGCGCAGTACCATGGCTACGCCTCCATCTACCTGAAGGCCGATACAGATGACGACCATCCCGAATCGGTCGTCGTCACGGCGAGTGACCCCGGATCGACGCAATATGCGTCCAAGACCCTGGAGATCGCGTCCGCCACCCAGCTCGCCATGGGTTTCGGGCACGCTTGCGCCCTCGTCGCCGACGGGCGGGTCAAATGCTGGGGCAAGGGGACATCGGGCGAGCTCGGAACCGGGCTTGACCAGACCATTCGTATCGCCTCGCCTCCCGTGCTTTACAATGACGGAAGCGGGAGCCCGCCGGTGCTGACCGGAGTCCAGCGCGTGTTCCCGGCTGGCTCGGCTTCGACTTGCGCGATCAACTCTTCGGGAATCTATTGCTGGGGAAGCGGCTACGGCTCGGTTGGACAGCTCGTCAGCGCGATCCCGACGGGCGTGAACTCCCAGAGCGTCGTCTGGGCCAACGACCACTTCTGCGGCCTAAAGGCGGACACGAGCGTCCGGTGCTGGGGAACGAACACGCACGGGCAACTCGGAGACGGGACCCGCACGGACGCGACGGCAAACGCCCCCGCACAGGTTGTCCTGCCGAAGTTCACGGCCCAATCGGGCTGCCAGGGATACGACGCCTCGGGTACGGGCGGAAACTGCGTGGAGCTCGCAAACGAGGTCCATAGCTGCTCGCCCGACTTCACCACGTCGGTCCTTAGTTCCAGCGGAAACACGCTGACCGGCATCACCCAGCTCGTCGCCGGGGGTAAGACGATCTGCGCACTCAAAGGCTCCGACGGAAGCGTCTGGTGCTGGGGAGATCGAGGCGGGCTCGGCGCGGGCGGCCCGTCGCTTTATTATTATGACCTCCACTGCGGGGAGATCGTCTCCCCCGCGTTGACTACTTATTCGATGGCCCCGCTCCCCGTGATCGGGGAGAGCGGGCCGATCTCCGGGGTTACCTCGGTATTTGCCGGCCCGGACGACCAGTTCTGTGCGATCCTGGCCGATCGCTCCGCCGTATGCTGGGGCCAGCCCCATGCCTCATCCCTCGGCAATCCGACCAACAACAGCTCCGGTACGGTCGCCAGGCCGGTCTATCTGGACTCCAACTCCTCGAACCCCTTGCTCAGCGGATTCAGGTCCTTCGCCTTCGGAAGGTCGAGCCTCCCCTTCACTTGCGCCGTCATAGACGACTACCTGCCCGCGGGGGGCAGCCAGTCCTTCAATGGCGTGCTTCGCTGCTGGGGCGCCAACGGCTGCTACGAGCAGGGCTATCCTCAAGGACAGACCATCTACTCCGGCAGCCTGGTCACCACTCCGGTCCTTCGCGCTCTCAACCCGGACTACAAGCGGGTCGATAACCCGAGCATCAGCTTTCTTTCGGGTATCCAACAAGTTGCCGCCGGGGACCAGAACACCTGCGTGATCGTCCATGGCGGCGTGAGCTGCTGGGGCCGCCCTTTCGCGGACACCGCGGCAACCAACAACAATACCTGCGGCGACGGCGGGCCGAGTCCGAGGGTCGTTCCGATGCTTTCTGGCTACGTTTCGAGCGACTTCACATCCTTCTGACTGAGCGCCAGCCCCATCTCGCAAATCAAGCAGGCGCTTTGCTATGAAGTCCAATGCGCGGGCAGGTCTCTAGCTCTGTTACAATTGGGCGTCGATCCGGTCAGGAATGACGTTCCAGCCGTCAATTTCGATTGCGGGGGCCGATTTCATGGATCGAAGCGCTCGCGCATCGAATCGCACGCTGAGCTCGCGCGATTCGCCGGGCAAGAGGCTGATGTAATTGTCCTGCCAGAATACGGGAAGGATCTCTTGGCCGGTGCCCGCGTCCACAAGTTTGGCGCGAACAAAAAAAGCAAGGGAGCTCCCCGTATTGGAGAGCGAAACGCGAAGCTTGGTTCCGGCTCGGTTAGCCGCATGGACTTGGGCCGACACGCGTGCCGGCTTGAGCGAGTTCAGGCGCGTCAGATCCCCGTCTCGCTCGATCGGAGTATTTATAATAGTCGTTTGAGACCAGAGGTACTTTTCGATCTGAGTCGAGAGCCAATAGAAATTATCGCTGACGACATTGCCCTCCGTATCTTTGGCCTGAAGGACGACGAAGTAGGTCGTGCTCAGCGCGGGAATTTCCGGAAGAGAAATCGCGGGAACCGCGCTATCGCTTGGGGCATCGAGGGTGATCGTGCGGGAAAAGCGCTCCCTGAGATCGAAATCAAGGACGCGAGCCGTGACCTGGAGCGAGTTTTTCGGCCCGAGCTCGTTATTGACGAGGAAGACCGTGCGATCCGGGTAGGAGTAAAGAACGTGGATGGGCTCATTTGCTTTCTTCACTCCGAAGTAAGCTCCGCCGGGGCGGAGCTCATAATCGTAAAGATGCCAGATCAACGAGGGCCAGGCGTTATTGAGCATCCACTGGATGACGCCCGTCGCGGGCTGGTACTTGTTTCGCGCGAAAGCCTCAAACATCGCCCTATGTCCGTCGTAGGCCAGGACTTGGGCCTTGCTCGCGTACTCCTCGAGGCTTGCGTAACCCCCGTAGCGCGCGTTCACGGCATGGGTGAAGTGATCCGTATTTCCGAACCCGCCGCAGCCTGTGTGATAGTTCCACTCGTCCGAGCCCACGCGGACGCCATTGGGAAAGATCTTTCGCAGGCCCTCGATCGGCGGGATGGAGGGCCCGGGGCTGGTCTCCGTATTGAACCCGAATGCCCCGCCGAAGTTCTCGTCGACGAGCCAGTAGTTGGGAGGGACGTAGTCGTAAGGCCCGTTCATCTTCACGCCGGTGGGGCCGGTCAGGGTGCTTTCTCCCTGCTTGGCTCCGCCCAAAATCGGATTTGACCAAGAGAGTCTCTTGAGCTCGGACATGTAGATGGACTCGACTTCTTCGTTCGGGATCGTGTCGCTCCCGTTGAGCCATACGAGCGAGCTCGGATGCCCGCGCAGGGCCAGGATCTGCGCGCGCGCCGATTGGCGGGCGATCTCGTAGTCGGCGTGAGACCAGTCACCTTCTTCCCAATGACTGCAGCACGGCCAACCTGCCATGATCAGGATGCCGTAGCGATCAGCGAGTTGAAGCACCTTCTCGGTCTCGAACTTTCCCTCGAAGCGAATCGTGTTCAGGCCCAGGTCGCGCACGAGACGGAATTCGTCTTCCATTCTCTGGTCGGTGGCGCGGAGAAAGATATCCGGCGCCCAGCCTCCCCCGCGAATCAAAAGCGGCAAGCCGTTCACATAAAAAAGTCGCGTGCCCCAGCGCGTGAGCTGAGACGTGATCTCGCGAAATCCCACCTGTTGCCTAAAGGAGTCTGAGACGGTACCGCCGACTTTGAGCTCGAGCTTGAGCGTGTGAAGCGCTTGTTCTCCCATTCCATTGGGCCACCAGAGCGGGGCGTTTCGGACTCGAAGCGATTTAAGCTCGCTTTCGTCGATACGCACGGACTGAAGCGCGCTGGGCTCGAGCCAAATGAGTTTGTTGAATCGGATGCCGAGTCCTTCAATCTGGCCCTCAAGCAGCGCGAGATTGGGCTCGGGGCTGAGGTTCTGAACTTCGAGCTGAAGAGTGAGATGGGCGTCTCTGGCATTCTTTGAATCCAAGTGCGTGATGATCTGTGGGGATAGAATCGTCACCGGGCCTGAAAGCTTGAGCTTGGCTTCGCGCCAGATGCCCATATTTTTGTCGGCCGGGGCCGGGTTCCAATCGATCCAGGTCGACGCCAAGTCGGAGGGCGTCGGCGCGAAGACTTCGACGGCGAGCGCGTTGGGTTCCCCAGCCCGTATTTCGGAGGTGATGTCGAAAGAATAAGACCTGAACGTGCCCGCGACCTGATCCCTCGCTGCAATGCGCTTGCCGTTCAGCCAGATATTGGCCGAAAAGCTGATTCCGTCGAATTGAAGCTGCACGTGGCGCCCGGCCGGGTCGAGTTTGAATTCGGTGCGATACCACCAAGGGACGGCATAGGGGCTATCCTGGGACATAGGGATCCAGCCGAAGTCCTCGCCGATCGGATACGTCGTCCCCGGGATCTTCCTGAAATTCATTCCTTCGAAAGGATTTTTAAAAAGCGAATCAAACGCACCGGCGTCCAAGAGGGCACCTTCAACGGTCGAAGGGACTTGCGCCGGATACCAACTCTGCGGGACGTACGACGAAAGTGAAAGGGTCTGGCCGCCAACGGTCGCGACGGCAGACGACTGGATTTGCCAGCCGGAGGTCAAGTTTACGGTTTGGAGGGGCAGTGCTACGACGAGCGCGAGTCGCCGGAGCGTGAGCTCAAGTCGTCGCACGAGGTACCTCGACTCGCCGATAGCTGCTCGGTCGGATCGCGACGAACGCTAAAAGCAGGGCGATGCCGCAATCAAACGCGAGGATGCTCTTTCCGGTAAGCCAGTCCTGGCCCCAAAGCTCGACAAAGAACGAACGAATCAAAATCCAAAGATCCGCCGCGAATCCGAGGGCTGGGACGAATAAATACAGGATCGCCGAGCCGAATCCCGACTTCGCGCGTTCACGATAGAGAAGCATGCAAGAGCTATTGACGAAGAGGTAAGTCAGCATCGCGAAGAAAGTCGAGGTCGAGCACCACCAGACGTACGCCTGATATGGCCCAAGCGCGATGCCGGCCAATACGGATCCTAAGAGTCCTACTCCGAAGACCAGATGGATCGCCATCCGAAGTTCGCCAAAGGTCTTGGGCGCGATCCCTTCGCGTCCCATCCAATAGAGGATGCGGCTCGACCCAACGGCGGTTGCGATCGCCAGTCCGAGGGAAGCTGAGATGGCCGTGAGCGCGACGAGCGTCGCTCCATGTCCCCAGACTCGTGAGGCCACGAGTTGAATGGGCATCTGCCCGGACTCAGCCGCTGCCTTCAAATTTTCGCTCGTTTCGCCGTAGGTCAGGCACCAGATGCCCACGATGATGAAACCGGAGTAGATGAACAAAGAGAGCAGAGTCGCTTGAGGAATGAGTTTTCGCGCGAGCTTCGTCTCTTCCGAGAGCGTACTGACCACGTCGAAGCCGCAATAGGCGAGCATCGAGAAGATCATGGCCCTGAAAATGCCGGACGATCCGGAGGGCGAGCTCGCGAGCGAAAAGCCTTCCATCGATAAATGAACGCCTGTCGATGAAGCGTTGCTCACGACGGCCGCGCAAAGCGCGACGACTACGGCGCACTCGAAAAGCAGGAACGCCAACGCGCCTCGAGTTGAAACGGAGATGCCACGATAGACAATCCAGGCGGGCCAGCTGCAGCAAAGCAGAACACCCGCATAAAACGCCCACGCGCCCGAAGGCAGACCGACGCCTTTGAGAAAATCAGAGAAGAAAACGCCCAAGGTCACGGGCTGGATCACGAAGTTCGTCAGATAATAGAGGAAGGCCATCCAACCCGCCCAACGCGCGAAAGATGCAGGAAACACCATACGCGCCCAGCTCGCGGCGCTACCCGATTCGGGATGCTCGCGCGATAGAAGCGTGTAGCTGATCGCAGTAGGAATAGTCGCCGCGAGCGCCCAAACGAATGCAAGTGGCGCTGCTTTGCCGGCCGTGAGAAACGCGGGTCCGAAACCACCGTAAAGAGTCATGGCGGGCGAGAGCATCACGACGCCTAGGGTCGCTGCACCTATCAGTCCAATCGCATCTTTTCGCAAGGCAGTCTTCTGTTCCAATGCCATGAAGAATTCCCCGTTTTCGGCCCAAAGGCAATGACTTACCGTTTGCGTCAATTCGGCAGTTAACCGCCCTCTTTCACTTCAGTTCCTTCGCATGAGCCAGCAACTCGCGCAGGCGCTTGACGAGCTGTGCTCCCGAAAACGGCTTAGCCAGAAAGCTCGTGGTTTCCGGCGAAAACGCGTGACCTTCAAGCTTCTTGCCCGAATAGCCGGAGACGAAGAGGACCTCGGTGGCGCCAAGCGCGCCCTCGGCGCGCAGGTGGCTGATCAACTCCGGACCACTGACTTTGGGCATGATGATGTCGCAAATAATGACATCAAATGGCTGCGCGGCTCCACGGACAAGCACCTCCGCCTCCTCGGCGCTTCCGGCCTGCCGCACGTCAAAGCCCTCTGCCTGCAGGTGCATCGACAGAACCTCCCGCAACTCGTTCTCGTCATCGACGACCAGGACTCTCGCGCTGTTATCCTCGCGCGGCTCCGGGGCCAAGGGACTCTTTGAGGTCGGAGCCTGCGGAGCCACTGGAGCGGAGCGCGGCAAATAGATCCGAAACGTCGTCCCCTTGCCCGGTTCGCTCGCGATCGCGATGTCCCCGCCGCTTTGCTGGACGATCCCGTAAAGCGAGGCCAAGCCGAGCCCGGTCCCCCCCTGCTTCTCCTTAGTCGTGAAGAAGGGCTCGAAGACGCGTTCGAGAACCTCGGGCGCCATCCCTACGCCCCAATCGCGCACCTCGAGCTCGCAATACGAGCCAGGGCGGGCGCCGATCCGGCGGTGTGCCGGCGTGGTCGCGGTCAGCTGGGCCTCGCGGGTCGAGATGGTCAGGTTCCCGCCCCGAGGCATGGCGTCCCGGGCATTGAGCACGAGATTGATCATCATCTGCTCGAGTTGGCTCGGATCCGCCTCGATCAGCGAAGGGCCTTCCTCAAGCTCAAGCGAAACCTTGACGTCCGCGCCGGCGAGCCGCTGCAGCGTCTCGCTCATTTGCTCAAGCTCCTCGCCGAGATCCAGCGTACGAGGCGCGAGAACCTGTTGCCGACCGAACGCCAGGAGCTTGTGGGTCAGGTCCGACGCGCGCAGCGCGGCCTTTCGGATGGCGTCGGTTCCGGGTACCAGGTCGCAATGGAGCAGGATCACGCCCAGGATGTTGTTGAAGTCGTGCGCGATCCCTCCGGCCAGCAGTCCGAGCGCTTCCATCCGGCGCGCGGAGCTGAGCTCCTGCTCGAGCTCCAAGCTGCGGGTGATGTCCGAGGCGATTCCGCAGATCCCGTAAAGCTTGCCCACGGAGTCGAAGAGCGGGAACTTGAGCGAGAGGTAGACGTGGCGGCTGCCATCGGGGTGGAAGAACTCTTCGGTGAACTCCATGCTCTGCCGGGTCTCGATCACCTGCCGATCGGCCTTGGAGAACTCCTCGGCGGTCCCCCGGGGGAGGAAGTCCTTCTCGGTTCGGCCGATAATCTCCTCTGAACTCAGGCCCACGACCCTCTCATACTGCCGGTTGATCAGCAGGAGCTTGCCGTCGAGCGCCTTGCAGAAGATCACCGCCTGCGTCCCGTCGAGCAGATATCGGATCAAGGAGTTGGCGTCGTTGAGCCGCTTGACGACCTTGTGGCGCTCCTCGATCTCCTGTTGCTGGCTCGTGACATCTTGAAAGAGGAACACGACGTGCGAGACCTGACCCTGGCGGTCGAAGACGGGGTACCCCCGCGCCTCAATCGCGATGCGGTTTCCCTCAGTGACCCGAACGTGCTTAAGCTCCCGTGGGTCGTACCACGTGACCGGATACCGCACGGGCTCTCCGCCGAAGACCTTTTTGTGCAGCTCAAGCAGGCCGGATTCCCGCACTAGCTCGTCCTCCAAGGGCTTGTAGTCAGCTGGAGGAGCCGCGCCGAACATCTGGAGGAACGCGGGGTTCACATGGATGCATAGGCCGTCGGCGCGGTAGATCTGCAGCCCGAGGGGCGAGTGCTCGAAGAGATCCCTCATCATCACAGATGGAGAATCCATCTCGCCCAGGACCTGATCTAGCGGTCGATACTGGCTCATGGTGCCTACCCTACCAGATTCGGCCGAAAAACTGACTCGATTTAACTGTCAGGGGCTCGCTCAAATCGCACGATCCCGCCGGCCGGCCGGGTCCAACAGTAGTTCTATCTACAATTGGACCCGATCGCCCCTACAAATCAGTTTGTGCAGGAGGCGCCGTCGTTTCTGAGGTGCGGGTTCAGAATAGGTGTCGTAGAGAGGAAACTGGAGAAAAGTATGATCAAGAAAATCGCGTTCACGATGTATCCCGTGAAAGACATGAAGCGGGCCCGCAAGTTCTACGAGGAGGACCTAGGCCTCAAGTTGACGGTCGACATCCGTGGCGAGTGGGTCGAGTACGATCTGGCCGGCGGCTGCTTCGCGATCACGACGATGGTCTCGGAGTACATCTCGCCCAGCTCCAACTCTGGCGGGAGCATCGCTTTCGAGGTTGACGACGTGGACGGCTTCACCGCGCGGCTCAAGGCCAAGGGAGTGCCCGTGAAGCTTGACCCCATGTCCTCGCCCGTCTGCCGGATGTCCGTCGTGCTCGACCCGGAGGGGAACGCCGTGACCCTGCACCAGGTGACGGACTGAAGCATGGCCTACGAGGATCTTTACCGCCTCAGTGTCCACGCCGTTGTATTTGACGACCAGGAGCGAGTCCTCATGGTCAAGACGACCTACGGGGCAAAGGGATGGACCTTCCCCGGCGGAGCCATCGATCCGGGAGAAACCATCCACGAGACACTCCACCGCGAGTGCCGCGAAGAACTGGGATGCGAGATCTCAGTGCACTACCTCTCGGGCGTCTACTACCATAAACTGCATAACTCGCAGGCTTTCGTCTTCCGCGCGCAGCTCAAGGATAGTCACACCATCCAACTCAGCTCCGAGCATTCCGAATACCAATACATTCCGATTGCCGAGATGAAGGATTCTCACCGGATCAAGGCGGAGGACTGCCTTCGATTTGATCGCGCAACTGTAAGCAGGAAATTTTGACGATTATGGACATTCAGACCGCCCTCGATAACTTCTCCTACCACCGCAAGAGGACAATCGACCTCCTCGAGTCCCTATCCGACGCCGATCTCCTGCATACCCCGAATGAGAACCAGGGCCCGCTCTGGAAGCAGTTCCGCCATCTCGGCCGCGTTCACGAGAACTACGCCGAGGCACTGGAGAGTCATCGCGTGAACTTCTCGAAGGGAAAGAGCTACCGCGCCGGCGCGTCCAAGCAAGCGCTGCTCGCTTACCTGCGTGGCCTCGGCGAGGAGCTGAGCAAGCGGTCCGTCGGACTGTCTCCTGACTTGCTGATCGACTGGTTCGGCGACGCCGTCCCGGTTGATCAGCATTTCGTTCGGCTGGCCGAGCACGAGGTGCTTCATCAAGGTCAGCTGATCGTCTACCTGCACTCCCTGAAGAAGGACTTCCCCGAGAGCTGGGGCGTCTGGGGAGTGGCATGACCTCCGTCGCCGCCGAAACAAAACGCTTGATCCTGCGCCGCTGGACTCCAGAAGACGTTGAGCCGTTTGCGCTTCTGAACGCCGACCCTCGCGTGATGGAGTTCTTTCCCGCAACATTGAGCCGCGCGGAATCGGAGACGATGATCAAGACCGTTGAGGACCGAATCGACCAGCACGGGTTTGGGTTTTGGGCAGCAGAGCTCAGATCCACGCGGGAGCTGATCGGATTCATCGGGCTCAATGTGCCTGGCTACCCGCTGCCCTTCTCCCCCTGCGTGGAAGTCGGCTGGCGTCTGGCGCACAAACATTGGGGCAATGGATACGCGCAGGAGGGCGCGCGCGCCGCGATCCAGCTCGGATTTGATAAATTCGGACTCCGAGAAATCGTGTCCTTCACCACGCTCAACAACATCCGCTCACGAAAAGTGATGGAAAGGATCGGTATGGTCCAGGATTCGAGCGGCGAGTTCGACCATCCGAAACTCGAAGAGGCGCACCCGCTCCGGAGGCACGTCCTCTACAGGTGCGCACGCCCATGAGTAAGCTCACACTCACCATCCACGACCGCGAGCGCTCCAAGGAAGCCAAAGCCATCCTCAACGGGCTCATCAAATTCAACGCCGGCCTCAACGGTCACTCGGACTGGGGCTGGCTATTCGTCAAGCTCCTCTGGGTCTCGGACGAACACCGCGGCGCCGGACTCGGCAAGAAACTCATGCAAAAGGCCGAGGCCGAAGCCAAAAAGCGCAAGTGCACCAACATCTGGCTGGACACCTTCGCCTTCCAGGCCCCAAAGTTCTACGAAAAGCTTGGATACCGGAAGTTCGGCGAGCTCGCCAACTATCCCAAAGGATACAAGCGATTCTTCTACACGAAAAAGGTCCGCAGATGACGTCCAACGACCGCTGGCACAAGGGCATGTACGACAACTGGTTCGCGAGCGAGACCATCGGATCGCCGAAGTTCCACAAGCTCGCCCAGTGGGAGGCGAGCTTCCTCGTCAACGCGCTCGGTCTCAAGCGCGGCCAACGGATCCTCGACGTTCCCTGCGGGACCGGTCGGCACTCGGCGGTCTTCGCCGCCCACGGACTCGAGGTCACTGGGGTCGACATCAACGAGCCCTGCCTCGCCCTCGCAAGAAAGGCCTGCCGCGGCAAGTCCGTCACCCTCCGGACCGGCGACATGTCCAAGCTCTCGCGCTACCGCGGACAGTTCGATGCCGTCGCGAACCTCTTCACGAGCTTCGGCTACTTCTCGACGGACCAGAAGAACGAGCAGGTCTTGCAAGAGATGATTTCGACCCTCAAGCCGGGCGGACGGATCGCGCTCCACTTAGTCAATCGCGACTGGCTTCTCAAGGTGTTCCAACCGACCGACTGGCGCGACGAGAAAGGCAAGTTCGTTCTCGAGGCGCGGAAATACGATTCCGCAACGAAGTATAACGAAGCCCGAATGGTCGTCGTCGACCAGAAGAGCGGCAAGGCCAAGGTCTACCGCCACCAGACCCGGCTCTACTCAAAGTCGGAGATCGTGGCCATGATGAGCCGCTGCGGGCTCAAGGACATCCGGGTGTTCGGAAACTTCGACGGCGGCCCCTACCGCAAGTTCGAATCCACGCACCCGATCTACATCGGGCGGAAGCCTCTAAGCGAATAATCACAAGCGTCGCTCGAGTCGCGATGCTTTTTCGAGATTACGAAGAAGCCAAGCACTTCTACTGCGGAAAACCCGGTCTTGGAAGTAGCATACGGGCCCAAACCCCAAATCTGGGTTTCAAAGATGGGATCCACGTAGGATATATTGGCCCAATGCAACGCTATCGTCCCGATATCGACGGCCTCCGGGCGCTCGCTGTCCTTGCCGTCGTTCTGTATCACTTCAGCTCCCGTCTGGTATCCGGCGGGTTCGTAGGCGTGGACGTGTTCTTCGTCATCTCGGGTTACTTGATCACCGGGATCATCGTGGACGCCATCGATGCCGGTCGGTTCACGTTCGCCGAATTCTACGTCCGGCGGGTACGGCGGATCTTCCCCGCCCTGATGCTCGTCTGCGGTTTCGCGATGCTCTTAGGATGGTTCGTTCTCTTTTCCCCCGAGTACCAGGGAGTGGGTAGAGGGATCTTCTGGGGGACGCTCTTCTGGTCGAACATCAAGCTCTTCCATGAAACCGGGTACTTCGATCAGAGCGCCGACCTCAAACCGATGCTCCACCTCTGGTCGCTCGGCGTCGAGGAGCAGTTCTACCTCATCTGGCCGGTGGTACTGATCCTCTTTCGAAAAAAACTCAGACTCCTCGCATTGGCCGTCCTGGCCACCGCCTCTTTTGCCTACAGCGTCCTCATGCTTTCGAGATCGCCTTCGGCGAGCTTCTATCTTCCCATGGCTCGGTTCTGGGAGCTGGGGTTGGGAGGCGCACTGGCGCTCGGCTTCGTCCCTCCGAACCACCGCACGTTGCGCGAGCTTCAATCTGCAGCGGGCCTCCTCCTCATCCTGACTGCCGCGTTTCTCTTTGATTCGCGCACTCCCTTTCCGGGCTGGAACGCGATCTTGCCGGCGCTCGGAGCGTATCTCCTGATTTCGGCCGGTCCCGAAGCCTGGCTCAACCGAAAAATACTTTCGCACCCGGCGGCGATCTTCGTCGGACTGATCAGCTACCCGCTCTATCTCTGGCATTGGCCGCTGCTCTACTTCGCGCGAGTCACCGAGGCAGGAGCGCCGTCCGCTCTGATCCGCGCGGGGGCGGTCGCCCTGGCGGCGCTGCTGGCATGGCTCACCTATCGATTTCTCGAGATCCCGATTCGCGAGCGCGCGAAGGGACAGACCGCCTTCACCGTGCCGCTCGTCGCGGTCAATATCGCGGTCATGGGCCTGTCGTACTGGGTGCTGAAGAAGGGCAATCTCCACGATCCGATGGGCTCCATGATCTCAGGACGCGGCCTCGAGTGGACTCAAGACTGCGCGTCGGATCCAGTGCTGGACCAGAACGCGGTTCCCTGCCTGATAGACAAGCGGGAAAACCCCACGCTCGCCTTAATCGGGGACAGCCACGCGAAGTACCTGTATCCGGGGCTCGTCCGGAACTCCTCTCCGGGAAAGCGCTGGATGCTCATCTCGAGGCCCTCGTGCGAGCCTCTTCTTCCTGGCTCGGGCGAAGAATGCCAGAAGCTGAACGAAGCGATCCCGAGAATCCTCGGCGAGAAGAAAGAAATCCGCCTAGTACTGCTTACCGGATCCTCCTTGGAATTGACCGGAGAGCCCTGGGGCACGCCCTCATCGGAAGCCGCGGTCGCCGCCACGTTCGGTCGCCTCCGCACGATGATCGAGGCTCTTCAGCATGCCGGAAAGAAGGTCGCATTCGTCGTGGATAATCCGGCGATCGCAAAAGAGCCCGGACACTGCTTCCCCCGCTTCATTTCGCTGACTGAAACCGCCAAGCATCCGAAGGGCTGCGCGGTCCCTCGCGGGGACTACGAGAAGTCGGTTCGCGGCTATCGCTCGTTCGTCAACCACATCCGGACCACTTTTCCGGACGTCCTCGTCTATGACCCGACCGATCGCTTCTGCAAGGATGGCATTTGCTCAGTCCTTCAGGACGGGGCTTCGCTCTACAGCTTCACGGACCATATCTCCGACGTCGGAAACGAGCTTGTAGGCGGCGCGCTCATTCCATGGCTGGACCGCAAGCCCCACTCTGGACTGCTTCGTTCTTTTTAACTCCCCTTTATGATGAAAAGAGAACGCCGGCTTGGCAATTTGGTTCGGCAATTGCTACACCGCCCCCGTCTTCCGTTAACGAAGACCGGAGACGTGAATGGGTGTCCAAGGTTTGATCAACTGTCGAGCTACTGTATCCCTGGCGGCGATCGTCGCTTCGCTGGCTTTCTGCTCGGGCCGTTCGGCATCCGCCGCTTTTGAGGTGAAGAGAACCTCGAAGATCGATCTTGAAGAGCGCAGCTCTCCAAAAGTGCATTCCGTTCAAAGGGGAGTGATGACCCTGGACGACGGTACCCGGATTGCGGTCCTAATCGATAAGCCCGCATTCTTGAATCCGAAGCCGGACTCCCGTCTTTTGAAGCTTCTCCGGCGCGGCCGTACCCGCTTGGCGGTCGGCGACGAGTTCGAGGCGTACCAGTCAAACCCAGCGGTCAATTGCCACGCCTTCGCCTGTAATTTTTCAAACCTTCCGGGGATTCCGACGAACGTCTGGATCAACTCCTTACGTCTGGCCGAGGGGGAGAAGCATCGCCCCTTGAAGAAGATCCTGGACACGGCATTTGAGCGGGTCTTGGACGAATACGGGTCCAAAGTCAAGGAGCTCGCGGTTTCACCGCTGCTCATGGACCACGACCTGATCCTATTTCGCGATGTGAGGGCGATTGGCCAGTTCGTCCATTCCGGCACGATCTTCAAAAACGACGGCGAGAACTGGGTCCGGCATAAGTACGGCGAGAACCTGGTGGTCGAATCGCCACTCGAGGAGATGAAGCAACTCTACGCGATCGACTTCATCGATATTTACCGTAGACGTTCGCGGTGAATCGAGCAATCAAGGAGAATAGAAGCACTGGATGTCGTACGTCTGGCGCTTCTTCAAGGTAGAGTTGACATCCCCTTTGAAGTCCCCCGCCTTGAGCTCGCCGTACCTGACGTTTCCCTGGAGCGGCGCGAGGTTGATGACTACCGTCTGCGCGTGACCATCCGCGCTCGTGCCATTGGCGACAAAGAGTTGAGGGTCCTTATCCGCTCCACCCGAAGAGTAAACCAACTCGAATCGAAGCAAGTCATGGTACCAGCTGACCGGATTAGTAAAGACCAATTCAGATTTCATGGTGCTGCCGACAAAGCTCGTTTCAGTGCTCAGTTCAGCTGAGGTTTTTTCGTTATACACCTTGCAATTCAGGGCGTCCGACGCGTTAGCAGACAATGGAAGAGACGAAAAGATCGCTAATACCATGAGCTTACGAAACATATGAGCCCCCGAATTTGAAGTTAAGCGGATAACACCGCGTGTCGGGTGCTTCATACTCGGGCGGCTCGTCGCACTAAATGACAAAATTTGCACAGCGACATGCAAAAGAGTGAATCAAGGCCGTTAGGGTTTCTTTGGCGCCAGACTCATTAACTTATCCAATCCTGCTAGAGACCATTCGGTAAACTTACGAACGAGCGGACTCTCCGAATTGAAGCGGTGGGCGGACTTTCTGGATCGCAATACAAGCGGCTTCGTACGTCTGTACATTTTGATTTCAAAGTCGCTCAATGCTTTCGACGAGTTCTCTAGAACATTGCCCGCCAGTTCCTCCGCCAACTCAATCGCGTCAGTCATCGCGGAATTAGCGCCCTGGCCTTGAAATGGGCTCATCGGGTGCGCAGCATCCCCCAGCAGCACGACTCCGCCTTGATGAGCCACCCGAGTGGGCTCCTTGTCGTAGTATCTGCGAGTCGATATATCTTCGACGGCAGTTTTCTCGATCAGCTCTTGAATGGGCGAATGCCAGTTCCCGGTTTCGGTCAAGGCCAGCACTTTGAGTTTCTCTTTGCTGATGCCATCCAGTTCATTTTCGCTCCAGCGCTTACAGAAAGACCAGAGCACACTCCCCGCCTGATCGAATCCCTGGACAAAGACAGAAGAGCCAACTCCAAGCGTCATGAAGGCTCCCGCATCCAGCAGCGGATGCCGGACACTTCCTCTTACGACGCCCCCGATAGCTGAGAGTCCCAGATATTGAGGCCGGTCGCCGATCATCTGTGAGCGAATCGGCGAACTAACTCCGTCACAAGCAACGATGAGATCAGCCGACTCCTCGGTTCCATCTTCAAAAAGGGCCGTCGGCCTTCCGCCCTGCTCTTTATATCCCACACAGCGTTTATTAAAGCTGACGTCATCCGCACTGATCCCGCCCAGCAGGATTAGACGCAACGCCTCTCTCGGCACGCCAAGCGTGTAATAAGGAGTGTCGATCACCGGCCGAAAGGTCAGCAGGCGCTTGCCCTGGGATGTAAAGAATGAAAAATCCGCGGCAGGACGCGCGACCTTTTTCACCTCGTCGTATAGGCCAAGCCGTTGCAGCGCCTTGAGTCCGCCCGCGCCGTTCAAACCTAGAGCGTAACCTTGCTTACGGCTTGCAACGTCGGCGTCGCGCTCAAAGACATGAAATTTAATCTGAGGCGCGACCCTACTCAAAGCATTTGCCAAGGTCAGACCGCCGATACCAGCGCCAACGATGATCGCTTTTTTCATATGAGCCAAATATACATTACCTGCGCGATCCCAAAATGCTGTAAACGCAGGGGACGACAATCTCGGTCTCAAGGACCCCGGGAGCGGCGCCCTCCAGGAGGGTTTTGCGAAACGCGCAAAAGCGTGTATCAAAGAGGCCATGAAGGAAACCCTCACTCTGGCCGCCGCCCTTCTCGCCGTCTACCTTCCTGCTCATGCGGGCGATAGCACCGAGGCGGAGACAGCCCAAGCCGTCGAGCAGTTCGAGCGCGGAATCTCGCCTTGGATCGAGGCTCAAGGCAAGAGCCTGCAAGTCAACCTGTTGTGGAACAGTGAGATTGAACAGGTCCCCGGCGGAGGGGCCGCAGGCAGCGCGACGAGCTGGGAAGCGGGCGGCGTAGTCACGCTCACCCTCGCGGGTGGTTTGGTCAGACACCCGATCGCGACGCTCGATATGGCGATTTTCGCTCTTTGCCACGAGCTAGGTCATATCGGTGGTCCAAAGTACTTGGGCGAGATGGACGCGGATGCTTTCGCAGTCGGGACCTGCTTGCCAAGCGTATGGGGAGGCACAGGACTCGGTCGCCGAATCAAGGAGGCCAGCATCGCTACGGCTCGCTATCGCTATGCATTTGTAACGGCAGGCGGACATTGGCCTTACCCGGAGCCGAGCTGGGAGAGATCAAGCAATGACGCCCCCGGCGACAGGCTCCAATGCAATCTGGATATTGCCAAGAGCCTGATTCTGGGGTTGGCGAGACCCGGGTGCTGGAAATAAACTGACCCCTTATGCTGTTGATCTTAGGACGTTAGGGATTTCAGATTTGCCTAAGTAAGTCCCGCCTTACAGCTAATTTGAGCCTCTATCCCTTACTTCCTGGCGATGACCAGCCCGTGGTGGATTTCCCAGAGGTCGATCTTCTCGACGTCCTTAAAACCTGCATCCGCCACCCATTGGTCGTAGTCGTCCATGGTGTAAACCATTCCCTCGCCCGTCGCGAGGCCCAGGAAGTACGCAGAAAGTACGGGTGCCGGGGCCGGCCCGTCCTCATCGGCCGAGCTGACCGTGTTGAACAAGATGGCCACTCCGTTCTCGGCGAGCGACTCGCGGCTCTTGCGCAGCAGCCGGGTATTGGTCTCCTGCGAGTAGATATTGGAAATATGGTTGAACATCACGGCGTCCACGCCCTTCACGAACGGGTCTTTCAGAAAGTTGCCTTCGTGGAGGGAGATCCTGTTTTCCATTCCCGCTTCTTTTATGTTTTCGCGGGCGAGCTTGCAAACCGAACTCGAATCAAAAACGGTGACCTTGAGGTTCGGATAGAACTTGCAGATATTGATGGCATTGGATGCGTCGCCGCCTCCGTAATCCACCAAGTGGCGCAGACCGCGCAATGTCGGCACGAGAACTTCGAGAACCGAATTGCTGAGCCCGGCAGCCTTACCCAAACCATGCATCCAGTGATGAAAGATCTTCTCGAGCTCGGGATGCTCCGCGAGGCGCTCGTAGAGAGTGGCGCCTGAACCTGATATTTCGCCTAGCCCGATGTTGGTGCCCGCCTCGAGGGATTCGGAGAGCTTGTGCATCGGCCGATAGACGATGGAGTGGTAACCATCCAGCAGCGGCCACATCCCTCTGGGATGCTGCCGGGCATAGGGCTCAGCCAGAGCGGTGCACGAGTACTGATCGCCCTCCTTCCGAACCAGGCCGAGATAGGAGCATCCCATGAGCAAGACGCGAGCGGAGTATTCGGGGATTTGCAGGTCCTTACTGATCCTCTCCCGCGACGCATTACCCTTCTTCTGCAGGTAGCCGAATAGGTCGAGCTTGCATGCGGAGTAAATCAACTCGAAGTAGGCGAATCCCCCGACAGCCGTCAGCAGCCTCTCTCGGTAGATCTCTCCTTCGACAGCTGGAGTATCTAGATTTGCAAAGGTCTCCGAGTCTTCCGGGTCGATGTCACGCTGGCTCATTGCAACGAACTCTTTCGCGAGTTTCGGTTCGCGAAGAGTCTTGCAGGATTAAGGCCAGGAACTCATGCCGCAAGCTTGCGGCTTTTCGAGGCCGTCGTCAGCACACGATAAGCGTTCGAATAGCCGTGGATGCTGACGATCTTGCCATCCTTCACGCGACAGATCTTGGCGAAGCCGAACTCCAACTCCTGATTGGACGGCTCGAGACGCCCCTGCTGCAATTCGAAGGGCCCGGTCTGCTTGCCTCTGCCTGTCACCTCGATGATGACCTGGTCGCCAGACACGATCATGCTCTTGATCTCGCCCGAGCCTTCCGGAAAGGCGGTCCACCAGTTCTTGAAATATTTTTTGACGGCTTCCCTGCCCTTCAACGTCTCTCCGAGGCCAAAGTCGATGAACTCGACCTTCTCGTCCATGAACTGATCGAATGCCTCGGCATCCTTCTTGTTGATCGCTGAGTAAAGAGCACGTAGCGGAGCGCCATTATCCATTGGTTCAGCCATCTGTCTTCTCCTTGGTTAAAAGACGTGAATTTCACTCAAGCCGCAACGCCCCTTTCAGATGGGCGCTTCTGGCTGAGATACTGGTGCACCCACTGAAGCACGACCGATCCCTCGCCAACGGCGGAGGCCACGCGCTTGACCGAGTCGGAGCGGACGTCCCCGACCGCGAATATGCCGGGCTGCGTGGTCTCGAAGGGCGACGTTCTACCTGTCCGGATGAAGCCCTTCTTATCCAGCTCGACGCAGTCTCGAAGCCAATCCGTGCAAGGAAGGGCACCGATCATGACGAAGACGGTCCGGACCGGTATCGCGCTCGCGCGAGGGTCCGAGGCGATCTTCCATTCGACGGACTCGAGCTCTTTTTTTCCGATCAACCGGGTGATCTCGGTATCGAAGTGCATTTGAATCCGGGACGAAGCCTGGATGCGCTCGATGAGATAGTTGGACATCGAGGAAGAGAGACTCTTGCCTCGAACCAAAACATGAACCTTCGCGCAGGTACCGCTCAGATACACCGCAGCCTGACCAGCCGAATTTCCGCCGCCCACGACGATGACCTCCTCGCCGCGACAGAGCTCCGCTTCCATCGCAGTCGCCGCGTAATGAAGTCCGCGGCCTTCGAAACGCTCGTAATCGGCAAGTTCCAGTTTGCGGTACCTCGCGCCCGAAGCCACGATCACCGATCGAGTCCGCACCAGCGACCGATCGCTCAGGGTGAGCTCGAAAATCGGCTCGGATCCCGTCTTCCGGATCGCGTCCACGGTCCGCGCCGTCACGAAATGCACCCCGAATTTCACCGCCTGGGTCTGCGCCCGCGACGCCAGCTCCTGCCCCGACAGACCATTCGGAAACCCAAGGTAGTTCTCGATCCTCGAGCTCGTTCCGGCCTGCCCGCCCGGCCCGATTTCATCGAGAAGCACGGTATCGAGCCCTTCTGAAGCCGCGTAAACGGATGCGGCGAGCCCTGCGGGGCCAGCCCCGACGATCGCCACGTCAAAGGTATGGGAAGAAGGGAGCTCCTCGAGCATGCCGAGCTCTCGCGAAAGCACCGCGAGACTCGGATTCTTCAAAAGCAGCTTCTTGCCGTCCCAGATCGCAGGCAGGTCCTCTAGCCCGAGAGCCAGACAACTCATCGGCGTCTTACCCTGGGGGTCTCGGGCCCCGGGATCGACGACTTCGTGAGGATACCCGTTTCGTGTCAGGAACTGCCGGACCCGGAGAGTGTCCGAATCGTTCGCGAAACCGATCAGCGATATTCCGGCTTGCCTGAGGCGAATGAAGTTCGCTCGCCTCAATACAAAGGCGCGCAGGAAAATCTGGCCCAGCTCGGGCTCGGCCGTGAATAGCCGTTTGAGCTTCTGATGCCTGACCCGAAGCACGCGGATCGGAGTGACTGCCCGAGTGCTGACGAGGCATTTTGAATTGCTGAAGAGATTGAGCTCGCCCGTGAAGCTACCCTCGCCGTGCGTGACGTAGACCTGCTTGCCGCCGTAGCGGTCCTGGCCGAATACTTCGAGCTCCCCGCTGAGAACGACGTAAAAATCGATGTCCCTGTCGCCGCGTTGATAAAGACAGGTGTCGGCTGGAAACTCAACCTCGTCTCCGAACGGCCTGATCGCGCTCAGCTGCTCTCCGGTCAGGGTAGGAAAGGTCGCTTCGGGCCGATCGATGTCGACATTCCAGTGAGTCATCCACCCTATGGAGGCATGATCCGTGCCCTGGCGCGGTCAAGGCCGCATGGCTAAGGTCGGTTGCCCAGGGTGCGATCCAGGTTGAACGCGGCGCTGATCAGGGCCAGATGCGTGAACGCTTGCGGGAAATTTCCCAAGGCCTCCCCCTGCTGTCCCGTCTGCTCCGAATAGAGGCCCAGGTGATTCGCGAAGCCGAGCATTCGCTCGAAAAGCAGCCGCCCCTCATCCAGTCGAGACGGATCCGTGGCTCCGGCCCGAGTCAGCGCTTCGACCAGCCAGAACGAGCAGATATTGAAGGTCCCCTCGCGCCCTGGCAGACCATCCAGTCCGGCACCTGGAGGATATCGGTAGACGAGGCCGTCGGTGAAGAGCCCTCCCTGCGAAGGCGACTTCATGATCGCATCGATCGTGCCCAACATCCTGGGATCGCTCGGCCCCATGAAGAACACCAGTGGCATGATCAGAAGCGAGGCATCCAGCTCCGAACGACCGTACACTTGCGAGAAGGCATCGACGTCTGAACGCCACCCGCGCTCCATCACTTCTTCATAGATCCGGTCCCGGACCTCGAGCCATCTTTTCGCATCCGATGGGAATGAGCGCTTTTCGGCCAACCGGATGGCCCGATCCAATGCGACCCAGTTCATCACTTTCGAATAGACGAAGTCCTCGGGCTGTTTTCGCACTTCCCAGATGCCTTCGTCGGGCTGCATCCAGTTCTCGCAAACCCAGTTCATGCGCGCCCTGATCTTGCTCCACTGGTTGTACGAGATCGGAGTGACGTACTTGTTGGCGAGATAGATCGCGTCCATGAGCTCGCCGTAGATATCGTTCTGGAACTGCCGATACGCCCCGTTCCCGATGCGCACCGGCTTGGAGCCCTGATAGCCTTCCCAATGGCTGAGCTCGGTTTCCTCAAGCTCTCTCTCGCCCCGGATCGAAAGCATGATGTCTCCCGGCTTCGCGGGATCCAATGCTTTCGCCGCGTAGTCGCGAATCCAATTGATGAATCCGGTGGCTTCTTTGGTGAATCCGATTCGAAGGAACGCATAGACCGTGAATGCGGCATCCCGCATCCAGGTATAACGATAGTCCCAGTTGCGAACGCCTCCGATCACTTCCGGGAGACTCGTGGTCGGCGCGGCGATGATAGCTCCCGTTGGCTCGAAAGTCAGGAGCTTTAATGCGAGGGCCGATCGGTAGACCTGCTCGCGCCACCTTCCTCGATAAGTGCAGGCCGAAAGCCATTTGCGCCAGTACTGGACGGTGGTTTCAAAAAGCTCCTGCGCCTCCTTCGGGGATGGCGGCGGTCCGCAAACGGCTGCCTCCAGCTCCTTGAAGAGAAAGACGCGGCTCTCGCCCTCGTTCAGGACGAATTCGGCACGCGCTCCGCCTTCGACATCTAAGCGGATCGGCAGATCCGTGGAAAGACCCATGGCAAGGCCATCCGTCCGAAAGGTCGCGCCGTCGCAGGTCCTCTCGGCGACATGCCTCTTTCTGCCGTAATCGAATGCGGGTGTGCACTCGAGCGAGAACTTCATCGCGCCCCGGACGCATTTCACTCTCCGATAGATGTGATGGTACCAGGGCGATTCGGGCGGGAGCCCGACCGGCATGAAGTCCTCGATCTCGCCGATGCCATCGGAGGAGAGAAATCGGGAGACCAGGATATTGGTGCTGGGCCAGTAAAACTGCTTGCGGCGCACTCGCTCGTCGATGGGTTGGATGGCGAAGCGGCCGCCCTTGCGATCGTCCAGCAGGGCGCCGAAAACGCTGGGCGAATCGAAATGAGGATAGCAGTACCAATCGATCGACCCGTGCATGCCGACCAGGGCAACGGTTCGCATGTTGCCGATGATTCCGTAGTTCTCGATCGCTTGATAAGCCATGTGGCACCTTCGCGTGAAGTTTGCACAACACAGGCCGACGAGGCTTTTAATCCACCGAGCGGCCTTTGAGCTGGAACGACGAAACGAAACGCCTGAAAGTCGGCTCATCGACCGAGAACACGTCAGGCCGCGAGACGAAGATCAGATAGTAAACGCAACCCCGAACGCCGAGGACAAATGAGCTCATCTTGACCACTTCGTTCGAGATCCTTCCCTTGAAAAGGGTATGGAGCGCAGGAACCCCGTCGATCTCCGTCATGCGCTCGTTCCAATCTGTCACCTTCGTAGCGCCTAAATACAGGGTCTGGGTTAGGGATCTAAGCTCGCCCTCTCCATAGGTGGCGGAGGACCGAACTGCCGGACGGCACTCGGAGTTGATCGCGATCACTGATGCGCTGGACTTGGACCGGTAGGCCCGATCTGGAATAGCGGTCGAAGGCAGCTTAGGCTCCCGTCCGTTCGCCCTCTCCCAGCCGCCTCCCGGTTTCGAAAGGTCGATCACGCTGTAGGAGCTCGACTTCTCGTCCACGGGACCGGTGTTGCCGATGAGAGTGCCGCAGCCCGATGCCAAGAGCGCGAAAACGGCGGGTGGTATGATCCGGCGCCAGCTCATCTCTCAGCCCTACGGGTGCGGTTCCGCGCTCTTGACTGAATTTCGAACGATGTTTCGGACGATGCGGTTGTCATTGCCCTCCCCGATGATCGCCTTGACGTCATCATAGAGTTTCGGATCGTTGACCAAACCGCCTAGCGTGCCATTTCCTTGATCGATCTTTCCGAGGATGCTGTCGATCTTCTGAAGGGAGCCGCTGAGATGACCGTTCTTGACCTGCCGCCGGACCTCGACGCTCAGATGATCAAGGTCCCTCACCAGGACACCGATCTCCGTCGCGAGTCGGCCGCCTTGATGGAGAAGGCTCTGAATCGAGCTCTCCTTGCGAGTAGGGATCTCCGACCCAAGGGATAATGCCGGCGAGGCCTCGCTCCCGGCCGCGATCGCGATCAATTTATCGCCTAGAACGCCTTCCGTTGATACGTCGGCGATCGAGTCCTGACGGATGGAGCCTTCGAAGCGCTTCGAAACGCTCAGATTGACTCGAACGCTCCCATCTCGACTGAGGGAAAAGGACTCGACGCTCCCCGCATTCAATCCGGAAATCGTCACCTTCGCGCCCTGCGAGATCCCCCCTGCGTCTTTGACGACGATGAAGTAGGGATCGCGGCGAGCAAAGAGGTTCTGAGTGCTGCCGATCAGCCAGATCGCCAGCAGGGTCAAACCGAGACCCATGGCGATGAACGCCCCGACCTTCAGCTCATGATGCTGTTCTGCGCTCATCGCCGCCTCCTCTGAAATCCGGGAATAAGAATGATCGGACCCACGGGTTCGGGCTGTTCTTGATCTCATCCGCGGTTCCGATCGTGCAGATCGCGCCCTGTTCGATCATCGCGATCCGATCCGAAACCGCGAATGCGCATTCGACGTCATGGGTGACGAGAATCCCGGTGATGCCGCGCTCTCTTTTCAGTTGGATCAGCTTGCGGGTGAAGAGCGCGACGTGGATGGGATCGAGCCCGGCCGTAGGTTCGTCAAAGAGCACGACCAGCGGATCGAGCATGGTCGCCCGAAGCATGCCCACGCGCCTTTGCATGCCACCTGAGATCTCATGGGGATACAAATCGTTCGATCCAGCGAGATCCATCAGCGCCAGCCGCTCATTTACCAGGTCGTGCATCTCCCCCGGCGAAAGCCGCGCATGAAGCTTCAAGGGATAGCTGAGATTCTGCTCGACCGTGAGCGAATCAAAGAGCGCCCCTTCCTGAAACACAAACCCGATCTTTGAGCGGACTCGCTGCATGATCTGTTCATCCAGCCTGCATAGATTCAGTCCTTCAAACTGGATGACTCCGGAGTCCGGCCTGCTGAGCCCGATCAGGCTCTTCAACAGAAGGCTCTTGCCGCCGCCGGAAGCCCCCATGATCGAAAGGATTTCTCCTTCGTACAAATCGAAGGAAATATTTCGGTGCACCACTTTCTTCCCGAACGAATGAACCAAATCCCGGACCTGAAGGACGGGTCTGGCCAGGAGATCGCTCATGCTGCCTCTATCGCCCCGAACCAACCGACCTCAATGAGGAGTTTGGTCAGGAAGACATCGCCAATCAAGACGAGAATACTCGAAATCACGACCACCTCCGTGGTTGAAAGCCCCACCCCGCGGGTCCCGCCCTGCGGCGAGAGCCCTTTCCAGCAGGCGACCACTGAGATCATCAGGCCGAAAACGAAGCTCTTCACCAGACCCCCGAACACGTCAGTCAACTGAATCGACTCCAATGTCTTGGATAGGAAGAATCCGAACGGGATACCGAACTCCATCCGGCCAATCCACATCGCGCTCAGGATGCCCAGGTAGTCGCCGACCAAGGCGAGAATTGGAAAAACGATCATGCATGCGACGACTCTCGGCACCACGAGCTCAGCGATCGGATTGCTTCCGAGAGCGATGATCGCCTCGACCTGCTCGGTCACGGTCATCGCGGCGATCTCGGCGGTGATCCCCGATCCCACCCGCCCGGCCAGGAGTAGGCAGATCAGGATCGGCCCGAGCTCGCGCAGGACGGCGATCCCGACAATCGCGGGAACGTAGAGGTTTCCGCCGAAACGCTTCAAACCATAGCCCAGCTGAAGCGCCATGATCGATCCGATTGCGATTCCGCCCAGCATCACTACCGGAAGCGAGCGCTGCCCCAGAAGGACGATCTGCTCGAACGTGAGCGATACATAGGTGCGTAGCGGCAGGATCCGCTTGGTCAGGCTCGCAAAGGACTCTCGCGCCAAATGCGAGATCTGCGCGAGCGCAATCAATAAACTCTCGAGATAACCCAAGGCGATCTTAGGTCGTAGAGCCATCGCATCGACTTTCAACGCGCGTCACCACTTCGTCGCGCCATAGGTCCGGGGACCATCCTGCTATCGATATGCCACCAGCTCCGCACTGCAACGCGGTAATGCACCTTAGTCAATACGGGCTAACCGCTTACGCGCTCGAATGCCATTTCCTAACTTGAACAGCGAGCGTTTATGGGAAAGACTCATTGCCTATGAGAACTTCCCCACTCCCCCTGCTCTCGGCACTGCTCGCCGTCTTAGCCTCGGTTCCGGCCTATTCACAAGGCCAGGCCGCGCCCGCCATTTTTCCCACCGGACCGATGCGCTGGTCGCGAAACTCACATACTGCCGTCGCTCTCCCAAGCGGAGAAGTCGTCGTGATCGGCGGCGCCAATGCGCGCATGCAGGTCCGCGACATCGAGATCTACGATCCCGCGACGCATGCCTTCCACATCGCCGGGCAGATGAAGATCCCACGTCAAGGGCATAGCTCATATCTTCTCCCCGACGGCAGGATCTTGAGCGTCGGCGGATATGCTCAAGGATTAAACTCCTTGGGCCAGACCCAGACCGAGATCTTTGACCCGGTCACCGGCGCCTCGGTCCTGGGCGCAAAAACCGAGATCCTCTTCTATGAGCCTCGTTTCATCCCTCTTTCCACAGGCAAGATCCTGATTTCCAACTCGTACACTGCCGATAACGCGCTCTACGATCCAAAAACGGGCACGCTCTTGCCGACTGCGCCGCAACTTTTCGCGCGTCACAATCAATGTGCAGCCCTCCTTCCCAACGGCAAGGTTCTGATCGCGGGAGGCGACTCCCCCGAAAGCACATCCTCGGCGGAGCTCTATGACCCCGCGACCGAGACCACGACCCCAACCCAAGGACCGCTCGCGCAGCCGACGACGGATAGCTGCTTATCCACGACACTGCCTGACGGTCAGGTCCTGTTCTTCACGTCTCGCCTGCGCGAAGATGATGGAGTTTTGGTCAGCGAGATCCAGCAGTATGACGCCGCAACGGATACCTTTAAATTGGTGGGTACGCTCAGCACCCCTCGAAGCCTGCCCACGGTCACGGCCCTCCTCGATGGGCGGGTCCTGATCGCCGGGGGATTGAACTTTTCGCCCGGCACTTCGCCGACGCTTTCGAGCGCCGAAATCTTTGATCCCGCGTCGGGAGCGGCTACTCCTCTGGACACGCCGATGTCAGGTGGGCGCGCCAACTTCGCAAGCGCCCTCTTGCCGACCGGTGAGGTCCTCCTGATCGGAGGATCCAACATGCCGGCGGGCGATCGTGGCTCCGATCTCTCGAGCGTCGATCTCTTCACTCCGTCGAGGAATAACTGACATGAAACTCGCACTCTTTTTCTCTTTAGTCTTTGCGATGCCGTTATCATCCTCCGCCGCTGAGTTCGTCGCGACCAGTGCGCCTCCCCTGCCTTCGGCTTACAACCCGGCTGCGACGCTTCCGGATGGAACGGCGCTTGTGCTGGGCCGTAACCGTCACGGGCAGATCTTTGACCCCAAGACCGGCTCCTTCCGCACCACGGCGGGCTTCGCCCATGTACTCCATACCGGCGGCCATGCAATTGCGCTTTCCAGCGGCCAGATCTTGATCGCGGGCGACTTTTACAGCGACTATGTGGATATCTATGATCCGGGTACGGATCAGTTCAACTCCTTCCGAGGCCTAGAGCCGCGCCGGCAAGCAGGTGTGGCACTTCTCAAAGATGGCCGTGCTCTCATTGTCGGAGGCGAGACTCAGACGGCAGAGCTCTTTGATCCCATCACGGGCAAGTTTACTCGCACGGGAAATCCCGTCGTATGGCAGATGTGGCCGATCGCGGTGTCGCTCGGCGACGGACGCGTTCTCATTGCCGGCGGGTCCGGCTCCAGACAGGGCGATTTCACGGAGGCCGAAGTCTACGACCCGGCGACGGGCCAGTTCACGCAAGTCGCCCCGATCCCCTCGGGCGCGTACCGCTCGCCCGTGATCCAAGCGATCGAGCTCGCCGACGGCAGGGCTTTCGTGCTTGGGCACCAAGAAGATCCGCTCTTGGCTGTCGCTTACCTCTTTGACCCGGCGACGAATGCTTTCGTACGCGCGGCTCCGCTCGTCGAGCTGGGTCGCGGTGCCGGGGGTCTGACGCTCCTCCGCGACGGAAAAGTGCTACTCGCCGGCGGCGGCGGATTCAAGGAGGACGGAAGCAGCACCGTGCTCAACACGGCAGAGCTCTTCGACCCAGCGACCGGACGGTTTACCGCCACTACGACCATGGTCGAAGCGCGCTATGGGATCAATGGGGCCCTGATGGGCGACGGCAGCGTCCTGCTTGTCGGCGGCTTCGGCCTCCATGGGATCGGACCTAATAGCGTGCTCCTCAGCGCGGAGATCTACCGGCCGTAAGCATCGCGAGTTGTGGTGGTGTACGCGCTGCTTACGCCGCCGCGAGCTGAGCCTCGCCTGCGGCTTGCCGGATTAGCGACACGACTGCTTGAGGCTGGGAGATGTAGACCGAATGACTGCCCGGCTGCTCAGTCGCGCTAGCGCCCGCGCGCTTGGCCATCTTCCGCTGAGCCGCCGGCGGGATCATGTGATCCTCCGTCGCGACCAGGTACCAGCTCGGCTTGCTCTTCCATGCCGCGTGAGTGATCTTGCCTCCGAGACCTGCGACACCAGCTCCGAGCTGTGAATCCGCCGTAAACTCCGCGTCGGGCTTCGGCAGGTCTCCGCAGAAGGACTCGTGGAATTTCGCTCGATCCAGAAACAAGAGCCCATTCTGCGGCGGCAGGATCGGCGGGATCGGTTCACCTGGTTGAGGATTGGAGAGCAGTGCCTGAACAGATTCGTCATCGTCTGGCGCGAAGGCCGCCACGTAGACCAGGCCGGCGACTTTGGGGTCGTTGCCTGCTTCAGTAATGATGGCCCCTCCATAAGAATGTCCCACGAGAAGCGTCGGCCCTTTCTGATTCGCCAAGAGCCGCCGCACTTCGGCGACATCGTCTTCAAGCGTCCGCGTCGTGTGCTGCGAGACCGTGACGTTCAACCCGTCGGCTCTCAGCTAGTCGTAGACTTTTCGCCAGCCGGATCCATCGACGAACGCTCCATGCACCAAGATGATATTGCTGATCCATTCTTTCGCCATTTGAGTCTCCTCTAAATGACGCGAAAAACTGCAATCGAGAAACCAAGACGTCTTACGGGAGCAGCCTGCTTGCCTTACGGCGATACCCACTCCGGCTTCCAATCGGTCGTGGAAATATCCAGCTTGAGGGTTTGCACGGACTCCGTCGAATCACGATAGACGTCGAAGTATATGACGTTCCCGTTTACCCCGGGGTCGCGATATTTGATCCGGGCGTAGTCGCCATTTTTCTTGAGTTTAACCCAATCTGTAGGCCCTAGCTTCCAGGTCCCATCCGAACCGCGGAGGAGGAGATCGCCCACTTGCGTCGAGGTCCCGACCTTCGGACCCACGAAGGTGCCTAAACCCACGTAATGGGCGGCAAGGACTTCCTCCTCGGGCGTGAGTTTTTCTGCCGCCTCAGCGCGCTTGCGGAGCATCGCGAGCGCCTTGTTCGCGGCCGGCGTGTCCTTCACGTGAGTTGGGCTAGACTTGTCCTCCTTCATGCGCAGACTCATCGTCCGCCACGCTCCAAGCGCCGTTAAGGCGCGGTCGCGAGTCAATCTATCTGCCTTCACGCGCATGCGCGTCTCTACCGATTCATTATTAAAAGTCCGGACTTCGAGGTCCTTAGAAAACGGGCGCCCCTGGAGGGCATCATACTCTTTGGCGAGGCCTTCGAGCGTAGCTCTCTTCACCGGGTCGATCTCGGTATTCGCCTGCTCGCGCAATGCGCGCGCGTAGAAAATCGCCATCGCATGCTGTTCATGCGTGTCAGCGTAGTGGAGCTTGGGGTCGAGCTTGCGCGTAGGCGCCGTGACCGGGTTCACCGGCGGATCCACAGGCTTAGACGGATCCACAGGCTTAGACGGATCTGCGGGCTTAGATGGATCTGCGGGTTTAGACGGATTGGCAGGTTTCGCAGGGACATCTTTCACTTCAGTCACTTCCACTGGCTCGGAGTCCGGCGCCAGGTCGCTGATCCTGAAGCTTCCGTCTTCGAGGCGGAAGAGCTTGCGCACG
>FTBH01000141.1_pt1 | contig 33499 bp, 26 predicted proteins | sample 1639321 | NCBI WGS metagenome assembly FTBH01 (sample SAMEA3914864, study PRJEB12502) | metagenome | biome: forest; material: soil | place: USA | collected 2012-03-12 | depth 0.3 m
ACCAAGTCAGAACGGCGGCTCTTTGCCGACGACGGCGGCCAGGAACGTGAGGCGCGCGAACCGCGACGGGTCGTGCCCAGTCGCGAGGCAGATGCGCGCGAAGCCGCGCTCCGAAGCCTGCGCGCTTCATCCTCGCCTTTGAGCCCTTGACCGAGCTCGGAGTCGATGTAGACCGTGCCGACCTGCGCGGGAGAGTGGATCGCCGCATGGAACTCGGCGGGGGATGCGAAGAGCGCGAGCCGCACGCCCTTCTTTTCGGCGGCGGTTTTCCACATCAGGCGCACGAGCGGATCGTCATCGATGAGAGCGAAGTCGAAATGCTCGGCGTTCTCTCGCGACACCGCGGTTTCGATCGGGATGAGTCCCGCCTGGCTCTTGGGGATGAGGCGTACTTTTTCGCGAAGGCATGCGGCCTGGACCTCGGGCTCGTCGTAGCGACTGGTGACGAGGTAGGCGTTTTTCTGGATGCCATGTTTTCGGATCAGCTCGATGCCGTTTCGGGGTGATCCTTTGAGCTCGAAGTCCACGAGAAAGATGGCGCGCGCGGCGGTCTCGGCGTGGCTCTCGATCCACCTCGAGAACGAAGCCTCATCCAGAAATCCGGTAAACCCGCTCGAGATCCGTCGCGACCAGATCTGGTGGACGGAAGGGTCGTCGTCGATCGCGATGACGGGCGCGCCGGCAGGGATCGAGAGCCCTTGCGCCACGCCCTGGGGCTGGCGCTCGGCGCCCGAGTCGCCCGCGAGCTGATCCGCCAGGCTCCTGAGCCGGTCGATGGCGCTTCGAAGTAGCGGAAGCTGAGGGCTCCCTTCTGACTCCAGAGCGCGCTCGACAGTCAAGAGAGCAGCGAGAGGGGAGCGGATGTCATGAGCGATGCGCTCTGCCAGGGCCTCGCGTGATCTGCCGGTCAGGGCGGCCAAAAGCGACCTAAGGGGTTGCATTTCTTGAGTATAGCAGGAACTTGCTTATTGCCGTGTCGCGTTATAGAAAGCCTGGCACATGTCCGATACCGAAAAGCTTTGTGCGACCTGCAGCAGTTCTAAGGTGACCGCCGAGTGCGGCGAGTGCCACGTGCCTCTTTGCCGCAAGTGCGCGCGTTTCCTTGAAGAAGGCTCGTTCTCATTCTTCTCCAAAGAGGGCCCTGAGCTCAAGCACACCTGGTACTGCGTCGATTGCGACGAGACCATCCTCGAGCCCGCGCGCGCGACCCTAGCGGAGACCCGCGAGAAGGCCGAAGACGTGCTGGTCTTCTTCACCACCCAGAAGCGCAATCCGCCACTTCTCGGCAAAGCCAAGTCTGCCGTGAAGGTCGATGCTTGTCCGGACCGCGACGAGACGATTCTCAGGCTCGCGTACATGGCCGCGGAGCAGGGTTTCAACGCGATCATCGAGGTCGAAGTCGAATCCGCCAAAGTCAGGAACGAAGGCTGGCAGACCTCCGTTTGGAAGGGGACTGGCGTGCCGGCCCAGGTGAATCCGGATCGGATTCCGTGATCCTCAGGGACGAATTCGAATCCGAAATCAGGCCGATGCTGGTTTGGGTCGCGACGTCGGTCATCTGGATCTCCACCCTCAAGGATCTCTCGATCGCCGGATTTCATCCGCTCTGGTTCTGGCTCAGGATCGGCTATCTGCCATTCATTCTCGCGGTCTTCGCGTTCACGCGCTGGCTCAATGCCCGCTCGGACCGGTTTTACGAACTTCCGATCTGGGGTGCGGGTTTCTACGTGACCGGGCTCTGCTCGGTCGTGGCGTCGCAGTCCGGCTATCTGTCGAGCCATGCGGTGCTTGGGCTTCTGCTCCTCTATCTGGGCGGCGCGATGTTGCCGATCACGCGTTTCTCTTATCTGGCGATCACGTTCTTTTCGATGGGGGCGTTCGTCTCGGCCTGCGTAGCCTTCGGCGGCCCCTCCGTCCTGCGTGACGGAGTCGTGCTCAGCAACATCGTCCCTTTCATCGTGTTCGCCTATCTCACTTTTTTCATCATCGAGCGGATCCGGTCGAGCCGCCGGCGCGCGCAGAGTCGTCTCGCCTTCGTCACCGCCCAAGTGGCTCACGACATCCGAAGCCCCCTCGCGGCTCTCGAGACGGCGATCCGGATTTTGCCGGAGCTCGATGAAGCCAATCGATCGCTTTTGCAGCAGGTCGCAGGCCGGATCCGGCGGATCGCGGAGGATCTGCGGGAGCCCTCCCCGTCGGTCGAGCACTCGGATAGCTGCGATCTCGCGGTGCTCGTCGATTCGATCCTCGAGGAGAAGCGGCTGAGCTCGCCAGCGGTGGCGCGAATCACGCTCCGCCGTACGGACTCCTTCAGCGCGGCCACTCGAGTCGGCGTATCGGCCTGCGAGCTGGCGCGGGTGGTTTCGAATCTGCTCAACAACGCGATCGAGTCCATCGAAGGCGCAGGCAGCGTGACGCTTCAAATCGAAGACCAAGGCGCGCGCGCCTGTCTGAAAATCACCGACTCCGGAAAGGGGATCGCCCCGGAGATCCTCCCTCGGTTGATGCGGAGGGGCGCGACTTTCGGAAAGCGCGGCGGCGCTGGCCTGGGGCTCGCGCATGCGAGAGAGACTCTTGAGCGCGCCGGCGGGAGCATCTCCCTGACCTCGACCCTTGGGAGCGGCACGGAAGTCATGCTATGGATTCCGTATGCTCAAGCAAAAGATCATGCTCCTCGGGGCGGGGGAGCTCGGTAAGGAACTCGTCATCGCGCTCAAACGGTTGGGGCGCGAGGTTGTCGCCGTGGATCGCTATCCCGGCGCGCCGGCCATGCAGGTGGCCGATCACTTTGAGGTGATCAATATGCTCGACGGCGCGGAGCTCGCGCGCGTCGTCGCCAAGCACAAGCCCGAGCTGATCGTGCCCGAGATCGAGGCGATCCGCACCGAGAAGCTCCAGGAGTTCGAGCGCGAAGGCATCACGGTCGTGCCAACGGCCGAGGCCGCGCACTTGACGATGAACCGCGACGCGATTCGCGAGGTCGCGTCCCGGGAGCTCAAGCTCCGCACTGCGCGCTACGCCTACGCCGAGAGCGAAGAAGAGCTCGCGCGCGAGGCCGCGGGCATCGGGTTTCCGGTGGTCATCAAGCCCGTGATGTCCTCATCGGGCAAGGGCCAGTCCGTCGCAAAGCGCGCCTCCGATATCGCCTCATCCTGGCGCTACGCCTGCGAGGGCAAGCGCGGCGACCAGACGCGCGTGATCGTCGAGGAGTTCATCGATTTCGAGCTCGAGATCACGCTGCTCACGATCCGCCAGCGCAAGGGGCCGACCCTCTTCGCGAACCCGATCGGCCACAGGCAGGAGCGCGGCGACTATCAGGAGTCCTGGATGCCCGCGCGTCTGTCGCCCGCCAAGCTCAAGCAGGCGCAGAAGATGGCCAAGAAGGTGACCGACCGCCTGGGCGGCGCGGGACTTTTCGGCGTCGAGTTCTTCGTCACGCGAAGCGAGGTGATCTTCTCCGAGCTCTCACCGCGTCCGCACGATACGGGCATGGTGACGCTCATCTCGCAGGATCTCTCGGAGTTCGACCTGCACGCGCGGGCGATCCTGGGGCTTCCGATCCCGACGATCAATTACCGCGGGCCGTCGGCTTCGGCGGTGATTTTGGCGGATCGGGATTCGGATAAGGTGAGATACGAAGGCGTGGAGAAAGCGCTGGCGCTCAAGAACACGGAGATCAGGATTTTCGGGAAGCCGACGACGCGGAAGCATCGCCGGATGGGAGTCGCTCTCGCGACGGCGGGGACGGTCGAAGCAGCGCGGAAAACGGCTCGCCAGGCGGCGAGCCGTGTCCGGCTGATCTACTAATCAGAAGCTGACGGCGTTGAGATCGAGGTCCGGCTTGGTGGCAAGAGCCTCCTTGCGGATCTTGGCGGCGCCGGCCGGGTTGACCTGGCCGTAGAACTGCAGCTCATGCAGGTACTTGCGCTTGCCGTCCGCAGTGTTGAGGATCTGCACGCGGGTCGCGCGGGCGTCGTCCTTGACCGGAGCGATCACGTACGTCTCGCTTGCGACATGAAGTTCGATCGCCTTGCGCTGAACGCCCTTGCACTCGTCGGCGTCGAGAGGCTCGCGAAGACCGGCATCGGCGAGATCGCAGGGTTCGCCCTGGAACTTGAAGCCCTTGGACGAAAACACGTCGCCGACCGCGTACAGCGGCGTGTTGGCCTTGTGGTACTCGATGGCACGCGTCGCTTCGCGCTCAACGGCCTTGGCCAGCTCGGCGCGCGGAATGGTGTAGATGATGGACGAAACCGGCTTCTTCAGAACAGGCGAGGCATTCTCTTCGTTGTGAAGGCCTTGCATGGTGGAGCAGGCGCTGAGGGCGAACACAGACGACACAAGCAACAGGAAATGGGTTTTTTGCATAGTGATAACGACGCTAGACCGAAAAATCCGAATCGTCTAGTCTCGATCGCCATGAAGATCTCGTACTTCGTATGGCTCGGGTTGTTCTGGTTTTCTTGGATCACGGGAGCGATTGCCGCGCCTCTCTCGTCGGAGCCGAGTCGAGTGATCTATCAGGTCTATCTGGAGAGTTTCCAAGACGGCGTGCTCCGGGACGGATCCGGGGACTTCGCCGGATTCGAGTCGCGCCTGGATTACCTCAAAGACCTGGGTATCGGCGCTGTCCTGATCATGCCGCCCTTTAATGACGCAGGTGGGATGGGCTACATGGTCAATGATTTCCGCGAGCTTCGTTATTCGTATGGGGGAGGCGGAACGCCGGCTGAGCGCGAGGCTGCATTTAAGCACCTGATTGACGCGGCACATGAGCGAGGGATCAAGGTCCTGCTGGATATCCCGATCAACCACATCTCGAACGCTTCGCGGTGGTTTCGCGATTCCGAAGATCGCGTCGCGGGCTTCGAGAACTTCTTTCTTTGGGATGACCAACCCCGTTCGGGCTGGCGCCTGCCTTGGGATGGCTCGAGCAAACCCGAAGATGTCTGGCACCGAAGCTCCAAGCGCGGTCAGTACTACTATGGGCTCTTCGGGACCGGGATGCCGGACCTCAATCATCGCGAGCCCGCGGTGCGCGCCGAGATTCTTTCGATTTTCAAGAAGTGGTCCGGGCTCGGAGTGGATGGCTACCGCATCGACGCGGCCAAGCATCTGGTCGAAGGCAAGGATAACCTCAATCCGGTCGAGCCCGGCACGCTTGAGACGCTCAAATTTTATCTGAGCGGGCTTCGAGCCGAGTTTCCGGACGCGAGCTTCATCCTCGAGGCTTGGAGCGATTACGGTCAGTTCGAGCCGTATCTTCCGGAATCCGGCGACATCGCGCTCGACTTCGTTTACATGAGCACGCTGCGCGACTCGTCCTCGCATGACCATCCTTGGGCGGTTCGCAACTCGCTTGCGCATCTGCAAGAAGTTCAGGACAAGCTCGCGCCCGGCAATCGCGTCGTCTTCGTCGGCAATCACGACATGGCCCGGATTCGAACGGCGCTTGGCGACAGGCGCGAGCGCACGGAGATCGCGGAGGCGGCCACGCTGCTTCTTCCGTTTTTGCCGCTGGTCTACTACGGCGATGAGATCTTCATGCCCGGCGATTACACGCACGGCAATCAGCCGGTGAACGGCGCCTGCACGCCCATGGCTTGGACGCCTGAGAAGAACGCCGGTTTCGCCGATCCTTCGCTTGAGCTCGGCGACGGGTGGAACAAAAAGATCCACGCCGACTGGAAAACCTACAACGTTCAAAGTGAGCTCGCCGATTCAGGGAGCTTCCTTGTTTTCATTCGCGAGACCATCGCGGCTCGAATCGCCTTGCGCCACTCTAGCGAGACGCGCTTTTACGTCAAGAGCGACGACGGCTCCGACCCGGTGCTTAAGTACGCGACGCGCAGGCCGGATGGATGCTGCATGGTCGCGTTATTTAACTTCTCTCCGAAAGCGGCCCAGACTGATCTGCCGGCGTCGTATCCTTCGGCCTGCGAAGGGCCGTTCTTCGAGCCCTTGATCTCACGGCGCGCGACGGCGAGCCGTGCCGGCAGCGTCAGGCTCCAGGGCTTCGGGTTCTGGGCGGGCACGGCGGGCTGCGGGGGTTGAGGACGGTCAGTCGATTCCGTGGGCGGCGAACTCGAGCAGGGTCGCGTTCAGGTTGGCCTGCGAGCCCCAGATCGGATCGTCCGATCCGAGATTGATACCTATTTTCGGAGCGGTCCCGCTCGGATATCCATGTGTCAGCCCGCCAGCCTTTCGACTCCATCGGTGAACGCGCGTAGGCAGCGGTCAATGCCCCAGGTCTCGAGCGCGTAAGCCTTGCCGTGCGCGCCCAACTTCTCGCGCTCGGCGGGGACTGCGATGAGCTCGGTGATCGCTCGGGCGAGGGCCGCGGGGTCTTCGGGTGCGCAGATCCTCCCGCGTCCTTCGAGGATGCGCGCGATCTGGCAGTCGGGATCGACGGCGCCGAGCACGCATCTGCCGCTGGCCATCATCGGGCCGAGCTTGGACGGAAGAACCAGGTCGCGAACCTTGCTTTGGGTGGCGATCAGGTGGAGGTCGACGCAACCTAGCAATTCGCGAAAGCGATCCTCGGGCTGAAACGGCAGCCAGAGCACGTTGGAGAGGCCGCGCGCGCGCGCCTGCAGCTCGGCTTTGAGTGGGCCGTCGCCGGCGATCACGATCCGGATCTCGCTTGCGGGCTGCTCGCGCTCGAGGACCCGCGCGGCGTCGATCATGACCTCCAGCCCTTGTTTGGCGTTCAGCGTGCCGGAGTAGAGCGCGATCTTCGGGGATGCGGGCAGGCCGAGGCGCGCGCGATCGACGTTCAACAAGGCGACGGGACTGGGGCTCGCGACCCAGTTCGGGAGGAGCTCGACTTCGGTTCGGATCTTCTTGGCCTGGATCGCCTCGCGCATGGCGGGTGCGATGGTCGTTACGCGGTCAAAGCGATTGAGCAGGAATCGCTCGGCGGCTCTCAGGATCTTAGCGGCGAGCTTGCCGCGGACGAAGCCGAGCGCGAGCGCGGCGTCGATCTCTAGGTCTTGGATATGCAGCCAGCTGCTGGCACCTGAGATCCAAGACGCGGCAAGCGCGCCGGGCGAGCAGGCGAAAGGGGGAGCGAATAGGCAGATCACTGAAGGGCGGAAGCGGAGCGCGCTCCAGAGCAGCGCGGGAAACGTCGAGAGGGCGAACGAGATCATGTGGAGGATCCGCGTGAGCCCGCGCGGCTTGGCCGGAACCCAGAGTGGGCACCGGAGCACCCGGACTCCGCGGATGATCTCGGATCGATAACGAAGCCTGCCGTATCCGGCTCGGATCTTCCATTCGGGATAATAGGGAGGCGCGGCGATGACCTGCACCTCGTATCCCTGCTTCGAAAGCCATTCGGCCATCTCAGTCGTGTACTTGCCGATGCCGACAAGTTCGGGGTGGTAGTTCAGCGCGCAGAGCAGGATGCGGTTGTTTTTCGAGGGGGACGGCATCTGTCGTACGTTTCGGATCAAGAAAAGATCGCGATGAGTTAAAAAATCAAGTTCTCCAGCGCTTCGGACGATGAGTGGATGTGGAGAACCGCAGGAAGATCGATCTTTCGAGCTATGTGCGCGGGCGCTATTCGCCGGGCCGGCCGTTCTTCGTTTTGGCGGCCTGGCAACTGGTCAATCTCTTGGTCATCCGGAACCCGTTCAATCCGTTTGCCGGGTTGCGACGATTCGCGCTCCGGGCTTTCGGCGCCCGCATCGGAAAGGGCGTGGTTCTGCGCCCGGGAATGCGGGTCAAGTTCCCATGGAATCTCGCGATCGGCGACCACAGCTGGATCGGCGAGGATGTCTGGATCGACAATCTCGCTTCGGTCGAGATCGGCGGCGACGTCTGCGTCTCGCAGGGTGCCTATCTTTGCACCGGCAATCACGACTGGTCGGATCCGGCCTTCGGCATCTATGTCCTGCCGATCCGGATCGAAGATGGCGCTTGGGTCGGAGCCCGCTCGACGATTGGCCCTGGAGCGCGGATCGGCACTCATGCCGTGATCGCGATGGGCTCCACCGTCCACGGACACGCCGAAGCTTGGAAAATTCACTCGGGCTCGCCCGCCCAGGCTGTCAAGGATCGGAAGGTCTCTTGAGGCCCAAGGTGCTTCTGATCGGCAATTACGCTCCTGACGCTCAGGAAAGCATGCTCCGGTTCGGCAATCTCATGAGGGACGGCCTGACTGAGGCAGGAGTCGAGGCACGCTTGATTCAGCCGGCGCCGATCTTAGGCGGCGCGCGCTGGCAGCCCGCGATCCTCAGGAAATGGCTAGGATACGTTGATAAATTCCTTATTTTCCCGTGGGTGCTGAGGCAAGAGCTTCGCGACGCCGAGTTCGTACATCTTCTGGATCATTCGAACGCGATGTATGTTCCTTGGTTCAAGCACCTTCCGCACCTCGTGACTTGCCATGATTTGATCGCGATCAAGAGCGCGCACGGAAAGACGCCTGAGTTCAAGACGTCGCTCACGGGCAGGATCCTCCAGTCTTGGATCCTTCGAGGCTTGAAGCAGGCATCGGCGATCGTCGCCATCTCGGAAGCGACCGCGGCCGAGGTGCGTGAGTGGGTGGCCCGCGACAGGCAATCAGTCGCGGTCGTGCATAACAGTTTAAGTCGTGAGTTCGCCGCAATCGACCGCGAGCTGGCGCTCAAGATCCTTGAGCGGCATGGCTTTACCAATCGCTTGCGAGAACCCTATCTTCTCCACATCGGATCGGGTCATGTCCGCAAGAACCGCGCCGCGGTCCTGCGCGCGGCCTCCGTCGCAGGCTGGAACGGGCCGATCGTCCTCGCCGGAGCCGCGATGGAGTCCGAGCTGAAGGAGCTGGTCGCTGGGCTCGGGTTGGGTCGGCAGGTTATCGAGATCGTCAAGCCCGAGGACTCTGCCGTCAACGCGCTCTACAGCGCGGCTCATGCACTGATCTTCCCTTCGCGCTACGAGGGCTTCGGTTGGCCATTGATCGAGGCCCAGGCCAGCGGCTGCCCCGTCGTTTGCAGCGACATTCCGCCGTTCCGTGAACTCGTGCGAGGCAGCGCGCTTATGGCGGATCCAGAGGATCACGTCGCGCTCGGCAGGCACGTCACGACCTTGGCGAGGGACGTGAGCGCCCGCGCGGCGTTGATCGAAGCCGGTCTGGCCAACGCCGTGAAGTTCTCCCGTCGCGCGATGATCGAGGGCTATTTGCGTTGCATTGATGGCGCCGCACCGATCGCGTCGATCACGCGTTCGGCATAGGCTTCCCACGACTGGCTCGCGGCTTTTGCTTGCGCGGTTTCGCCCACGCTCGCGAGGAGCGCAGGCTCGTCCAGGAGGCGGACCAAACAATCTCGAATCGCGCGCGACGACCGAATCGGTACGATGAAGCCGTCGCGACCGTCCTCGATCAGGTCGGGGCCGGCCGTGTGCGGCGTCGTGATGACGGCCATCCCTTGCGCCATCGCTTCGGTGATCACGAGGCCGAAGCCTTCGAAGAGCGAGGGGAAAATCAGGACGTCGTGCGCGGCCATCGCCGCCTGGACCTCCGAATGCGGCAAGACGCCGAGCCAGCGATGGGGCGCTATCGCGCGTTCCAGCTCAGGCGAGCGAAAGACGATGGGGCCGGCGAGCGAGAGAGTGACTTTGCCCCGGAGCGTCTCCATGGCTTCGAAGAGATAGGAGATGCCCTTGCGCTGGTCGATCCTCCCGACGAAGAGCGCTCTCAGTGGGCCGGATCGGCGGGGATCACGCATCGGCGGCGGCGCACTCCGGGACGCGAATCCATACGGAATGACCTGGACCTTGCGCGGATCCGCGGAAGACAAGGAAAGGGTGTCGCGGACAAACGAGCTCGCGACGAAGATAGTATCGGCTTGCTCGAGCTCGTGTTCCTTCCGTTCGAGTTTCTGGGGGCTGTCTTTCGCGGCTTGAAACTGCGTGGCCCATGCGGGGTTTAGTACGGCTTCTTCCTGCTTGATGCGATCCCAGGCTTTCCAGTATCCGATCGGAAGCTCATAGCAGCGCTGCAGGCCTCTTTCTCTGGCCGCCAAAAAAGTGGCGAACGCGCCGTCTTCGTAGCAATAGACCGTGTTCAGCTCCGCATCCGAGGAAACAAGAAGGCGCCGGGCGACGAGGGCATCTAGATCGCGGTAGACAGCGTCCGTGGACGCCCAGCCCGTCTCGTGCCGAGTGAGACGCTCGAAACCTAGGCGTCCCGCGAGTTGCCTCGCCAATTCCTTGACGGGATGCCTGAAGATCCGTTCCGGCGGGAGGTCATAGGCCCGCTTCCGGAAAATGCCGGCGAGCCGGCTCGAGGACGGAAATCCCAGGGTCGTGTGGAACGCCCTCAGCACTCTGGCCCGCTCCATGCCCGAGAGAAGGCCTCTGACGTTGGCATTTCCGGTCGGATGCGCGAGGAGAATTCGAGGTTTCATCCGCTTCTAGGATACGCCGCCACCGAAGGAGTGACAACGAATTGGCGCTCGGAGAGTTAGTTTTTCCATCTCAGTTCTGTTTATTAAATACCGAAAAGACAATGGGAACCTATGGAAGTTTCTGTTTTCGACGTCCTCCGAATCATCAAGAAGCGACTGATCTGGCTGATCCTGGTCGCGGGCCTTTTCTGGGCCGGGGGCAGGTACGTCGCGCAACAGACGACGCCGCAGTACGCGTATTCGGGGATGATGCTCATTCCGTCGCTCGGTCCTCCCGCCGCGACGTCGACCGGCGAAGGACTTCTGAGCAGCATGTTGAGCGCCGCGAACATCGTTACTCCCGGCACGCCCGGCACCTCGGATCCCAAGAAAGAGATCCTCGCCTATCTGGATTTCCACTATATGCGCCCTCCGACTCGCGACAAGAATAGCAAGGCAAAGCTGGTTTCGGCTTTGGATGTCGACGGAGCGCATTTCGTAAACCTCGTGACCAACGGGATCAGCGAACTCGCGGCAAGAGAGCATTTGCAAGAGATCGCCGAGAACGTCAAGAAGCTCTACGAGGAGAAGGTCGAGAGCACCCGTGCCGAGGGCGAGAAGACCATCGCGCTTCTCGAGCGGAAGCTCAAGCTGCTCAAGGAGGGTCTCGGCCAAAACAACCTCGCGCTCGAGAAGCTTGGCCCTTCGCTCGAGATTTATGCGCAGCGAGGGGTGATCGAGGGCGAAATCCTCAAAACTGAGTTCTCGATCAGCGGTGTTCGAAACTCGCTGCTGCCCACCGTGCTTTACAATGTTTCTCTCACGGATCTCCAGCCGGTCAGCGATCTTCCCGTCAAGCCGCGTGTCGGGCTGACCGCGGCGCTCTCGGCCGTAGTGGGAACGGTCATTCTTCTCTATTTCTTCGTGCTGTTCGAGATCGAGAAAACCAGGACGGCCAGTGCTTCGGCGGCCGGGACCAAAACGTCCCCGCCGGGTTCCTCCGGCACACGGAACCCACCCGCGGCTCCGGTGAGACCGCCGGCCAAGCCTGCCGCGCGGCCGGTTCCGCTGGGGGCCCTGCCGGCAGCCCGCCCTCCCGCTAGGAGAGTCGCGCGCCTATCACCTCCGCCGCCTCCCCCTTCCGCGGCGCGCTTCAGGAGATAGTGGCAGTCCGGCATTACTTCTTGTCGGTTCCGGCCAGGATCTTGACGGCCGCCGAAACGGCCAGATAATCATAAACCTGCCTCATCTTCTCGAGCTCGAGACGGTCCAGATCACGCAGGACCAGGAGCCAATAGTCGACCGGGAGCACTCCCGCCTTCATGGCCTCCTTTCGGGACTCGTAGACCGATCGTCCTTTCAAGAGGTGCGCGTCCAGGGTTCCCATGCGCTCCTGGATCTTCTCCAGGGCTATCAGGTTGTTCTCGATCTCGACGACGATATTCTCATAGGTGAGCTTCCGCTTGAGAGCGAGCTTCTTCTCTTCCTCGATGTGGATGTTCCGGGTGGCGATCCCGGAAAATCCGCTGAAAAGCGGCAACGTCAGCGAGATAGCTCCGCCTGCAGCGAACCTGGTGGTCTCGAACTGGTTGACGTAGAGCAAGTCGTCGGAGTTTCTTCCCGAGAAGCCCGCATTGGCTGAGACCGTGATCGTCGGTTTGTAGGCGGCGAGCTCAACCTGCCTTTTGGCGTCGAGTGTCTCCTGCGCGAGCTGCAATCCGCGCAGGGTGTAGGAGTGAGCGAGTACCTGTTGCTTGATCTTCTTGGCGTCGATCCGCTCCATCGACTTGACGGCGAAGGGCTCGCTCAGGTCCTGCGCACTGAGGTTCGCCTGGCCGGTCAGCAGCGAGAGGGCATTGATATCCCTCTCGAGCTGGGACGAATTCTGAATCATGAGGCTGCTGGCCTCATCGGTTCCTAGCTCGACGCGGACCAACGAATCGGATCCCATGTGCTTGAGCTTGTTGGCCAGCCGGCTCTTATCGAGCAGCTCCGTGAGCGACTTGGCCAGGTTCTGGTAATATCCAAGCCTGGCTCTCGTGTAGAGAGCGTTGTAATAAGCTTCTGCAGTCCTTAAGCGGATCATCTCCTTGCTGATCTCAAGATCGTTAAGGGAACTCTTTGACTGGATCTTGGCTACATCGAGCTCGGCGAGGGACGCACCTCCGTCATAGAGCATCTGAGTCAGCGAGAATACGGCGCTGGATGCCCTACTTGTCGCCAGCGAGGTGCCGAACCTGAGGTTTGGGTAAAAGCGGGATCTCGCGAGGTCGACTCCATAGCCGCTCTCGACGACGTCGGCGCTCGCGATGCCGACGCTGGGATTGTTCTTCTCGGCGAGCTGGATCGCCGATCTCAGGTCGATGGTCGCGCCGTGTGCGGCTGAAGTGCGGGCGACGGCGATGATCGCCAGGATCCAGGTGCGGAGGACGGGTTTCATGTTGAGTATCTATTATCTATTGAACCATTGGCTTTTGAAAGCTTCACGAAATGGCAGGTTTTTGACGGGATTTTAGAGATTCTCATGCGCGGTCGGATCCGTCATAATCGAGGTTGGCATGCAAGAGTCGACGCCGGAAAGGCGGGAGCAGCAAAGGGTATTCCTCGTTCGGCTGACGACCTTCATTTACCTGCTTCTGATCTTCGAGGGAGCGCTCCGAAAGTGGGCGCTGCCGAGCCTCAGCGGGCCTCTCACGCTGGTGCGTGACCCTTTCGTGCTTTTCCTTTACTTTCGCGCCGCGGGATCCGGCTGGTGGCCGCGATCCTGGGGTATGAACTGCATGCTCCTGTTGATCGGCGTCTTGTCGATGATCGGGGTTTACTACGTGGGTATCGGTCGAACCGACGTGGTGACGCTCATGTGGGGGCTCCGGACGTACATGGTCCCGATCCCGTTTCCCTTCATCATCGGGAGCGTCTTCAAGAGGGAGGATTTGGAGCGGTTCGTCCGGATCACGCTTTTGTTGGCCATTCCGATCGCCGGATTGACTTACGTTCAGTTCAAGTCGCCGGCGTCGAGCTGGATCAATCAGGTGTCCGCCAACGGAAAGGGCGTATTCACGGTTGCGGATGGGGTCGTGCGAACGACCGGGACGTTCAGTTTCACTGGAGGCCAGTCGTGTTTCGTGGGGTGCCTCGTCGCCCTGGCTTGCGGCGCGTGGTTCCAGAAAGGCCACCATCGCCTCATGCGCTTCAGATGGCTCCTTGCCTGCACGGCCGGCGTGCTAAGTAACCTCGCCGTCAGCGGAAGCCGCGGAGCGTTCTTGATGTCCGCCGCGATGTTTCTCGCGTCGATCCTGGCGACTTTTATCGGAGGCAAGCTCGACATCACGTTGAAACAGCTCGTAATCGGAATGGCGATCTTGAGCTTGACCGGATGGTTCATGGTTTACGTCGTACCAGACACTTACCGGACGATCGCCCTTCGCTTCGCGGTCGCCGCAAAGTCCGAGAGCCTCGAAGACCGGGTGATGTCGAGCTTCGGTTCGGATGCTTTCAGCATCCTGGAGCGTCCCGACCTTCCAAGTCTCGGAACCGGCATCGGGAGTACGGCAGTTAATTTATTCGGCCCTAGACGCATTCCGGGAACCTTCATGTCTACCGCGAGCTTCGAAGGCGAGGCCGGGAGACTCCTCGCCGAGGGCGGCCCAGTTTTCGGTCCTTTATTGATCATCATACGAATCTTCATAGCTATCTACCTTTGTGTACGGACGTTCGGCTACGTCCGGAGAAAAGGAGACATGCTTCCTTTCATGTGCAGCATATTCCTCCTGCCCGTCATCACGATCGGGCAGGTGATCGGGAACAACACGATCGCCGGATTCACCTGGATCTTCGCGGGCATTTGCCTCGCCAATTGGGACATGCCGGATACCGAGGCCGGCGAAGTACTGGCCGCGCGTGTCTCATGAAGATCCTTTATGTCGTCGCGACGCTATCTTTGGAAGACGGCGGTCCGACCAAGGCTTGCCTGGAGATGTCCGCCGCGATGGCCAAGCGCGGCCATCGCGTCCGTGTCTTCACGACAAACGCCGACGGACCGAGGGACACCTGGGTGCCGAACGAACGGGTCCCGGCGCCATTGGGCGTCGACATCCGCTGTTTCCAGGTCCAGTTTCCGCGCTCGTGGAGGGCCTCCTTCCCGATGGCGGAGGCTTTGCGCGCGGAGGTCCGCGATTACGATCTCGTGGTGATCAACTCGCTTTACCTTTTTCATAATTGGGTGGCAGGGAAAGCCTGCCGCGAGCAGGGCGTCCCCTACATCATCCGGCCCCATGGCACCCTGGATCCCGTGATCCGGGCGCGCAAGAGGGTCAGGAAGTGGCTGCTCGAGCGCTTGTACGAGGAGGCGAATTTGTCCGCGGCCGCGGGAGTGCATTACACGAGCGAGGACGAGCGGCGCCTGGCCGAGCCGTTCGCGTACGGGAGCCAGGGATTCGTGGTTCCGCTCGGCATCCGCTCGGCCGAGTGTTCCGCGGATCCGCCACCTGGCCTCCTTCGTAAGCGGTTTCCGGAGCTCAAGGACAAGCGCATCCTCCTTTTCCTCAGCCGGATCAATTTCAAGAAGGGCCTCGATCTTCTCGTACCTGCGTTTGCCGACGCTCTCACGGGGTATTCGGACGCGCACCTGGTGCTGGCGGGCCCGGACAACGAGGGGTACGGACAGGAGGTCCGGCGCCTGATCCGGCAGCATGCGATCGAGAGCCGCGTGACCCTGACTGGGCACCTCGAAGGCGATCTCAAGGCGAGCGCTTTTCGCGAGGCAGAGGCATTCGTGCTTCCGTCCTACGGCGAGAATTTCGGGATTTCGGTGATCGAGGCCGCCGCGAGCGGAGTCCCCGTGCTGATCTCCGATCGAGTCAACATCCACGACGGGGTGACGGCTGCCCGAGCCGGGCTTGTCGTCCCATGCGACAAGGGCAGGATCGCCGAAGCGATGCGCGAGTTCCTTCGGCATCCCGAATGGAAGGCGGAGATGGGCGCCAACGGAAAACGCTGGGTTCGCGAGAACTTCGACTGGGATAAGGTCGGAGAGAGACTCGAAGCCGAATACGTCAAGCGGCTGCGTCCTCGCTGACGGACTTGTTGGAGAGCCTCTCGACAAAAGCCGAAATCAGGGCGGCGCGTTCCGGCGTCAGCCATTCGAACTTGGCTCCCAGGATCCCGGATCCGGCGTGTACGACCTCGAGATGGACGGGGATCTCCGACTCCTCCAGCTCAAGCACGGCGTCGATCTTCGAGCCGACGGGGAGGCTGAAATCGTCCCGATCTGCCGGAGCTTCCAGCCCTACGCCGCTGGCGGAGATGTCGAGGATCTGCAGGATGAGGTCCTCGTTCTCGCCTCGGATCTTGCAGCAGGCCACGATGTTGCTTTCGGGCTGGACACGCGGTTTCGGGCGCCAGGCTTTTTTGTGTTTTCCGTCTAGGAGCTTGAGGAAGAACGGGGCGTTCCGGCCGACCAGCTCGCGGAACGAGCCTCGCTCGACGATCTGCCCCCTGTCGAGGACGAGGAACTGATCGGCCTGGTCGAGAAGCGCGGGCCGATGGGAAACCATGACTACGGCGACGCGCTCCTTGAGCGAGAAAAGCGTGCGGATCACCTGGCTCTCGGAAGAAGCGTCGAGCGCGCTGGTCGGTTCGTCCAGAAGTAGGATGCTGGGATCGCGGTAGAGCTCGCGTGCGATGGCGATCCTCTGCTTCTGTCCTCCCGAGAAGGGAATCCCGCGGTCACCGATTCTCGAATGGATTCCGTTGGGAAGCGATTCGACGAAGTCCTTGGCACCGCATGCTTCCAGCAGGCGCCAGGCTTTCGGCTCGTCCAGGTGGCCTTCTGACTCGCCGGCGCAGATGTTCTCGAGCACGGATCCCGAGAAGATCACGGGATCTTGCGGGACGAACCCGACGTAAGGTCGGTAGGACCTGAGCTCGAGCGAGTTGGCTTCGGTGCCGTCCAGAACGAGTGTCCCGGAGGATGGCGCATGCAAGCCGCAAAGAGTGTCCAGCAGAGTGGTCTTGCCGCTGCCCGAGCGTCCGACGATCGCGATGAAGTCGCCCCGGCGGATCTTGAGCGAGACATGTTCCAGCAGGAGTCGGCCGTCTACGGCCACTGCCATGTCCCGAAGCTCCAGCTCGGAGCTGAAGAAAGACGGCTTCGGAGGCGCGACCTGCTCGCGGTTGCGGCGGAAGATCCGAGTGTAGCGGGCGATCGCGTCGACACTTCCCTTGACCAGCGCGAATTGCTGCCAGTTGGATTGGACGATTTGGAAGGACGTCATCATCTTGTAGATCAGAACGAGGGTGATCAGCGACGAATGGATGCTTCGGCCGAAAACGGCGTCGTCCACGGCGATCAGCAAGATCAGGCCGAAGACAGTCGAAGGCTGCGAGAAGCCGGCCCAGAGCGCTTCGACCTTTGTGCGCTCCCTCACGCTCGCCGAGACGGAGGAGGAGGCCGCTGTCACCTTCTTGTGGAACGATTCGAATCGCGCGGATGCCTTCAGGTATTTGAAAGCGTGGAGCGCCTGAAGCATCAGGCTGTTGTACTCCATCATCCGCTGCGACGACTCCTTGGAGATGGCTCCCGAGCGGCGCGAGATGAATTGAAGCCGCAAGGCGACGAGTGCCGCCAGCACGAAGCCGAGGAAAGTGGTTCCCGGGCTCGTGAAGAGCGCGAAGAGGAAGAAAGAGAGCGCGGAGGCGATGGCCACGAAAAGGTCGCAGAATGTCCGGAAGCCTTGGATCGCCTGCGTGTTCTCGTTGGTCAGCAGCGCGGAGATCTCGCCTTTCGCGAAGCGCTGGAAAGAAGAGTAGGAGATCTCCAGGTACGAGTCGAGGACTTCGGCTCTGAGGGTTTCGGAGTACCTGGCGGCCATCCTTCCCCTGAGGAGCGTTTCCGTGTATTTGAGGAGCCCTTTGAGGGCGAAGAAGCAGAGCATGAAGAAGAGGACGGTCCTATGGCTCATGTCGGCGCCGACCCAGCCGAAGATCCGTTGGATCAACATCATCAGGCGATCGGATTGCCCGGATGCGGCGCTTCCGCCGGAGCTGCCGAGGATCGGAAGGAACATGGCCATCCCGATGCTTTCCGAAAAGCTCGCGAAAAAGCTCAGCCCGATCATGATCCAGAACTTCACCGGACTGAATCGGCTGAACTGTTTCAGGTACATCGCGATGGATTTGCCTGGCGTCATGAGACCTCTCCCAGGCTTTTCGACATCCTGAACTCCGTCCTTGAGCCTGCGGCCGCCGAAGCGTCAGGGTTCTGGCGCCAATCGGGCTCAAGGACGGTTCTGAAGCTTGGACGACTCGATCAGTCGGATAGAAAGCAGGAGCTCGACCAGCGTCCGCTGGAGGGAATAGAAGATCCCCGCCCAACCATCCAAGATCAGCCCGCGCGCGAATAGGCAGAAGAAGGGCATGACAAACGGTGCGAGAACCAGCATCCGCCGAAGCTGGTCCGTGCGGTCCAGCTCCGCGAAGGGCGTGCTCAGAAGCTTCTCAGCTTCCCGTCGGGAGTATTTGTCTTGCGAGCTGAGCCAGCGGCTCAGGGACTTGCGGTCGTCATGGAGGATGCGCGCCTGCATGTGGCCAGTGGTCCCGTCGATGCGGACTCTTTGAGTGTGCCCGTCGTCGTAATATCCGGCCTTGGACTTGCGGTACAGGACGCGGCGAGGAGTCGTGTTGTCCGAGCGCAAGGGTTTGCCGCGGATGCAGAAACGAAAGGAGGCCCAATAGGAGTCGTGTTCTCCGACGGAAACAAGCCGCTCCATTTCCGGAACGAATTCGTCGGTGAGCACGTAGTCCGCGTCCATCGAAAGCACCCACTCAGTGCGGACCTGGGCGAGCGCATGGTTGCTTTGTCCGGCGAAGGTCTCGAAGTTCTTGTGGAAGACTTCGACCTGAGGAAATTTGGCGAGGAGCTCGAGCGTGCCGTCCTTGCTTCCGCTGTCGACGACGACGATTCGCTTGGCCCAGCTGAGCTTCGCGAGGGTCCTCTCGATATTGGGCATTTCGTCGAAGGTCAGGACGATGGGAGTCACCGAATCGAGCGTGCTCATCGCTTGCTTTTCGACATTCCGCGCGACCGGCATGAGCATGCGCCAGCTTAAAAATTTTCAGGCAGTGCGCCGATAAAGAAAGGTCATGACGTCACCTTCTCGAGGCATGCCGGAGCTCTTGATCCGGCTCTCATCCAATTTCTATGGCGACCCGCTGTGTGACTGGATGGAGCGCTGGTCCCAACGCCTTGGACTCGCAGCCGAAATCCAAGGTCCCGTGGCCGAAGCGCTGTTCGAGGACATGTTCGAGTTCGCGTCGAATGCTCGGCAAGCCACGCATCATGTCCTGTTCATCCGTCCGGACGACAAGATCCTGACGTCCGCCGGCGAAGCCACCGAAGCTTTCAGGAATGCGGTGACCGCACGCCTTAAGCGCTCTCAGGCGCCTTGCTTAGCGATCGTCGCGCCCGTGCGCGACTCTGATGGTTCGCGAGAGCAAGCCCTGTGCGAGTTTCTGACCGGTGAGATGGGAGTATCCACATTGACGCCTGAGCAGCTCAATCGCTGGTACCCCGTCAGTGGGGCGTTTGACGCCGACTCCGAGCGACTGGCGGGTGTTCCGTATTCCGATGACTTCTACGTCGCGCTCTCTACCGCGGGGTTCCGCTTTCTAATGCAGTCCCTCCTGCCTCCTGTCAAGGTGGTGGCCGTCGATTGCGACGACACGCTTTGGACGGGCGTAGTGGGCGAGGACGGAAGCGCGGGAGTCGCCTTCGGCGCAGCCAACCTCGCCTTGCAAAAGCGACTGGTCGAGCTCGAATCCACCGGAAAGCTGGTTTGCCTGCTGAGCAAGAACCGCGAAGAGGACGTATGGGAGGTCTTCGAGCATCGTCAGGGCGAGATGCCTCTCGCGCGATCGCACGTCGCCGATTCGCAGGTGAACTGGAAGCGGAAGTCCGAGAATCTGCTTTCACTCTCGGGTAAGCTCAGCCTCGGAACCGACAGCTTCGTCTTCGTCGACGACAACCCGGCCGAATGCGACGAGGTCCGGTCGGCGGTCCCGGAGTCCGCGATCCTGAACTGGTCGGGGTCGGACGCGGATAAGATCGGTTTGTTGGAGCACTTCTGGCCGTTTGACCACTTCGCGCGCTTGACGGCAGCGGACGCCGGGCGGACGCGCCTCTACCAGGAGGAAGCGAAGCGCGCGCGCCTGCTGGAATCCGGAAAATCCTACGACGAGTATCTCGAAGAGCTGTCCGTCAGGGTCGAGCTCCGCGCCCTGAATGGAGATGCCGACGTGGAGCGCGCCGCGCAGCTCACCCATCGGACCAATCAATTCAATTTCTCTACCCAACGGCGTTCGGCGGCGCAGATCCGGGAGCTCCGCGACGACCCGAAGTGTTCGGCATTGGCTGTCTGGGTGAGCGATAGGTACGGGGATTATGGATTCTCCGGGCTTTTGATCTTCCGCGCTTCCACGCGCACGGGTTCCTTGAACATCGACACTTTCCTGCTCAGCTGTCGGGTGCTGGGGAGGGGTGTCGAGCACCAAGTCACTCGCCAGCTGGTCAGGATCGCGGAAAGGCTCGGACTCGCGTCGCTCGTTTGCGATCTGGTGCCGAGTGGTCGCAATCAACCCGCGGTCGACTTCGTAGCGAGCCTGCCGGGCGGCGCGCCGTCGGAACAGGCGTCCTCCCGGAAGTGCTGGTCACTTGCGGACCTCAGGGAGATCAAGCCCTCCGTAGGAACAGGGCCCAGATCCGAAGCTGTCCGCCCGTCGAAGCCTCCCAAAGTGGACCCACGAGCCTGGCAGGAGATCGCAAGTACGTTGCGAACCGTCCGGCAGATCCGCGAAGGGCTGGGCGGAAGCGACGCCTCGGCCCATAGAGCGGCGCTTGGCGGCGGCGAGGGCGTGGAGCAGTACGTGCTTGCGAGATGGAAGGAGCTCCTCCACTCACCGGGTCTGACGGGCGCGTCCAACATCTGCGATTCGGGAGCGACCTCGCTTCAGCTGGTTCGATTCGTCGTCCGCGTCCGCAAGGATTGGGGGCGCGAGCTCGATCTCGGAAAGCTGTTCAGCGACCCCACCATCTCGGCGATCGCGCGATGCCTGGCGGAGACCAACTCCCCCTCAGTCCAATCATCCGATCCCGGAACCGCTCCGCGCGGGCGCGAATCCGCGTCGCTGGGACGGCCCGCTCTCGTCGCTGACGGCAAAATCCGCACGATCGCGATTCCGACCGCCTCCGACGCCGCGACGCTATTGAGGAGCGCCGAGTCCTATCTCGATAACGCGAAGTCTTTCGGGCGGGATCTCGAGCTAGTGGTCATGCATGACTGCGATAGCCGCGATTCCGCGGCCGACGCACGCCAAGCGATGGAGAAGCTGAGCGAGAAGACGGGCTTCACGATCTCGTTCGGGGATATCGACAGCCGCCGGATCTACGTCCAGAATCTCGCGAAAGAAGCAGACGTATCTCCGGAGCTCGCGTGGCTCGCGATCGGGAAGGTCGAATCGGGCATGGTTTCGGCCGGTGCCTGCAGGAACGCCTTGATCCTGGAGACCCTGGGCCGTCGGGTGCTTTTCGCCGACGACGACACGATTTGCGCGCCCATCGTGCGGGAGCGGTCCTTGGACATCATCCCCGCCGAGCCCGGGGATCCCTGTGGCTACTGGTTTTTCGGGAGCCGCGAGGAGCAAGAGGCGTTTTGCAAGCCCGAGCTGTCGGACTACCTCGCGGCGCACGAGCATCTCCTGGGGCGTTCCTTCCGGCTGAAGAGCGGACGGAGCTGCAAGGTTGATTTGACGTTCGGCGGTATCGCCGGAGACCATGGTTGGGGCAGCCCGTTCGGTTTCTGGCCCGAGCCGATGGGATACCTGATGCATGAAGGCGAATCGCTTGCCCGGCTCACGTCGAGTGAAAGGGCTTATCGGGACGCGCTTCGCAGCCGCGAGATCCTTCGGGTCGCGCCCGGCTTCAGGCTCGCCGACGGCTCGTTCGGGATGACGACTGTCTTCGCGGCCGACAACCATGGCGGGCTTCCGCCGTTTCTGCCTTATGGTCGTGGCCAAGACCTGGTTTTCGTCCGACTTCTCGAAGCGCTCGACGAGTCGACCGCGTTCGGCCACGTGCCCTTCGCGATCAGGCATTATCCCGCGACCGCGCGCAAAAGCTCGAACGGCGAGCTACTGCGATCCGCGGGCGCCACGGACTTGAGCATGGCCCTGCTTCTACTGCTGCGAGAGAGCTCGGCAGCGGCCTCGGACAACCCAAAAAAGACGCTCGTGCGCGAGTTCGAGGCATTGGGCGGCGCCGAAACAGGCGACTTTGTCGCGTACATGGATCGCCTCCTGGCCACCCATTACGACCAAAGTGTCGCCAAAGCCGAATCCCTCCTGTCGAGCCGAAGTTCGATGCCTTCATTCTGGCGAGCGGACCTTAAGGCCTATTGCGCGGCGGCCCGGGAGCGCGCGCGCGCCAATCCGCCTTTTCCCCTCGACTTCACTGTGGACGATCGCGGCGAAGCCTGGAGGCGATTTCAGAAAACCGTCGGCGACTTCGGAAAGCTCATCGGAGCCTGGGATCAGCTCCAATCCTCGGCCAAACGCCTGACCGAAGAGGGGAGAGGCTGCGTCGCCCCCGTGATCGGCAAGGTCCGATCGTTCGCCCGGCGGCCTTCGGCCCTCGCGGAACTTTCTCCCGTGGATCTGATGCCTTTGGTGGAGTCGGAAAGTGGGCCGCTGGTCGTGTGCTTGCCGCCTTTGGGTGGGGAGTCCTTGTTCTATTTCCCTTTGGTGCTCATGATCGGCACGGCGCGCGTACTCGGCTTCAAACTCAATCCGGTCTATGCGGAAGCAGTGAAGTCGACGAGCTTTGAGCAGCTCGCCGGAACTTACCGCAAGGCGATCGAGCTCCGCTTCGGACCGAGGCCCATCACGCTCATGGGCTACTCCTACGGCGGAAACCTGGCTTACGAAGTGGCGAGGCAGCTCAGCGAATGTGGCTGGAAGCAGACTCGCGTGATCCTGATCGACACTGCAGTCGATATGAGAAGGCTTTTGCCCAGGGTGATCCGATTGGTTTCCAGGTGTCTCGCGGTTTCGTCACATTTCGTACGCCTCTTCGCGACCCGCCCGGGCTCGGCGATCCGGTCGTTGGCACGGCGAACCGAGGTCGCGCGGCGGGTTATGCGGAAAAAAGGGGGCCCCTTCGCGAAGCTGCTTTTGGCCGTGCACGCGCTGATCGGCGATCCCGAAGTCCCGCAGAAACCGTCGGAGATTCCCGATGAGATCCAAGAGATGTCGCGGATCCACAGCAAGGCTAGGAGCGACTACTTCCGGAAGCCTTACGGGGGCCGTCTGCTGTTCATCCGGGCGGATAAGAACTCGTTGCATGGTCTGTTCTCAGGCTGGAAGCGTTTCGCGAAAGGCAGCTTCGAAGAAGTGATCGTGAAAGCCGCACACAACTCGATCGTCGCTTCACCCCAGGTGGAGAAGGTAGCGGAGATTATCCGCGGCGAAATCGCCCTGGACAGGCTGGAGAAGGAAAGCAGGGATGAAGACCCGCGTATCGCTGCTGCAAGTTGATTTGCGCGCCGAGCTGCCGGGCGGGTGGAGGGCGACGCTCTCCCCAGAGGAGGTCTGGAAAGCGGAAGGAATGCCGTCGGCGATGAGGAAACAGGAGTTCGTCGCATGCAGGGCCGCTCTGCGCGAATATTTGGCCGCGCAGCTCGGCCTCGAAGCGACGAGGGTCCCGATCGTCCTCGACCCATTGGGGAAGCCTCGGCTGCTGGCGCCGAATGGGCCTCATTTCTCGATCTCGCATTCGGGCGATATCGGATTGATCGCCGTTTGCGATTCGGCGCCTTTGGGAGTCGATATCGAGGAGCTTCGCGGGTTCCCGGAGGTTTCGGAACTTGGCGGGGGCAGCCTGCGCGAGTTCTTCGAGAGCTGGACGCGGATGGAAGCCATTGCCAAAGCCACCGGCCTGGGCTTGCTGGGCGCGGATCAAGCGGATGAGCGTGCTTCGGCGATGAAACTCGTGAGACTCGAGACTGCCGAGGGTTACACCGGCTATCTGGCAGTGACCGCGCCAGGTGAGGTGGACCTGTCTCTGTGTGTTCTTTAGGCGCGTGAAAGAATGGCGGAGAGAGAGGGATTCGCCTTCCGCTCTCGGCGCTGCTCGCGCCTCGGCTGCAGGCCGGCCTCGGCGTCCGCCCGTGTCTCCTCGCTGCGCTGCGGGGACTACGGGCACCCGACGCCTCCGGCATTCGAATCCCTCTCCAAGGTACGAAACGCTGTCGCGTTTCCTCTTTGGATACTCCGCCAATAAAAAAGCCGCTTAGCGCTGTCGCGCTCGCGGCATTTTTATGGCGGAGAGAGAGGGATTCGAACCCTCGATACAGTTTCCTGTATACACGCTTTCCAAGCGTGCTCCTTCAACCGCTCGGACATCTCTCCGTACACTTGATGATCGGTTGAAACCCAGCAATTAGCACAAGGGTTGGTGTGACTGGTTGCGTTATTTTCCAAGGACGGAGTTTAGTCCGCGTTTTTGCAAGATCTGATCAAAAAGCTGCAGGTACGCGTCCGTTATCGCTGCGACGGAGTGCCTGCGGAGATGCGCGGGCGCTTCGGCCCTCAGTTTGGCGGTCGCATCTGAGTCAGTCAGAGCTTGACCGATCGCTCGCGAGAGCGCCTCGACATCCCCATTCGGGAAAGTCAGGCCGCATGGACCGATCGCATCGCTTAGGCCGCCCTGGCTCGATCCGATCACGACACAGCCGCAGGCGGCGCCTTCAAGCGCGACAATCCCGAAAGGTTCGAACCATCGCGAAGGCACGACCAGGATCCGGTGGCGATTTAAAGTCTCGACCAAGCTCTGACCGGATCGAGGACCGGCAAACTCGACTCTGCCCGCTAATCCAAGCTCTTCAGTGAGCAACGTCAGGGCGCGGAGCTCCGGACCGGAGCCAACGACAGTGAGATTCGGAGTCGCGTTTCGGGATTTCAAAATCGCCAGGGCGCGGATGAGGAGATCGACGCCCTTATCCGAAACCAGCCTGCCTACGAAGACCAGGTCCCGGTCTCGGCCAAATCCAGGGATTTCCCTGAAAAACTGGTCTCGGTAAGGGTTCGGAATGATAGTCGAGCTGACGCCAATGTCTTTAGCGACCTCACGGCTGATGGAGACGTTGGTCGCCAATCGGAGGAGCGATCGCTTCAATCGATCGCGCCACGAGATTCGCCGATCGGCGCGGCTGATCCACGTTTGGTGGGTAGTTACCCACGGGCGGCGGACCAGGAGCAGCGCCCAAGCTGTTCTCAGGCTGACGCCGTTTTGAAAGAAAACGTCGCACCAGAAAGCGCTTTTAAGGAGCTGGAGCGGCGAGGGGCGGCGAATCACGGTAAACGGATAGCGATCCGGCTCGGGGGATTCGGTCCGAGTGACCACTCGCACTTCATGACCTCGACGGCTGAACTCCGATGCAAGAAGCTCGGTAACCGTCTCAATCCCGCCCAGATTGGGCGCGAAGGCGTGAGAGAGGATCAAGATTTTCAATGGAGTGACCTCAGCAGCTCCGCTGCGATGAGGGGGCGCCGAGAAAGCGGGGGAGCTCTTCGAGCGATCAGCCCAGGTGCATCCAGAACCTCATCTGGGCGAAAAATGTGAACAAGACGATGCAGCTCGGGCTCGCGCACTCCGGTTGAATGGACTCGCGGCTCGAAATCAGTCCGAGTGATCACGACCGGGATTCCGTGCTCGATCATGCTGGCGCCGGTTCCGCTTTTTCCGAAGAGCCGCGCGGGAGTGCAGGATACGCCGAGATCAAGCGAATGCAGGAGCTGGGAGATTTCCTCGGCTGAAAGCTCCCCGTATTTCTTGAAGCTCGCTCTTCCGGAGTTCATCTCAACCATTCGAGACCACGTCTTCTCTCCGCTTTCGCCGAGACGACCGATCGCCACCATTAGGATCTTTTTTCCGTTTTTTTCGGCGGCTTCGATCAGTGCCGTGAGAAAGGGTTCCGGCTCCCATTGCGGGTGAATCGTTCCGAAGACGCCGACGATCCAGAGCGAGTCGCGCTTTGCGTCCGCGGGGCCGAAGGCGCGTGGCTTTGGCTCTTGGATCGGTATGTTTCCGAAGAGCGCGAGTACTTGGGCGTCAATCCCGTTTCGGGCCAGGACGGCGGCGTAAGTCTCGTTGCTGGTGTGACAAACGCGAGGTTTGACGGATCGAACCAGTTTTTTGATAAAATGCCTTTGTGTCAGGCCGACGAGTCGGTTGCGAAATGAGGCGGTTTTGCTTTCTCCGAGCCAAAGCTCGTGAAACATGATGTGCGTCCGGTAGCCGCTCAAAATTTGGGCTAGAGGCGCGATGGAGTTCCAAATGATCCCTTTGGCATGAAATCCATAGGGCACGAACTGAAGGCTGATCCAATCGGGAGGGTGACGGGTTATATACGTTTGGGCCGCCGCAATCCTCGCCGCCCACGAAGTCGATTTGGGGAGCCTCAGCTGGGAAATTCGATAGTCGTCGGCCTGGTCAACACCCTCCGCGATCGAATTCACGAATCCGTCGTTCAGCGCAATCAGTGAGCACCGATGCCCCTGCCGAACGCATTCTTGCGCGATCAAGCGGGTATAATCACCGACACCGTCTCGCCCCGCCTCAAGGGAGCTGCAGGCGAAGAGCAAGTTCATTGGCTAAAATTATGATATGAACGGCCGCCTCCAGAAAGCGATTTCTGAGATCTAGCGCTTCCCCCTCCCTCCGATAAGCGCCCATTCTCCTGTTGTGCTGCATTATGTTCTAGTTACCAACTCCGCAGCCCCGGCCTCTTCATGTCCGAGCGCGTGATGACTTTCGCGCAAGGAGCAGGGATTAAGCGGCGTTCTTGAGGGGGGCTGACGCGGGAGATTGATCCGCACGCCGGTGGAACCGGCACTCGATGTGCCGATAGGTCCGATCGGATATCACGAGAACTGTCCCCAAACTGAAGTCGGCGTCTTGAAGGTTCGGAAAAATACTATGAAATGCCAAGGAACGGGCAGCAAAATCCGGTTGGTTCTCCTACACTGTTGCTATGAAGAACGTCGTGTTTTTCTCTGACTTGAGTTGCTTGCCTGGTTTGCATGTCACGCTTTTGACGGTTCTGCAGAGGCTTTCAAGGCCGCGCGATGTCCGGATCACGGTCTTCGCGGATCACATTCCAGAGCGGGAGAAGCGCAGGTTGCGGGAGACTTGGGCGCTCGCCAAGAGCGAGGCGGAGCTGGTGATCCGGGATTTCGTCCCTCAGGCGGTGGGCGATCTCACGTCTCTGCATGGCAATTACACCGCATACGGCCGGCTTTTTCTTTCATCGTTGCTGCCGGACGCGGACCAGTGCCTTTACCTTGATTGCGACCTCATCGTCCACATGGCGGTGGATGAGATTTTCGCCTCCTTTGACGGTAAGCATACGCTGCTCGTTAACGGAAACGGTGATCGTGAATTCGCGCTGGATCGAGAACTCTTTATCAAGTCAGGGATTGGGCTGTCGGCCCCTTGCTTCAATTCGGGCGTGATGGGGATCGATCTTGCGCTGTGGAGGGCGAGGGGAAGGGATGCTCAAATAGTAGCGGCGGCGGAACGATATCACGACCTCTTAATCGCTCAGGATCAGAGCCTGCTCAATCTGGTCTTTCACGACGACTTCTTCGCCATGGGATCGAAGATCAATCACGCATTGAATCCGCAGGATAGCGGAGTCATCGCAGAAGGTGTGATCAACCACCTGGTCGGCTCCCCGAAGCCTTGGGATTTGTTCGGCTCGATCCTAAGCAACTATCACGGAGTTTGGCTAGAGCACTACCGAGCGACAGCGATAGGAGCAGTCCCGATGATCCGTTATATTTCGCTGGTGCGCTCGGTGAGAATCGCTCCGAGCCTGATCAGAAGCCTCCAGCGGAAGCTGCTGAAGTTCGTTAGGAAATTGCCATCGCGTGGTAGCGCTTCCCTATGAAAAGCGTTACATTTGCCTGGCATGCCGCATCAAAATCTGACGATCCATCTCAAAAACGAGCTCGCGCAACTCCGCAGCTCCGGTCTCTACAAGCCCGAGCGTGTGATGACTTCCGCGCAGGGCGCGGAGATCTCCACACAAGGGGCCCAGGGCCGCAAGGTGATCAACCTCTGCGCCAATAATTACCTCGGCCTCAGCAATCACCCGGACCTCGTTCAGGCCGCCCGCAAGGGTCTCGAGACCCACGGCTTCGGGCTCTCGTCGGTTCGCTTCATCTGCGGGACGCAGGACATCCACAAGGAGCTCGAGCGCAAGCTCAGCGCCTTTCTGGGTACGGACGACACGATCCTCTTCTCTTCCTGCTTCGACGCCAACGGCGGGGTTTTCGAAGCGCTCTTCGGCGAGCAAGACGCGATCATCAGCGACGCGCTCAACCACGCCTCCATCATCGACGGTATCCGTCTCTGCAAAGCCAAGCGCTTCCGCTACGCCAACAACGACATGAAGGATCTCGAGACGCAGCTCGAAGCGGCCAAGGCCGCGGGCGCGCGTTTCACGGTCATCGTCACTGACGGCGTGTTCTCAATGGACGGGATCATCGCGAATCTCCCCGAGATCCGCGCGCTCGCCGATCGCTATGGCGCGCTCGTCATGGTCGACGATTCGCATGCCGTGGGCTTCATGGGAAAAGAGGGGCGCGGCACGCACGAGCACCACGGCTTGCTCGGCAAGATCGATATCCTCACCGGCACCTTCGGCAAGGCGCTCGGCGGAGCTTCGGGCGGCTACGTCTCGGGCCGTGCCGAGATCGTCGAGTGGCTCCGGCAGCGCGCGAGGCCTTACCTGTTTTCGAACTCAGTCGCGCCGGCGATCGTCACCGCGACGCTCGAGGCGCTCGAGCTTTTGGCGCGAAATCGCGAGCTGATCGCCCGCGTCCACGAAAACAGCCGATACTTCCGCGAGAAGATGAGCAAGCTCGGCTTCACGCTCGTGCCGGGCGAGCACCCGATCGTGCCCGTCATGCTGGGAGATGCGCGGCTTGCAGGCCAGATGGCCGAGAAGCTCATGAGCGAAGGCGTCTACGTCATCGGCTTCTCCTATCCGGTCGTGCCGATGGGCAAGGCCCGTATCCGCACGCAGCTCTCGGCCGCGCACACGCGCGAGGAGCTCGATCGCGCGGTCGCCGCGTTCGCTAAGGTCGGAAAAGAACTGGGAGTCATCACCTCATGAAAGCACTCGTCAAAAAAAATCGCGAAGTCGGAATTTGGATCGAGGACGTGCCGCGTCCCACGATCGGCCCGAACGATCTGCTCATCAAGATCAAGAAGACCGCCATCTGCGGCACCGACGTCCACATCTATAACTGGGACGCCTGGGCGCAGAAAACGATCCCTGTGCCGATGGTCACGGGTCACGAGTTCGTCGGCGTAGTCGCCGAAGTCGGCAGTGCCGTGCGCGGCTACAGAGCCGGTGATCGCGTCTCCGGCGAAGGGCATCTGACCTGCGGCCACTGTCGCAATTGCCGCGCGGGCAAGCGCCACCTCTGCCGCAACACCGAGGGGGTTGGCGTCAATCGTCACGGTTGCTTCGGCGAATACCTCGCGATCCCGGCCGAAAACGCGTTTCCGATCCCGGACTCGATCCCGGACGAAGTCGCCTCCATCTTCGATCCGTTCGGCAATGCCACGCACACGGCGCTATCGTTCGACTTGGTCGGCGAGGACGTGTTGATCACCGGCGCGGGCCCGATCGGGGTGATGGCCGTGGCGATCGCCAAGCACGTGGGCGCGCGCCACGTGGTGATCAGCGACGTCAACGACTACCGCCTCGAGCTCGCGCGCAAGATGGGCGCCACGCGCGCGGTCAACGTCACCAAGCAGAGCATCCCGCAGGTCATGAGCGAGCTCGGCATGAAGGAAGGCTTCGACGTCGGTCTCGAGATGTCGGGCAACGCGCAGGCGTTCCAGTCCATGATCGAGGCGATGAACCACGGAGGCAAGATCTCGATGCTTGGGATCTTCGCCGAGCCAGTCGCGATCGACTGGAGCAAGGTGATCTTCAAGGGCCTGCATCTCAAGGGCATCTACGGCCGCGAGATGTACGAGACCTGGTACAAGATGACGAGCATGCTCCAGAGCGGCCTCGACATCTCGCCCGTGATCACGCATCGGTTTCATGTCGACGATTCGCTCAAGGCTTTCGAGATCATGCGTTCGGGCCAGTCGGGCAAGGTCATCCTCGACTGGGGTTGATCGCGATCAGGCCGCTTTTCCGGTGATTTTAGAAAAAAACCGCCGAATCCTGCGTGCCTGCGAGATTTCCTTCAGCGCCCGGACATTTGTCGCCCAAGAGGACATAGGCCGACCTAGCTCCTTCTCGAGCGAGTGGCCCTTCGCATTCAGGTATTCGAACACCCGCCGGATCTGAACGTCGTTATTGATCCTGGCAGTGGGGCTTCTGTTGATATTCCAAAGAGCCACCTTCGAGCCCGTCGAGTTCTCCGGAAACCCGGTGCGAGCGTCACAAGTTCCGACCGCGCGCGCGCGGATGTCGTTGGCGAGCGCTAAAAACTTGAACCATAGATCGTCGCCGAAAGGGCAGATTTCCAAGGCTTGCTCATCGAACACGTCTTCCGTAAAAAATCGCGGGCAGTAGAGGACCCCGTCTTTGCCGATCGGGATGAGGTCCGCGCCGCTTAGGACAGCATCGGACTCGACGTAGGGCCATTGCACATAAGGAAGAAAGGTCCCGCCGCCGGATTTGATGCGCCGGCAACGGTGAGCGATCACCTCGTTGGGATACCGGCGGTGAGTTTCGACCAGCCCTTGGATCCAGTCGCGGGGGTAGATCGAATCGTCGTCGGCGGTGATGAGGATCGTGTCCCTTCGGTCCCAATAATGGGCGAGCGCGGGCAGTAGCTTGCGGTAGGGACCCGTATTGGGAACCCACGAGATCTGGATCATCCCGCGCGCCGCGAAGTCGCGGATATCAGCAGGAATATCCTGGTCCCGGATGCCCTGGTCGAGCAAGTAAGGTTCATGCGAAAGCTGCAGCCGGATTTCGCTGGCCGGCACCGTCTGGTCGAGAATCGAGCGTATTACGTTGCCCAGGGCTCCGATTCGAGGGGAGATGGTCGTCAAAGTAATGACGATTCGTTCGTCCGACGCCGGCATTTGCGCGTTCATCGTATGCTTTTCGGCAGACTCCACGCGCAGCTAAAACAAAGCCCGCTCCGGCGGAACCGAAGCGGGCTTTGAGATTTTCAGAACGAGCCGCGCTTAGCCGCGCGCCGGCGAGAAGCGCACGCGGTTGTTGCCCGTGCCCGCGCCGCCCTCGATGAACGCGCCATTGCGGTCGATCCAGAGATCGCGTTGTTCGGTCGTGGACGTGGCCGCCGCGCCTTTGAAAGTCACCCGGACGGATTCGCCCGGGGCCATCTTGGGGATCACGATGCGCTCGATGTTGCCTAGGGCCTCGAAGAGCCCGACGGTGGCGATTTGGACGTTGACGTTGCGAAGGAAGTTCTGGCCGTCGTTCACGACGTTGATCGAGAACGAGGACGAGGACTGTAGGGCCTTGGATTTGTCGAAGCGCAAGTCGTTGTTGAAGAGAAAGCCCGTCTGCCCGCCCTGGAACGAGAGCGGGTAAAGCGAGACGGTGAGTTTCTTCTCCGAAAGCATGCTGAAATGCGTGTGGCCGCCGACCGAGCCGTTATCCTGGAATCCGTGGATATGGTAGTCCTGCCCGAAGAGATCGGAGAATACGCTGTAATCCTTCATCGAAGGCGTGGAGGAGCCGCTCTGCAAGTCCCAGAGGAAGCCCACCATCGTCCAGGTGCCCGCGGCGGGCGTGATGAACGGACGGACTTCCTGGCCGAACTGGATGTGGAAAGGCCCGTGCTTGCCCTTGCCGATCTGGATGCGGTGGCCGTCGTTGGCCGCGCGGAAGTTCCACTCCTGGATGTGGAACTGGGCCACGTTCATCATGGAACCGCGGAGCACGATGGCAGCGCCTGGCCAGCCCTGCTTGCGGATGTAGGGAAGCCACTCGCTGTGGATCAGCGTATTACCGAGAGTCTTGGAGAGATTGTTCCAGACCTTGTCCTCGCCGAGGCGGGGCATGAATTTCTGGAGCGCGTTTCGCGCGCTGCTCGTACCCCAGCCATTCGGGTCCCTGAGCGCGGCCTGCGATTTGTTGTAGACGGTCTCGAGCATCCCGCCGTCCATGTCGCTGAACAGGTTGTGCATGCCCTTGCCGAGCTCGCCGGTGTTGTCGTTGTAGAACGTCCAGAGCGCTTTGCCGGCCTGGGCGGGATCATTGTATTCGAAGTGGTGCGCGGTCGACTCATCGAGTACCGCGACCTGCGTGACCATGATCGGATCATCTTTGCCGAGCGGAGTCGCGCTGGCGTCCTTGATATGGGTGACGACACCTTCGAAAGGAGTGCCGTACTCCCAGCGGTAACCCATCTCGCCCGGCGCGGAGTAAGGGCTATTGGCGAAGCCGGTGCGGGCGCCGATGCCGATGACGGTGCGGCCGCGGGGGACGTCCATTTCGCCGAGGACGCGCTCGAGGTTGTGCATCGTCGTGAACTCGTCGGATTCGCCGCTTTCGGGATTGTGGATGTTATTGAACGCCATGAATAGGTTTTGGCGACCATCCACTTTGGCGAACGGCTTTGCCTTCAATGCATCGGCAAGCAGCCGGGTCGGATTGAAGAAACTGAGCAGCGATGCGCCAGCGGAGCTGGCCAGGAAACGACGACGAGTAAACTCCATTTAAATATCCCCCAAGTGCGATCATATTACAGAGAGCGGGCGGCATGGCAAGCTGCTAAACGATGATCACCCTGCGTTGGACTCGGTGCGTAGGAGTATGCCCATGGAGTATGCCCATAATGACTTTTCCCATCAGAACGACTAAGTTACGGGCCATGTCACTCCCTGGCTCGAGCTTCCTGGCGATCGACTTCGAAACGGCAAACTCATACGCCGACAGCGCCTGCGCGATCGGCCTCGTTCGCGTCGAGAACGGGGTAATCGTCCGCAAGGAGGCGCATCTGATCCGCCCTCCGCAAAAGACGTTTCTTTTCACGGGCATCCACGGAATCACCTGGGAGCAGGTCCAGGGCGGACCGACCTTCGGTGAGCTCTGGCCGCGCATCTCGGGTTTCTTCGAGGGGGTGGAGTTCCTGGCTGCTCATAACGCGGGTTTCGATCGCCGAGTCCTGGCGGCCTGCTGCGAGCGGTATGGGATCGCGATGCCTCAGCCTCCCTTCGTGTGCACCGTGCGCCTCGCGCGCAAGACCTGGGATCTCTTTCCGACCAAGCTTCCCAATGTCTGCGATTTTCTGAAGATCGAGCTCAATCATCACGAGGCGCTTTCCGACGCCGAAGCCTGCGCGCGGATCGTGATGGCGGTGCCGGGAGCGGCTGCCACGGCGTGAGGGCGGGATTAGGCTACTTCTTCCGCAATTTCGCTACGCCTGTCGCATTCTTCATTTTATTCAAGCTTCAAGGTCCCAAGCCCGCGATCTTTCTCGCGATCGCGGTAACGTTGCTCCAGGTGCTCGCGCACAAGGTTCAGCGCATTCCCTTCTCGCCGTTCTTCATCGTGGCCAGCGGGTTCACCGTGCTCTTCGGTTCGATGGATCTGCTCTCGACCAGTCCGCGCTACTTCAGACTCGAGCCCTTCGCTCACAACTTCCTGCTCGCAAGCGTGATCCTGGTCACGCTTTTCACCGGCCATCCGCTTGCGGCCTGGTTTGTCCGCGCGCTGCCGGAGCGCTTTCGGCCGCCGACGACGGGACTCGCAGGGCAGAGCTACCTCCGCAAACTCACCTGGGTCTGGGTGGGGTATCTCTACCTTAAGTCATTCTTATTCCTCTGGCTCGCGTTTCGAGTGGATCTCGGCAATCTGATCCTCCTTCGGTCGCTGATCGGCGGCGGGACGCTCGTTCTGCTATTCGGGGGCGAGATCGCCTACCGCAAGCTTCGTAAAAACTGACCCCCTAGCCTGTTGACGTACCGTGAGTGGAATCTAGGAAGCAAGCGAATGGCCTAGAGATTGCGCATCTAGGCTGCCATGCATTCTCAAATTCCTACGCATTTTCGAGCCATTTATCCAAAT
>FTBH01000165.1_pt1 | contig 33484 bp, 33 predicted proteins | sample 1639321 | NCBI WGS metagenome assembly FTBH01 (sample SAMEA3914864, study PRJEB12502) | metagenome | biome: forest; material: soil | place: USA | collected 2012-03-12 | depth 0.3 m
CGACGCGATGTCGCCATGGAATTGACCAACCGTCCAACATGTCAGCGCGGATTGACGCATCTTGTTGCAAACATGTGGCGCGACATTAACCTGAACATGGAGTTCTATTTATGATCAAGTCCGCTGTCTTTGTTCTTTCGATGATTCTTTCGTCCACTGCTTTCGCCGGTGAACTGCCCGTCAATACCGATGCTCCCGCCGAGTTTCCGACTCAGATTTCCTTTCCGTACGCCATCAGTCCTGCGATCGATGCGAAGGATGTAGCGGCCATCAGCAAGGCGATGAACGAGTTGATCCAGAAGTATGAAAACGGCCAAGCCGATACCGACCCGGATCAAACCGCCTTGATTATCAGTAGCGCGAGCGCCTGTAATTCGCCCAACAAGTACATCTGGAGCAAAGATACCTGCCTCGCGGCAGTGAAGGCCGGTAAGACCTACGCGGAGTACTCGTATCTCAGCGACCGCTGGAACGGAGTACTCTACGTGACCTATGACGCCTCGTCAGGCCAAGTGAAAGAATTCACCGACGGCAAGTTCGACGGCAACTTCTAAGACTTCGCGCCTCGACGACGAGGCGCTTCGACAAACAGAAAGGCCCGTGGAAGGCTGCTTCCACGGGCCTTTTGATATTTAGGACCCGGATTTCAGCGCCTTACTCTTCACACTTGGTGACGTAACCATTGCAGGTCCCGTCAGAGTTGTAGCCGATACAATTGCTGTAGCAGTCCCTCTGCCCAGATCTCGGATCATCCTTCGTAGGATAGGTCGTGCAGCGAGTCGCGTATCCCGTGCATTGGCCTTGAGTATTGTAGCCCATACACGTACTGCGACAATCTTCCTCCGCCAAAGCAAGAGACGAGATTGAGCAAACTGAAACGAACGCGATCAAAAACACGGATTTCATGAATTCGCTCCTAACCATCAGTTATAAAAAAAAACCGCCCCAAGGGAGACCCCTTGAGGCGGTTGCAAATAACATGAGGTGCTGCTGAATTACCAGCGGTAGTGGGCGAACGCCTTGTTGGCGTCGGCCATCTTGTGCACGTCTTCGCGCTTCTTCATGGCGCCGCCGCGGCCGTTGGAAGCTTCGATCACTTCAGCGGCGAGGCGTTCGGCCATCGAGTGCTCAGGACGGCCACGAGCGGATTCGATGAGCCAGCGCGAAGCCAGGGACTGGCGGCGGGCAGGCTTCACTTCGACCGGAACCTGATAGGTCGCGCCACCGACACGGCGGGACTTCACTTCGAGAAGCGGCTTGACGTTCTCAAGGCCCTTCTTGAAGAGCTTGAGGCCGTCATCACCGGTGCGCTCGTTGATGGTGTCCACGCAACCGTAGAAGATGGCTTCAGCGGTGGAGCGCTTGCCGCGCTCCATCAGGCTGTTGATGAACTTTGCGACCACGACGTCGTTGAACTTCGGGTCAGGAAGGATTTCGCGCTTACGAACAAACTTTTTACGTCCCATTGAAAACCTCTTTTATAGCCTCCTCGCTTCGCGAGGAATACGGCCGCACTCGCGGCCGGGCTGCCTTGCGGCAGCCTGAATTAGTTAAATGATTACTTCGCTGCCGGGGCTGCGCCTGCAGCCGCGCCGCCGCCCGAAGCCTTCTTAGTGCCGTACTTGGAACGGCTCTGCTTGCGGTTAGCGACGCCCTGAGCGTCGAGCGTGCCGCGAACAGTGTGATAACGAACACCCGGGAGATCCTTCACGCGGCCGCCGCGGATGAGGACGATCGAGTGTTCCTGAAGGTTGTGACCGACGCCCGGAATGTACGAAGTCACTTCGTAGCCATTGGTGAGGCGAACACGGCAGACCTTGCGGAGAGCCGAATTCGGCTTCTTAGGGGTCGTGGTGTAAACGCGCGTGCAAACTCCACGGCGTTGAGGGCAGCTCTGCAGGGCGGGAGACTTGGTCTTCCAAGGTTTATTCGTGCGGCCCCTGCGGATCAGTTGGTTAATCGTCGGCATGAACTCCAATTTCCTTTTCTAATGCTGCTAATACTGCGGCTACTTTAAAATAACGCTTTGCGTCCAAAAGATTACGCTGGTTGAGCGATTGTTTTGGGAAGCAGCAGGAATAGACGAGTCGTGCCGGAGGGTCAAGAGTTAAAAACAGACAGGGGCCCCCTCCTTACGGAAAGGACCCCTGAATCAGGCTTCGCAGATCGATCTTAGTGCTTTACGCCGGGAGCGGTCGGCTCTTCGCGAACCAACTCCACGGGAGGAACCGTCGAGATGCCGGATTCGCCGAGGAGTCCCTTGCGAGCCAGGAAGGTCTCCGGTTCGTCGAGCTCGAGAGCCAGGCGCAGGACCTGGTCCGCATGCTCGACCGGAATGATCTTCATGCCCTTGGTGATCTCCTTGGACACCTTCTTCATGTCCGGGACGTTACCCTTGGGGATCAGCACGGTCTTGATGTTGCCGATCTTGGCCGCGAGCAGTTTTTCTTTGAGGCCGCCGATCGGGAGCACCCGGCCGCGAAGAGTGATCTCGCCGGTCATCGCGACGTCGCGCTTGACCGGAATCCGGGTGAGCGCGCTCGTGATGGCCGTGGCCATGGTGATGCCAGCCGAAGGACCGTCCTTCGGTACGGCGCCCTCGGGCACGTGCAGGTGGATGTCGACGAACTGGTAGAACTCCTTGTCGAGTCCCATCAGTTGCGCGCGGGAACGGACATAACTCATCGCCGTCGCCGCCGACTCCTGCATGACCTCGCCGAGCTTGCCGGTGATCTTGACCGCGCCCTTGCCGGGCACGACGCTCACTTCGATCTGCAGCATGTCGCCGCCGGCATCGGTGTAAGCCAGGCCGTTGCAAAGTCCGATCTCGTTTTGCTCCTCGGCTTTGCTGACCGTGTACCGCGGAGGCCCGAGCAGATCCTCGAGATCCGTCTCCTTGACGACGATCGCGCCGGTCGCGGCCTTGGCGGCCTTGCCCTTGGCGTTCGTCGCGGCATTCTTGCGATCGACGATCTTTCGCGCGGCTTTGCGGCAGACGGTCGCCACGATGCGCTCGAGGTTACGGACACCGGCCTCACGCGTGTACTGGCGGATCAACGCGTACACCGTCTCGTCCGGCATCTCGAAGTCGCCTTCCTTGAGGCCGTGCGCTTCCATCTGCTTGGTCACGAGGTACTTGCGGACGATGTTGAACTTCTCGATCTCGGTGTAGCCGCCGATCGAGATCACTTCCATGCGATCCAGGAGCGGTTTCGGGATCGTGTGCAGCGAATTGGCCGTCAGGACGAACATGACCTTGGAGATGTCGTAATCGACTTCGAGGTAATGGTCGCCGAACGCCACGTTCTGCTCCGGATCGAGCACTTCGAGCAGCGCGCTCGAGGGGTCGCCCCGGAAATCCATGCTCATCTTGTCGACTTCATCGAGCAAGAAGACCGGGTTGGAAGATCCGGCCTTCTTGAGCGACTGGATGATCTTGCCCGGGAGAGCGCCGACGTAGGTGCGGCGGTGCCCGCGGATCTCGGCCTCGTCGCGCACGCCGCCGAGCGAGCAGCGGACGAACTTCTTGTTGAGCGATTTGGCGATGCTCTTGGCCAGCGAGGTCTTGCCGACGCCGGGAGGACCGACGAGACAGAGGATCTGGCCTTTGGAGTTATCGGTGAGGACACGCACGGCGAGATACTCGAGAATGCGCTCCTTGACCTCCTCGAGGCCGTAGTGATCCTCCTCGAGGACTTCCTCGGCGAGCTTGATGTCGTTGCGGTCCTGCGTGTTCTCGGCCCACGGCAGGCAAACGAGCCAGTCGATGTAATTGCGGACGACGGTCGCTTCGGCGGACATCGGAGACATCATCTTGAGCTTCTTGAGCTCGCGCGAGCACTTCTCCTTGGCTTCCTTGGACATCGGCTTGGTGCGGATCTGCTTCTCGATCGCCTGGATCTCGGCTTTGAATTCGTCCTTCTCGCCGAGCTCCTTCTGAATCGCCTGCATCTGCTCGTTGAGGTAGTACTCCTTCTGCGAGCGCTCCATCTGCTTCTTCACGCGCGAACGGATCCTGCGCTCGACCTGGAGGATCTCGATCTCGCCCTGCATGAGCTGCAGGAGCTTCTCGAGGCGCTTGCCGGGATCGAAGAGCTGCAGGATTTCCTGCTTGTCCTCGAGCTTGAGGTTGAGGTGCGCGACGATCAGGTCCGCGAGCCGCGAAGGATCGTCGATCGTGTTCACGCTCATGAGCATCTCGGGCGGGATGCGCTTGTTGAGCTTGACGTAGTTCTCGAAGGTGGCCTTGAGCGAGCGGATGAGGGCCTCGATCTCGACCGTGTCCTCGAGGCGGTCTTCGACCTCCTCGACTTCGGCTTCGATCATGCGGTCGCCTTCGGTGTACTTGACGATGCGGGCGCGACGCTTGCCTTCGATCAAAACCTTCACGGTGTTGTCGGGCAGGCGGAGAATCTGGAGGATCGTGCCGAGGGTGCCGATCTCGAAGATGTCCTCTTCGCCGGGGGTGACGGTGGTCGCCTGCCGTTGCGCGACCAGAAAGAGCTCGAGCTTCTTGGCGACGCACTCTTCGAGAGCGTTGATCGACTTCTCGCGACCGACGAAGAGCGGAACGACCATATGCGGAAAGATGATCACGTCACGCAGCGGTAGCAGCGGGACTTTGATTGCCTTGGTGCCTTTCTTCGATTCCTTGCTCATTTCCACCTCCCTGTGGTCCCTTTAATTAGACCCTATTTCGAAGCCGCTGAACAGACGGGGTAAAGGGATTTTCACCCGATGAAAACCAGAAGGCCCGCCCTTGCCTAAGCAAGCGACGGGCCTTCGAATGGATTCAACTGGAAAAATCGACCGTTGAGGCGCTTTGCGCCTTCAACCGCCAATTAGGCGCTTTCGGCCTTGTCGGAGCCTGCCTTTTTGCTCTCTTCGGTGCCATCAGCCATGACCATGACTGGGCGTTCGCCCTTGAGGATCGTGTTCTTGGTGACGATGCACTTCTTGATGTTGGTCTTGGCGGGAAGATCGTACATGACCTCGAGCATCGCCTGCTCGAGAATCGCGCGGAGGCCGCGGGCGCCGGTGTTGCGCTTGATGGCTTCCTTGGCGACGGCTTCGAGAGCCTCTTGCTCGAACTCGAGCCCGACGTTGTCGTACTCGAAAAGCTTGGAGTACTGCTTGACGAGCGCGTTCTTGGGCTTGGTCAGGATCTCGATCAGGGCGGCCTCGTCGAGCTCCTCGAGCGTCGCGACGACCGGGAGACGGCCGATGAACTCGGGGATCAGACCGAAGCGGATCAGGTCCTCGGGTTCGACCTGCGCGAGCATCTTGGAGATGTTCTCGTCGGCCTTGGAGGTGATCGTGGCCTGGAGACCCAGGCTGCGCTTGCCTTTTCTCATCGCGACGATCTTGTCGAGGCCGACGAAGGCGCCGCCGCAGATGAAGAGGATGTTAGAGGTGTCAACCTGCACGAATTCCTGCTGCGGGTGCTTGCGGCCGCCCTTGGGAGGAACGTTGGCGATCGTGCCTTCGATGATCTTGAGGAGCGCTTGCTGGACGCCTTCGCCGCTGACATCGCGGGTAATCGACGGGTTCTCGCTCTTGCGGGAGATCTTGTCGACTTCGTCGATATAGACGATGCCCTTCTGCGCGCGCTCGACGTTGTTGTCGCAGTTCTGCAGGAGGTTGAGGATGATGTTCTCGACGTCCTCGCCGACGTAGCCGGCTTCGGTGAGCGTCGTGGCGTCAGCCATGGCGAAGGGAACGTTGAGGAGCTTGGCGAGCGTCTGGGCGAGCAGCGTCTTGCCGGAGCCCGTGGGGCCGATCAGCATGATGTTGCTCTTCTGGAGCTCGATGTTCTCGCTCTTGTCGCGGGACTTGCGGTCGCCCTGATGCTGGACGCGCTTGTAGTGGTTGTAAACGGCGACGGAAAGCACGCGCTTGGCGCGCTCCTGGCCGATGACGTACTGATCGAGGATCGACTTGATCTCGGATGGCTTCGGGATCGCCTGCGTAGACCGCGAAGGCGCTTCCTTCTGGCCTTCTTCGGCGATGATGTCGTTGCACAGCTCGATGCACTCATCGCAGATGTAGACCGTCGGGCCGGCGATCAGCTTCTTCACTTCACGCTGGTTCTTCCCGCAGAAAGAGCAGCAAAGATTTCCAAAGCCATCACCACCGTATTTGCGTCCGTCCATGTGTTGTCGTCCCTCTAAAGTGTCTCTGCCCTAAGCTTGGCCATCCTTGCCAAACCCAGTTACTACGCTCCGCGCTTCTCAACGACTTTGTCGATCAGCCCGTACTCCACTGCTTCCTTGGCGGACAGGTAGTTGTCCCGGTCCGTATCCTTCTTCACCTGCTCGACGGACTTACCCGAATGCTCGGAGAGAATTCCGTTCAGGCGGTCCTTCAGATAAAGGATTTCCTTAGCCTGGATTTCGATATCCGAGGCCTGGCCGCGGGCTCCGCCCAACGGCTGGTGAATCATGATGCGACTATGGGGCAGGCTGTAGCGCTTGCCGGCCGCGCCGGCCGTCAGCAGAAGCGCACCCATGCTGGCCGCCATCCCGATGCAGTAAGTGGAAACGTCGCACTTGATGAACTGCATGGTGTCGTAGATCCCGAGGCCGGCGTAAACCGAGCCGCCCGGGGAGTTGATGTAAAGGTGAATGTCCTTGTCCGGATCGGATGACTCGAGAAAGAACATCTGCGCGACCAGAAGATTCGCGACGGTGTCGTTCACTTCGGTTCCGAGAAACACGATGCGATCCAGAAGCAGGCGAGAATAAATATCGTACTGGCGCTCGCCGCGAGCCGTCTGCTCGATCACGATCGGGTTGGGAATGTAGTTGGCTGCCGGGTTGAAACCCACAAGATCAGGTCTCACGAGCTCAGAAGGGACTTTCACGTTGGATTGGGATTTGATCAGCATGTTGCTTTCATAATACACGGCCACAAATTATGTTGCTCATGGCCATAAGGGTTTTTTTTACGAATTCAGCCGAAAAACGCTAAAACAGTCGGCTATTTTTGCCTACTGAGGCTGTGAGATGTCTGACGTGGAAGCAATCCCCGACAATTCGAGTTCGCCCATAGGCTCCTCGCCGAAGGATTCCCCCAGTGATTCGAGATAGGCCAGCAAAGCCGTTCTGAGCTCCTGCATAGTCAGATCTCCTGCTTCCCGCTTATGAGGCGAAAGCTTCAAGATCTGGTCCAGCTCCTCGTACATCAGCTTTTGCGGAAGCCCGGTGAGAGAAACGACTGTATTGAGCAATGTTTCGCCGCCGAGTTCTTCGGCAGCCGACGGTATGGCCTCAGCCGCACCGTTTAAACCATCTAAAGAGTTGATGTCGGAGACGTCCATTTCCCCCTCCACGGGTCAAGTATAGAAAGGTCGATTTCGGAACATCAAGTGCTATTTTTTCAAGATCTTGGGCCGCTTGGCAGAAATCCCCAACCCCGCCTGAAAGCCGATGGCCGTCAAAATCAAGACACCCCCCACAAACTGCGTCAAATCGAGGTGATCGCCGAGGAAGAGCCACCCCAAAAGGGTGCCGCATACAGGCTGAATAAAAAGTGTCAGGGTCATGCTCGCGACGGAGGCCGTCTCGAGGACCCGCATCCAGACCCAGTAGCCTAAAGCCGTACCTAGGGGCCCGAGCCAGAGCAGGGCGAGCCAGACGGGAATCGGAGGCGCCTCCAAGGGAGGTTCGGGCGGGTGCTGCGGCAACACAAGCGACACCGCGACCAGACCCGCGACTCCGATGGCGAGCGCAGAGCCGAAGATCCCGAGCTGGGGATAGCGCCCCGTGAGCTTTCGGACCCCCACGGAGTACGCCCCCTCGCCGATCAGCGAAACGAGCAGGATCAGGTTTCCGATCTCGGAGGGATTGAGCCCGCGGGCCCAGGCCGCCGGAGTCAGCCCCGAAAGCAAGGAAAACCCGAGAAGCGAGACGGCGAATGCCAGAGCATGGCTGAGCTTGAATCGATCACGGAGGAAGAGGACCGCCATCAGCACGGTGATCAGCGGCTCCATGGCGATGATGAGCGCGCCATGGGTCGCGTCCGTATCTCGGAGCCCGGTCATCCCGAGCGCGGGCGCGTAGCAGAACGGCATCAGCCCCGCGACCGCGAACCAGCCCCAGTCCCGAAGGCCCTTGGGTCTTGCGAAGAGCGGCGCCTTGGCCCGACCGCTGCGATGGTCGAGCGCGCGGACCCCGAGCGCGACCACGACATAGGCCGCGAGCGCGCCGCCGTAACGGAGGAGCGCGCCCTGGGCGGGCGTGTAGTGCTCGAGCACGATCTTGCCCAGCATCGGATGCGCGGACCAGACCAGGTTGCAGAGGATGAGGCTCGCGAAAGCCGCGGGGGACATGAGATTGAGATTAGTTTAGAATAGAAGCATGGCGGAACAGAAAACGTTGGCACCGAAGTCCCCTCAAGAATCCGCGGTCACCATGACCCAGCTCGTGCTGCCGTCGGATACCAACGCGCTCGGGACGATCTTCGGCGGCACCGTGATGAGCTGGATCGACATCGCGGCGGCCATCGCAGCCCAGCGCCACGCGCGCAAGGTCACGGTCACGGCCTCGATGGACGCCATGAGCTTTCTGGCGCCCGTCAAGCTCGGCCACGTCGTGCACGTGCGCGCGATCGTCAACTACGCCGGCCGCACCTCCATGGAGGTCGGCGTGCGCGTCGACTCCGAGAACCCGCGCACCGGCGAGACCAAGCACACGTCTTCGGCTTACCTCACCTTCGTCGCTTTGGACGACCAGGGCAATCCCGCGCCGGTGCCGCCGGTGCTGCCGGGCACGCCCGAGGAGAAGCGACGCTTCGAGGAAGCCAAGAAGCGCCGCGAGCACCGCATGCAGCTGGCCGAGGCGCTGAAGAAGGGCTGAGCGCGGCCGGATTTTAGGGGGCCGGGCGAATGCCGCTGAGCCGTTCTTAGTCCTCGAGCTCTTCTTCGCCCGTTTCCTCATGCTGAGGAGCGATGTACTTGGCGTACTCCTCGGTGAAGGAGAGCTTGGTCGTGTCGCGAATCCGGTCGAGGAAGAGCTTGCCCGCAAGGTGATCGAGCTCGTGCTGAAAGACGGTGGCGAGAAAGCCTTCGGCGGTCACTGACTGCGCCTTGCCCTGCAGATCGAGGTAGTCGACTCGGATCTTGCGCGGGCGCTCGACGAAGCCGCGTAACTCGGGCACGGAGAGGCAGCCTTCCCAAAAACCCTGGAGCGTCTCATCGAGCACGGTGATCTTGGGATTGATGAAAACGCTCAAGGGCTGCGAGCCCATGTCAGGGTAACGTTCGCTCTCGTCTTCATAGCCGATGATGGCGAGCTGGATGGACTCATGGATCTGAGGCGCGGCCAAGCCGATTCCACCGTACTCCTCCATCGTCTGGATCATGTCCTGGACGAGGCGCTTGAGCTCGGGGGATTTGATCTCCACGGGCGTGAGGTCGCGAGCGACTTGCCGGAGCACGGGGTGCCCCATCCGGGCGACTTTACGTATCGCCATTTTTCACCAGATAGGTGCGGACATCCCAGAGGCAGGGAAAGGCCTTCTTGCTGGTCGTGCTCCGGAGGTACTCGACGCCGCTCGAACCGCCGGTGCCCTTCTTGAACCCGATCACGCGCTCGACGACGCGCACGTGATGCTCGCGCCAGAGCGCCAAATACTGGTCGAACTCCACCATCGACTCGCTGAGAAGGTAGAGCTCCAGGTGCTCGGAGGGGTTCTGGTAAATCGGAAGGATCGCGCGGATGATCTTCTCTTTCGCCGCCTGATCGTCCTTGCGCTCGAGCTCCGAGGCTCCGTCCGGAACCGGGAAGCCCAGACCCTGCAGCATCTTGTAGTAAACCGCGCGGAGATCGTCGCCCTTGAGCCTGCGCTCGAGGATCGCGATGAGGTCGGGCCGGTTCTTGAAGAACATGAGGTAACGCTCTTCCTTGAGGCCCGCGAAGAACTCCACCTCGCGGAACTGCGCGGACTGGAAGCCGCTGGCCGGATTGAGCCGGTCGCGGAAGGAGAGGAACTCGACCGGCGTCATCGTCTCGAGCAGGTGGATCTGCTGCACGAGAAGCTTCATGATCTGAACGCTGCGGTTGACGAAGTGCTGGGCGCGCAGGACTTTCTTCTCGCCCATGTACCGCGCGGCGTGCTCGAGCTCGTGGAGGATCAGCTTGAACCAGAGCTCGTAGGCCTGATGGATGATGATGAAGAGCATCTCATCATGGTGCGGAGGATCGGTCTGCGGTTGCTGGAGCCCGAGGAGCTCGGGCACCTTCAGGTAATCGTTATAAGTGAGGTCGGAGCTTGCTGGCTGCTTGGGTTCGTACATCCGAATTTAGCCTGTTCTCCATCGCCCTCATGGCCGCCCGCGCGAATGCGGGGACTTTCTCCGGGGCCGTGAAAATCCACTCGATCGGGGCTCCGGTCTGGGCTTTGGGTTGGGCTTGAATCTGCCACGCCAGGGCGCTCGCGGCAAGAGCAGCGGCGCGGGAAGGATCGACCACGACCCAGCCGGGCAAAGCCCGCTCGATCGCCTCGCGGATCCAGCCATAGTGCGTGCAAGCCAGCAGGATCATTCCCTGAGGAAGCAGTGGGATCCGGGCCAGCGCGCTCTCGACGGCTTCTTCGAGCTCCTTGCCCAGGATCCGTCCGTTTTCGATCAACGGAACGAACTGCGGACAGGCCAGCTCCTGGACATTCGTACCGGAGAAGAGGCTCTTGAAACGTTTTCCGTAGACGCCGCTCTTGGTCGTCGCGGCCGTTCCGAGCACCAGGATCGGTCCCGACGCTCCGGATCTCTTGTAGCTTTGAACCACGTGCTCGATGGCGGGCTCGATCATTCCAACGACGGGCGTTTCGCCGAAGTCCTTTTGGATGAGATCCAGCGCGTGGATAGTGACGCTGTTGCAGGCGATCACGGCGAGGTCGATACCTCGGGCCCGAAGCTGAGCGGCGCTTTCGCGAGAGAGGCTTCGGATCTGCTCGATGGATCGCCCGCCGTAGGGCACGTTGGCCGAATCCCCGATGTAGACGAACTCCGCGTCAGGTGCCTCGCGAACTAGCTCCGCCAGGACATTGAGACCACCGATACCAGAGTCCAAGACGCCGATGCGCATCGGCCCCAACTTAACCGAGTCCTATTGACCGAAGCAAGTCTGACGGATATTTCGGCTGGGTGAACGAGATCATCGTCTTGACTCGCAACGGCGAATGGCTTGCCGACGGCACTGAGATCACTCATGAGCCGACCCGCAGGCTCTTTGCGCGCAGTCTCAAGCACGAAGCGGACGGCTGGTATCTGCGCATCGGGCACGAGAGCAAGCGCATCGAAGTCGAGGACACAGCGTACTTCGTGATCCGCATCGATCACGAGGGCAAAGCCGTGAAGCTCACGCTCAACGACGAGACGTTCGAGCGCCTCGACCCTGCGACACTCGCCTATCGCCCGGGACGACTCATCTGCCGGATCAAAGGCGGGAACGCAGAAGCCAAGTTTCTACAGGCACCGTACATGGACCTCATGCGCGAACTCGAGGAAGACGCGCGCGGATACTTCATCCGCATCGGCGGTGCGCGCGTGGAGATCCAAGGGAAGTAGCTGAGAGTTAGGAGCTCTCTTTGCCGTCGACATCCTTAAGGCGAGTGCCCGCGGGGGTCGGGTGACCATCCAGCCGAAGCTGGAACAAGAAGTAGCTCGGCGTGCAAGCGCCTTCGCCGGCCTTGGCCATCGGCGTCCGCGCGCAGACGTAATCAGGCCGGCAAGGTTGGGTCGCATTGCACTTGCCCCGGATGTCGTAGTCGCCCGCGAGATTGATGCAGTCCTCGAAAGAACGATTATCCATGGCCAGGCAAGTGTTGAAGCCTGCGCCGGCGAAGTGCCCGAGGATCTCCCGCTTGGAATCCGTCTTGCCTGATCGATCGCCCGAACACATCCCGCCGGGGAATCCCCCTTTGTAGGTCTGACAATGGAACTTGGAGGAGCCTTCGTTGCAGGCCATCGTCTGCGGATCCCCGATCTTGTCCCGATTCGGGTCGGCGTCTTGCGACACCGCCCCGACCAGGCAAGGATCTCCCGCTCGCGTGACCTTGGGCACGCAGCGGCCCCAGTCCCTCTCTCCTTCGGAGCCGTCGAGCGCGAGACATCGCGCATCGTCTGTGCATTTCCAATCCTCGAAGTCCCCGCCTTTGAGGCCGCAGGACTGACCGATCATCGCCGAGCGATAATGACCGGGATTGGTCTCGGGCGGCGCCACCGAGAAAGGCCGATGAGGATAAGGGATCAAGCCGCGATTGACTCGCTCGAGATAGCTCTTGCGCCGGAGCAACTCGAGCGCGAAGTGACCCGAGCCTTCGAACACGAGCGAGTTCATCAGATGCGTCTCCGGATAGTCGACGCCGAGAAAATGAAAGCCCGCCGTCGCGCTCCCTTGGTGGCAACCGACGCAGGACATGTCATTGAGACGCTTGAGCGCCATGCGAGGCGTCCGCATGTAGTACGCCGTCCGAGCCTTGGCCCCTTCGAAATCCTTAGGCGAAAGAATGCGGTCAAATGGACGGTTCACGAGGCGGGCGGAAGCGTAAGGCGAAAAACTCGATGTTTTGGTGGCGAGGAACTTCTCAGGCAAAAGCAGGATGCCCGCATCGAGGCGGCCCAGGTTCTTGGGGTCGCGCAGGAACTCGACCAGCTCCTTTTTCAGTTCGGGATTGGCGCGGAACTTCTCGACGTCAGGCATGTTCTCGAGCGGCCCAGGCTCGAGTCGGTCGCCATGGGCCTTGTAGGCCCGCAAGAAATACTCCGCCTGCCCGCCCATGTCGGGCCGGACCGAAGAGGGAGCGCGCGTGGCCTGCAGATTGATCTCAACCGACTTGAGGAGGTCACGGTCGAAGACGTCCGATCCGATCGGTCCCTGCGCCGAGGTGAGCCAGCTCGAGAAATCGGCAGGCGAAAGTTTGGTCGACGGATAAGTCCATGCTGTCGCGAACCGTTTGCAGCTCGACCAGTTTCCCGTCTTGTTGCGAACCCAGTAAACGACGTTGACCGTCATCGGCAGGCGCGAATTGACGGTGACCATGCCGCTTCCAGACGCCTTCGAATCGGGGTTCCTGGGCTCCTTGCGAACGATACCCATATAAGGAGGCAGGCGGTAAGCGAGTCGATAGATGAACCGGAGCTCACCGCAGGTCGAGTCGGCGTCCGGCACGAGCTCGCTGCCCGACTCGTTGTCTCCCTTGGATCGGCTGAACGCCACTCGGTCGAGTCGGTTGACGACGCCGACCAGCTCGTAGTGCGAAAGCTTAGAACGCAGCCAGCCCGAGTTGAAGAGGCGACGGTCGTTGTTCATTCCGACGCCGATGTCGTTGCGAAAGCTCCTCTCCCGAAAGAGCGTTTTCTCGAGATCACCCTCGATGTCTTCGACGAGGGAGCGATAGCGCGGGCTGGCCTTCAGTAGCTCCTGCGTGCTGACTTCGCCTCCGCTTCGGGATGCCCCGAGCTGCTCGGCGAACGAGAGCCCTGCATCGCGCTCGAGCTTGCGCAGGATCGTGGGCTCGCTGACGACCGAGAAGACGGAGCCCGGAGTGTAGCCTTGCGGCAGCGCGAGCGCCGCCTCCTGCGCGGGGGCTCGTGGCCCGCCCTGATCGTCGAGCGCGCCAGGTTGCGGAGCCACGCAAGACGCAGCGGTTGCAAGTGCCGACAGCGCCATGATCGCCTCCGAGAGCCTTTTGGTGTTCATTCGTTAAGAATAAACCGCTTCGGGCGCGAAAAGCAAAAGCCCCGGCCGATCTACCCGTGGCCGCCCATCAGGAATGGCTCTTCCATGAACTTGAGATCGCGGCCCGCGGTGGCGCGCTCGAAGAACGCGCGCGTCTCGGACCAGAGCTCGTCGGGATCCTGGATCGAGAAGACCTTGCGGCGAAATTCGGCGCAGCCGGGGAATCCCGCCGAGTACCAGGACAGGAATTTACGCGACTGGATTGCCGCGCCCTGGGGCGAGAAGGTCTGATGCAGAAGCTCGCGCTGATCATCGATTAGGGAGAGATAGCGCTCGACCGAGGGCTTCTCGTACTCCTGGCCGCGCCAGAGCGCGTAGGCCTGCTCGAAGATGAACGGATTGCGAAGCGCGCCGCGGCCGATGAGGACGGCGTCGACGCCGTACGTACGCATCCTCTCGACAGCGATGGCGGCCGTGTTGATGTCACCGTTGCCGATGATCGGGATCGGGGACTTGGCTTTGACATCGCCGATGAATTCCCAGTCGGCCTGGCCGCTGTAACCCTGCGCGCGCGTGCGCCCGTGGATCGCGACCCATGGTACGCCGGCGTCGGCCGCGACGCGCACGACGTCGAGCGCGTTTCGCGACTCCTGGTCCCAGCCCGTGCGGATCTTGATCGTCACCGGGATCTTGACCGCTTTGACCATCGCCGCAAGGATTTTGCCGAGCTCGCTCGGGTTGCGGCACATCGCGGAGCCCGCTCCCTTTTTGACGACCTTGGGGACAGGGCAGCCTAGATTTAGATCGACGAAGTCAGCGCCGAGCTTCTCGATGTATTGGGCGGCTTTGACCAAGAGCTCTGGATGCTCACCGAAAATCTGCAGGCCGAGCACGCGCTCTTCTTCATGGTACTTGAGGAGCTCGAGCGTCTTTTGGCCGATGTACTCGATGCCGTTGGCCGAGACGAGCTCGGAAATCACCATCGAGCTTTGAAGCCTGCGCATGAGGCGGCGAAACGGCGAGTTAGTGATCCCCGCCATCGGCGCCAGGATAAACGGGTGCGCGAGTTGGAAGGGACCGAGCTGAATGGGCTTGCTGGAATCCATGGCCGGCTACCTATAGCCTATTTAGACGCGGATGGCCACTAAAGGGAGATGCCTAGTTCTTTCAACGGTCAAGTGAATCCTTGACCGCTCGGCTAACGCTTCAGCGCCTCGATCTCCTCGCGCTCTTTGGGCGCGTCGATCGTCAGGTTCTCGTGGCCGCCGGCAGTGACGAGGATATCGTCTTCGATCCGGATACCGATATCGCGGAACTCCTCGGGCGCCTCGCGATCGCCCGGCTGGACGTAGAATCCCGGCTCGATCGTGAAGCACATCCCCGGCTCAAGCGGGCGCGGCTCGCCGTTTTTCTGGTAGAGGCCGACGTCGTGAACGTCCATGCCGAGCCAATGACTGGTGCTATGAGGATAAAAGCGACGGAGACCGCCGGCTTTAAGGATCTCTTCCACGCTGCCGGTCGCGAGGCCGAGCGAGAGCATACCGGCGATCAGGGTCTCGGCGACATGGCGATGGAGCTGCGGGAGCGTCGCACCCGGCTTGGCGAGAGCGATCGCTCCCTTCTGCGCCTTGAGCACAAGGTCGTAGAGCTTGGCTTGGCCCGCGGTGAACTGACGGCCGACCGGAAACGTGCGCGTGATGTCGGAGGTGTAATAGTTGTACTCGCCGCCGGCGTCGATCAGGAGCAGCTCGCCGTCGCGGAGAGTCTCGTTGTTGGAGCGGTAGTGCAAGCACGCGGCGTTCACTCCGCCGGCAATGATGCTTCCGTAGCCGACGCGCTGGCAACCGTTCTTGCGGAGGACGTAATCGACGAGCGCCTCGATTTCGAATTCGTTCATTCCGGGTTTGGCTTCTTGCATGGCCGTCTTGTGCGCGAGCGCGGTGATCCGGCAGGCCCGACGAAGATCGGCGATCTCCTCGGGTTTCTTGAAGAGGCGCATCTCGCCCAACTGGTCGCCCGGATCGGCGATCGGCGGAAGCCTTTTACCCGGGCGGGCGATGCTGCCGAGCACGCGGCGATCGCCGGACTCGGACATGCCCATGCGATAGAATATGCGATCGGCGCCCTTCAGGAGCTCGGGCAGCTTCTTCTCGAGCTGATCGCTCGTAAAGGCTTCATCCGCACCGAAAACCCGGCGCGCGCCCTCGACGCCGTAGCGGGCTCCTTCCCACATCTCTTTCTCGGGATCGCGATGACGAACGAAGAGGATCGTCTTGCCTTGGGAGAGAACGAGAAAGCTCTCCGGTTCTTCAAAGCCGGTCAGATAGAAGAAATTACTTTCCTGGCGGAACGGAAAGGTCACGTCCGGATTGCGAACCAGCTCCTCGCAGGATGGAAAAAGAAAAACTGCGCCCGGGTTCGCCGCCATGAGGGAGTCGCGCCTCGCCTTGAAATAGCCGGGTATATTTGAGAGAAGCATACGAGACACCCTACATGAAAAACGCCCCATCTTCAAAAGCCACCCAAGCCGTCGTCTTTGACCTCGACGGCACCCTGATCAACTCGCTTTCGGTCACGTTCGAGGCGTTTAATCGCGGACTCGAATCCCAAGGCAGCAAACGCCTGACGGGTCACGAGATCATGCGGCATTTCGGCCCAAGCGAAGTCGTGATCCTGAGCAAGATCCTGGGCAGCAAGGACAAGGGCGCGGCCGCAGGCGCCGTCTGCCACGCGTACATGCGGGATAACGTCCATGGCGCCCCCCTTCACGACGGGGTCGCCGAGATGCTCGATACCCTCAAATCGCGGGGGATGCCGATCGCCATCGTCACGGGCCGCGGCTGGGAGTCGACCGAGGGGATCCTCAGGCATCATGGCATGCTCGACCGTTTCGTCACGGTGATCGCCAACGACCACGTAGCCGAACCCAAGCCCGCGCCTCACGGTATCCTGATGGCGGCCGAGCGCATCGGTGTGCCCGCAGCCTCCGTCATCTACGTGGGAGATTCGCATTTCGATATGAAGGCCGCCCATCGCGCGGGCGCCGTCGCGGCTGCCGCGCTCTGGGACGAGCTCATCGACCGGCCGCTTCTCGAGAGCACCGGCCCACATCACTGGCTCAAGCACCCGCGCGAGCTTTTCGGGGTGCTCGCGTGAAACGAATATTCGCGAAGATGATGACGCTCGGTGCGCTCGCCTGCGCACTCGCGACGGGTTGCACGCAAAGCAAGACCCCTACTCTCTCGGCCAAGCTCGATCCGGCGGAGATCACGCGCCTCTCGGGGCTGCAAGGTACGTTCGACGCCGAAAACTCCGTCTACACTTCCAGTCGCAGTAAGCGCGAAGGCGCTTAAGCCGTCAGCGTGCCGCGCTTGATCTGATCCCGCTCGATGGCTTCGAAGAGAGCCCGGAAGTTGCCTTCTCCGAAGCCCTTGTTGCCCTTGCGTTGGATGAACTCGAAGAAGAACGGCCCGAGGATCTCGGCCGTGAAGATCTGAAGCAGGTAGCCCTCGCCCTCGCTGTCGAGGAGGATGCTCAGGTCTTCGAGCTTCTTGAGGTCTTCGGTCACGCCCTTCACGCGGGTCGGGACGACTTCGTAATAAGTGTGCGGAACCGTGAGAAAGCTGAAGTCGACTCTCTTGAGGTTTCCGACCGTGTGCTGGATGTCCGTCGTGAGGAACGCGAGGTGCTGGACGCCCGGGCCTTTGAAGCGCGTGACGAATTCCTGGACCTGGCTCTCCGGCTCGGTCGCTTCGTTGACGGGCACGGTGATCTTTCCGTCCTGGCTCTGGACGGCGTCACTGACGAGGCCGGTGCGGCCGGTCTTGATGTCGAAGTGGCGGATGATCTTGAAGTCGAAGATCTTGTGGTACCAGTCGACCCACTTCTTCATCTCGCCGATGCTGACGTTGTTAGTGAGATGGTCGATCACGCGGATGCCGAAAGGCGACGGGCTCTCGAAACGCGAAACGACGAGGCCTTCGTCAAAGAGTCCTGGCGTCTGCTGGCCCGGCTTGGCGGCGCGAGAAATGAAAGCGTAACGAACCAGACCCGGCGTCCAGATCTCGGCGCGGGTTACGCGGCCTTCGGGCGTCTCATAGGTCTTGGGTTCCATCGCGGGCTTGGCGCCCTTGGCGACGGTCTCGCGGAAGGCAGCCGCCGGATCGGCGACGTCGACGGCGAGGACGCAGACGCCTTCGTCCTGCGCGCGCAGGAACTTGACGGACTCCTGGGACTCGGCTGCCTTGTTACCGGCGATCGGCTGGGTCAGCAGAATGCGGACGAAGCCTTGCGCCCAGACTTCGGTGCGCGTGCCCTTGGCCGTCGCCGTGCGCTCGCCGATCTTCTCGAAGCCCATGCGCTTGTACATCGCGGCGGAAGCCGTGATGTCATTGAGGATGAACTCGACGTGGTCGAAACCTTGGTTTTCAAAGCGCATGGCGACAATCTCCCAGTTCCGCCCGTTATACTTGGGTTGACCCCGAAGTTCCAGCGGCTTACTGTCGCCGGCATGACCCGCTTAATGATGATCCTGGCGATCTTGCTGTCGACAGTCGGTTGCGATCAGGCGACCAAAGCCGTAGCGCGGGACAGCCTGTCTCGCTCCGGCGCGCTCAGCTATCTAGGCGATTTCTTTCGCCTCGAATACGCCGAGAACCCCGGCGCGTTCCTAGGCCTCGGAGCAGGAATGCCGCCTCGGCTGCGAGTCTGGATCTTCTGCGGAATGGTTTCAATATTCCTGCTGACTTTGGGTTTCGCTGTTTTCAAGTCCCGCCAGACTCTCTTGCAAACCGTCGCAATGACGCTTGTGCTCGCAGGCGGCCTCGGCAACGTGATCGATCGCCTGGTCTTCGGCCATGTGACCGACTTCATGATTCTGCGCGTGGGTGAGCTGCGCACAGGCGTCTTCAATGTCGCCGACGTCGCCATCATGATCGGCATCGGGATTCTGGCCTGGACTGCGCTACGCGGGGGCGGCCCAAGCATTGCTGAGCCAGGACCCCAGTGATAGGAGTCCAAACCGATGGCCGAAACCGATATTTTTCAAAATTTGCTCGAATCCAACCCGAATGAACCTGCCTCGAAGGGCGTGGTCCTGCTTCTCCGAACCGAAATGAAGTCGGAGTTCAAGACGCTGCGTTCGGAAATGAATCAACGATTCGACGGAGTCGACCAACAATTCAAGAGCATCGACCAACGATTCAAGAGCATCGACCAGCGGTTCGAGCAGATCGACCAGCGGTTCGATCAGATGGATCGACGCTTCGATAGGCTCGAGCACTCGCTCGAGCTCGTCGCCCAGAACGTCGCGACTCTGCTGACCCGTTAGTCGCAGGTCAGTTCAGGAACGTGGGCGTATCCCCGCCCGCGCCGACCGGAGCTGGAGTGCGCGATGGATCGTTCAGATGCGACGAGGTCCGCGCCTGACGATCGTAATCGATGTAAGTGTAACCGTGCAGGACTTCTTCGTAGAAGTTCTGGAGGTCGACGCCTTCGCGCGGCTTGATCACGCCTTCGCGAACTTTCTGTTCGATCTGTTCCTTGACCTTCTTCTCGAGATCGGTGGCGCTGTACTGAATCCAGGAAAGCACGCCGGCGATGTTATTGCCCTTGATGACTTCCTCGATGTAGTAGCCACCCGGCTCGCTTTCGTCGAGGAACACGTGGACTTCGTTCACGCGGCCGAAGAGATTGTGGAGGTCGCCCATGATGTCTTGATAGGCGCCCATCAGGAAGAAGCCCAGGTAGTAAGCTTCGTCCTTTTTGATCGGATGGAGCGGGAGCGTGTCCTTGATATCGCGCAGGTCGATGAACTTGCAGACCTTGCCGTCGGAATCGCAGGTGATGTCGACGAGCGTCGCGGCGTGGCTCGGCTCTTCGTCATGCCGATGGATCGGGATGATCGGAAAGAGGTGCTGAATCGCCCAGTGGTCGGGCATCGACTGAAAGAGCGAGAAGTTGCAGAGGTATTGGTCAGCCAAGTGCTTGCCGAGCGCCTCGACTTCGTCCGGGACGTATTTGAGGCCGGCGGAGTTCTTGTGGATCGTCTTGCAGATCTGCCAGAAGATGTACTCGACCTTGGCCTTGTCCTCGAGCGAGAGGAAGCCTAGCTTGAACATGCTGAGGGCTTCTTCCTTGCGCTGAAGCGCGTCGTGGAAGTGTTCAAGCACGTTCTTGGAGGTCAGGTTCTGCGACAGGTACCGCATCTCCTTGACGACGTCGTCCTCGTCGGGCGTCTCCTCGAAGGCGATCGGCGTGGCGCCAACCTCGATCGAACCGAAGACGTTGACGATCAGCACCGAGTGGTGCGCCACCAAGGCGCGGCCGCTCTCGGAGACGATGTTCGGCTCCGGCACTTCCTCGGCCTGGCAGACTTCCTGGATCGAGTAGACGACGGCGCTGACGTATTCGTTGAGCGAGTAATTGATCGAGCTCTCGAAGCTCGTGCGCGAGCCGTCGTAGTCGACGCCGAGGCCGCCGCCGACGTCGAGAAACTCGAGGTTGAGTCCCATCTTGCGAAGCTTGGAGTAGATGCGGGTGCCTTCCTTGACGGCGTCCTTGATGGTCTTGATGTTGGTGACCTGGGAGCCGATGTGGAAGTGGAGAAGCTTGAAGCTGTCCTGAAGCCCTTCCTGCTGGAGGACCTTGACCGCCTGGAGGAGCTCGGGAGTCGTGAGACCGAACTTGGCGAACTCGCCGCCGCTCGACTCCCACTTGCCGCTGCCCTTCGAGTAGAGCTTACAGCGGATGCCCACTTGGGGCGTCACGCCAAGCTCCTTGGCGACGGCGATGATCTGGTAGAGCTCCGAGAGCTTCTCGATCACGATGATCGTGCGCTTGCCGAGCTTGAGCGCCATGAGCGCCGTCTTGATGCAGGCGTAATCTTTGTAGCCGTTGAGGATGACCAGCGACTTGGGAGTCAGGTTCATCGCGACGACGGCGGTGAGCTCGGCCTTGGAGCCAGCTTCGAGGCCGAAGTCGTAGGGACGGCCGGCGTCGATGATCTCTTCGACCACTTCGCGCATCTGGTTGACCTTGATCGGGTACACGCCCTGGTAGATGCCCTTGTAACCGAACTCGGCGATGGACTTCTTGAACGCTTCGTTCAGCGCGACAACGCGATGGCGAATAATGTCTTGGAACCGGATGAGCACCGGCATGCCGAGGCCCTGGGACTTGATCTCCTCGACGACGGAGCGAAGATCCACGCCCGGACCATCGCCGCGACGCGGATGCACGGTCAGGTGGCCGTTCGGATTGATGCTGAAGAACTGGTCTCCCCAGTTTTCAATGTTGTAAAGCTTGAGCGAATCCGAAACACCCCATGTTCTCATTACGGCCCCTTTACCACGGCGACAATCTACAAGAAAAGCGAATATGACGCTCCTAACCGCTCGCTGAAATCTCGCGGATGAGCCCCTCGCGCGCCCAGAGCGCGAACCCTTCCATCACCTGCGGCGCCGCCTCCGGCGGAAGCCCTGCGCAGGCGGCCTGAAGACGAGCGCCGCGCTGGAGGCGCTTGAACGCGCCGAAAAGCCGCGAATCGAGCTCAAGGTGACCGATGGCGCCGCTCGCGCGGCGAAAAATCGCGGCACGGAACTCGCCAGGCGCGCATTTGAGGCGCGGTCTCTCCCCAAGTAGCGGCGCGAGCGCCCAGCGCGACTCGAAGAACCGGACCGAAGGGTCGAGCTTTACCCGCGCCCGATCCCACTGCTCGGGCGGCAGCGCCGCGAGCGCGGTGAAATCGAGCGGCGCTACCGGCGCGCCGAAGGACGAAAGAACCTGCTCCCACTCGAAGCGCGCCAGCTCCGAGAGCCAGGCGGCGTCCGAGCCGAGGCGTCGGCGCTGCCTGCTGAGAAACGCAGCGAATTCGACCCCATACTGCGAGAGGCTGCGATAACGCGAAGGGTGCTTGCGCTGGTAGAGCCCCACCCACTCCTCGAAGGACAGACGGGTCCGACGCTTGAGGCGCCGAAGGATCCCCGCCGTCAACGGAAAGTCCTCGTCAAGCGCCTCGACGAAGCGAATATGCACGGCGTAGTGATAGATCCCGAGCCGGCCGATCAAGTCCTCGTCGCTGAGGCCCCCAGGGCGCGAAAAGAGCGCGAGTCCGGCCTTCGTCGCGCCATTCAGGCGCTCGGGCCGCTCCATCATCGCGCTAAAGCGATGCTGCAGGTCTTTTAGGCTCAGTGTCTTCAAGCGCCTTCCCCTTCCACAGTTTTGATTGAACCGTCCGCGCGCGCTCGACCTCGGCCTCAAGCGCCCCGAACTCGGGGTAGTTGCCGTCGCGCTCGACCATCGCCGTGACGGGCCCGAAATGCGCGACCGCCTTCTCATAGAGGTCCCAGACGGCTTCGGGCACTGGCTCGTCGTGCGTGTCCACGAGATGAGTGCCGTGATCGCTATGTCCGGCCAGGTGGATCTGCGCCACGCGCTCCCGCGGCATCGCCCTGAGGTAGGCCAACGGATCCGCGCCGTGATTGCGGTGGCTGACGTAGATATTGTTGACGTCCATGAGGATGCCGCAGTCCGCCCGGCGCGCGACCTCGGCCACGAACTCACCCTCGCTCATCTCGGCGCCCGCCCACTCGACGTAGCTCGAGACGTTTTCGATCAGCATCCGACGACCCAGGAAGTCCTGGACGCGCGCGATCCGGCCCGCGATGTGGCGGATGGTCTTTTCGCTGTAAGGAAGCGGCAGCAGGTCATGGAAGTTTCGCCCGTGGACACCGGTCCAGCAAAGGTGATCCGAGACCCAGGCCGGCTGGATCCGCTCGATCAGTGCCTTCCAGGCCTTGAGATAGCCGCGATCCAGAGGGGCGGTCGATCCGATCGAGAGCGAGACGCCGTGCAGGGCCAGGGGGTAGGACTCGCGGATCTTCTCGAGATAGGAAAGCGAGCGGCCTGGACCGACGCCCGGATAATCGAGGTAATTCTCGGTGATCGCCTCGAACCAGGAGATGCTCGACGGCTGGGTCTCGAGAATGTGGCGGTAGTAGCGGGTCCGAAGGCCCAGACCGCAACCCAGGTAGGGAAAGAGCGAAGGCATGAGAGCAGTACAAACGAAAAAGCCCGGAAAGGGAAGATCCCGTTCCGGGCTCAAATGCTGAATCAGCGGCTTAAGGCCGATGAATCGAAAGGCTTACTGGGCCTTCTTCTTGGTCTTGTGCTTGCCCTTGCAGGAGTCTTTGCCTTTGCAGGAGCCTTTGCCTTTGCAACCGTCCTTGCCCTTGCAGCCGTCTTTGCCTTTGCAGCTGTCCTTGTCGTGGCCCTTGGCATCGTGGCCTTTGCAGCTGTCCTTGTCATTGGCCTTCGCCTTATCGGCGCCCGCGTCAGCGGGGGCGGTGGCAGCGGCATTGTCATCGGCCTTGGCGACCTTGATCGTGGCGATCTGGGCGCCGGCGCCGATGAGGCCGGAGATGATAGCGGAAACGAGAACTTGGGTGTTTTTCTTCTTCATAAGAGTCTCCTTTATTCCTTCAATGGAACTGAGACTTTGATTCTGAGCAGCACCCGCTCGAATCGCAAGAAAAAATAGGGGCGCAGGACTGTAAGCCGGGTTTTGTCTTCGATAGGCCCTAAGGCCTCTCGGAGGCGACCATTCCTCTAGGCTCCGGATTGCTCCGGCGCTCCAGCGGTCTTACCCGGGAGCATAGATCGAGCCGATCTAAAACGCTCCCCTATTTGACCTTGCTCCAGGTAGGGTTTGCCGTGCCGTCTCTGTCACCAGAGCCGCGGTGAGCTCTTACCTCACCGTTTCACCCTTACCGGATGGCGAACCATCCGGCGGTTTATTTTCTGTTGCACTTTCCGTCGCCTGTCGACTCTTTCGAACCGTCAAACGCCTGGCCGTTAGCCAGTACCTCGCTCTTTGGAGCCCGGACTTTCCTCCCGCGACCGGGTTATGACACCCGAGTCGCCAGCGATCGCCCGTCCTGCGCCCGAAGTGGGGTGGCTATCATTAACCCCGCTAGAACTCAACTAACGTCTCAAGCCGTAGGCTTGGGGTCGGTCTTAACGTAAAGCAGGCGGTGGCAGCTCGGGCACGAATGGATGGCGCTGAGCTTTTGGATCTCGTTGAAGAGCTGAGGGGGCACCATCATATTGCAGCCGACGCAGCGACCGCCGACGGTCGGAACGATCCCGATACCAGCGCGTGCGCCACGGACGCGATCGTAAGTCGCAAGAAGTCGGGCATCGACGCCGACCGTATGCTGCTTGCGCTCGTTCAGAAGCGAATCGATCTGTCCTTGGAGGTTGCTGGTTTGGCCCGAAACCTTGCCAGCCTGCTCATCGCGCTGGGCCTGCGCGGCCGCAAGCTGCGCATTGAGGCTCTCGAAATCCTTGTTGATCGCTTCGATCTCCGTAGCCGATTTCTTGGCCTGGTCTTCGAGCGTCTTGGCCATCTTATGGAGCTGCTCCTGCTCCTTGGATGCCGCCTGATGCTCGTGGGTGTTGGTGACGCCTTCGAGCTTGGTCGCCGCGCGCGCCACGCGCTCCTTGTTCATCTCGATCGCGGCCTGCGTCTGGCGCTGGATCTTCTGGGCCTCTTCCAGGGTCGCCTTCTTGGCGTTGGCCGCCGAGCGCGCCTTGCCGAGCGCATCGTCCAGAGTCTTCAGCGCGGCAGGCATCCCGCCCTGATCCTTGCGGATGCGATCGATCTTGAGGTCGATCTCCTGGAGCTGCTCCAGAGCTTTGATCTGTTCAGGCAAACGAGTCAGGTTAGTGAAGCTCACTGCGGTCATTCCTTTCCGAATTGAAAATTCTGCGTCGGCAAATCGAGGGGCTCGGCTCGCAACCCCAGTTCCCGGACCCAATCGGACGCAGTCGAGAGGAAGAACTTCTCGCTCTCTCGATGCCCGAGCTCCAAGACCGCCATCCCGCGGTGGGAACCGGCCAACGCCGTGTGATAGCCCGCTTCGCCGGTAATGAAGAGATCGCAGCCGAGTTGAGCGGCCGCATCGACGAAAGAAGCGCCTTTGCCCGCGACGAAGGCGAAACGCCTGACTGCTTGAGGCAAGGGCTGAGTATGTAGGTAACCGGAAACACCGAAGATCCGAATAACATCTTTGTGAAACTCTGCATAGGGCTTGGGTTCTTTGAGCTCGCCCCAGAAGCCGTACCCCAAGCCTCGCACCACGCCTTTGGCAGGCGGTCGCTGCTCGAGCGAGTAAAGATCGTAGGCGACTTCTTCATATGGATGAGCGGCCCGTAACGCCTCGAGCACCTGCCCCTTGAGCCCGCGAGGCAGGATCGTCTCGATGCGAGTCTCAGTCGCGCGCTCGAGATGGCCGGGCTTGCCCAGGAACGGGTTCGTGCTCTCGCCGCCCCGAAACGTGCCCTCGCCTTCGGCAAGGAACGCGCACGAATCGTAATCCCCGATCTTGCCCGCGCCGGCCTCGGCCAGCGCCTGGCGCACTTTTTCGACGTGCGCGGCAGGAACGAAGGTCACGAGCTTGAGCAGGCTCTCGTCCGCATGCTCGAGGAGTCGGCCGCGCGGGGTCGCGCCGAACTCGCGCGCGAGCTCCTCGACGACCTCGAGCGCGCACTGATCGAAGTTGGTATGCGTGGAGTAGACCGCGATCTTCTGCTCGAGCGCGCGGAACACGAGCGAACGCATTCCTCCCGAGGGCGTCACCCGAGCGAGGCCGCGGCTCTTCGGGAAGATGCAAGGATGGTGATTGATGATCAGCGAATAGCCGCGCTTCCTGGCGAGTTCGATCGCGTCCTCGGTGAGATCGATCGATACGATGGCGCCGGCCGTTTTCCACTCCGGGTCGCCCACGAGGAGCCCGACGTTATCCCAGTCCTCGGCGGTCGAGGGAGGGGCCAGCCGATCCAGCGCTCGCGTCACCTCGCCGATGGACTTCATCGGTCTCCCTTTTTGACGGGAAGGCCTGCCTTGAACCAGGCCTGAAATCCGCCGCTGACATGGACGACATCCAGCGCTCCCCAATAGGCGAGAGTCTTGGCGGCGAGCTGGCCGCGCTTTCCGCCGCCGCAGTTCACGTAGACGTGCCGATAGCGAAGCAGCTCTTCCAGATGAAATCCGATTTCGGAAAGCGGAATATTGCGCGTGCCCGCGGCATGCCCCTCATCGAACTCATCCGGATCGCGTACGTCGACGTAGGCCGTGTCGGCTTGGGGATTAGAAACTTTAGCCGCGTATTTCTCGACGCTGATGCCGGAGACGCCGGCGCCTGAATCCGAGCGCGACGACCTCTCGAGCCCGACCGTCGTGCAGAGGATCTCCAGACGGTCGACCGAAGGATAAACAATCGTCTGCGGCGGCAGAAGGGCCAGGAGTTTTTCGCGAAACGCGCGAAGCTGGGCATCGTCGCGTACGATGAGCGGAACTTGCGAGCCCGGCAAGATCGCTTGTCCCGAAAAGAGCAATCCCGCGCCGACGAGCACCTTGGCTCCCGGGACCAGTCCCGGCGCGGGCTGCGCCTCAAACGAAAATGATCCGAGCGTCAGCGCATCCGACGCCTTCGCGCCGTATTGGCCGCCAAGTATCGCCGAAGCCGACTCGTCCCAGGCCTGGGTCTCGAAAACCCACTTGAGCTTGAGCGAATGATCCGCGATGTACCCGCGGAAGTCGTCGATCAGCTCCGGATGCGCGTCGATCGCCATCGCTTCGCGCGTCTTGGGGTCGAAAACCAGGTACATGAGCCGATTTTCGCGCCTGTAGAACTTGAGTCCGATCGGTTGCATGCGTGGCTCTGTTCTAGCCCCCCAGTGCCACTATGACAAGACACAGATGGTCTTGATATTGGTAAACTCCCGGATGCCATGACTGCTCAGCTCGCGGCCGTAACCTGACTCCTTGACTCCGCCAAAGGGGAGCCTGGGATCCGAAGCCACCATTCCGTTGAAGAACACGCAGCCGGACTCCAGCTCGCGCGCCGCCTGCTCGCGCTCAGCCGGATCCTGCGTCCACACGCTCGCTCCGAGCCCGTAGCGAGACGAGTTCGCGAGCGCGATCGCCTCAGCCAGGCTTTTGGCGACAAAGAGTGAAGCCACGGGCCCGAAGAGCTCCTGCTCGTAGGCAGGACTACCCTTGGGGATCCGACTCAGCACCGTGGGCTCGTAAAAGTTTCCGGGCCCGTCCCCGCGCTTGCCGCCCGTGAGCGCGCGCGCCCCGACGCGAACGCTCTCGCTCACCTGGCGATCGAGCTCCGCCACGATATCCGAAGTCGCGAGCGGCCCCACCTGCGTCGACTCGTCGAGCGGATCACCGACCCGAAGCGCGCGCATGCGATCGACGAAAGCGCGCTCGAAGCGCTCAGCGATCGCCTCATGCACGATAAAGCGTTTGGCCGCGATGCAGGACTGCCCGCTGTTGATCGTGCGCGCTTGCGCCGCCATTTCGGCGGCGCGCTCGAGATCCGCGCTCGGCAGCACGATGAACGGATCGCTGCCGCCGAGCTCGAGCACGGTCTTCTTGATGGCCGCGCCCGCCGCGGCAGCGACCTTGGCGCCCGCCTCCGTGCTGCCGGTCAGCGTGACGGCGGCGACGCGCGGGTCGCGAATCAGCCCGGCGACGGGCTCGGAGCCGATGAGGAGCGACTGGAAAACGCCGGGCGGAAAGCCCGCGCGATCGAAGATCTCCTCGATCGCGAGCGAGCACTGCGGGACGTTGGAGGCGTGCTTGAGCAGAGCGACGTTGCCCGCCATGAGCGTCGGCGCCGCGAACCGGAAGACCTGCCAGAACGGAAAATTCCACGGCATTACCGCGAGCACGACGCCGAGCGGTTCGTAGGTCACGTAGCTCTCGCGCGCATCGCTGATGATCCGATCCGTGCTGAGAAAGTGTACGGCGTTTTCGACGTAATAGTCGCAGGTCTTGGCGCATTTCTCGATCTCCGCGCGGCCTCCGGCGACGGGCTTGCCCATCTCGAGCGCCATGAGGCGCGCAAGCTCATCGCGACGGGAGAGCAGCGCTTCGGCCGCGCGGCGCATGCGGGCGGCTCGCTCCTCAAATGAGGTCCCACGCCATTGCAAGAACGCCGCTCGCGCGCGCTCCAAGCGCTCTTCGAGCTCCCGCGTGCCGAGAGACTCAAAGGTTTTAAGAACTTGCTGGGTCGCCGGATTTCGGGAGGTCAGCGTCTTCATGAGCCGATCTTAAGAGCAATTCTGATGCCGTACAACTTAATGAATTCAAAGTGTTTTTTCTTTTGTTGACTAAATGAGTCCACTGCTCTATTTTGCGTCTCAGAGAACGATTTAGGTTAGCCCTGATCGTAAGCCTCTGCGCATATCGCGGCGGCACGAACAGACCATGCCCGGCTTCCCCAGTGGAAGCCGGGCATTTTCATTTTCGCCTGACCCGGGCTGCGATAGCCTAAGGGCGTGAAAAAACGAATCTACTGCAACCGCACCCTGAACATGCGCTCGATCAAGGCGATCGGCTACGACATGGATTACACCCTCGTCCACTACCGCGTGGACGAATGGGAGCGCCGCGCTTACGAGTACATGAAGCGCCACTTCCTGGAGGCCGGCTGGCCGGTCGAACGGCTCGAGTTCGAGCCTCAGCGCGTGGCCCGCGGCCTGATCATCGACCGCGACAAGGGCAATCTGATCAAGGCCAATCGTTTCGGCTTCATCAAGAAAGCGATGCACGGCACCCAGGACATGGAGTTCGACGTTCAGCGCGAGACCTATTCGCGCACGATCGTCGACCTGAACGACAGGCGCTGGATCTTTCTCAATACGCTTTTCTCCCTTTCCGAGGGCTGCATGTTCGCGCAGCTCGTGGATCTGCTCGACCGGCGCGAGGTACCCGAGGTCCTGGGCTACGCCCAACTCTATGACCGCGTCCGCAACGTCATCGATACCGCGCATATGGAAGGCCGCCTCAAGGCCGACATCATGGCCGACCCCGACCAGTTCGTGGACCTCGATCCCGAGATCCCGCTCGCGCTGCTGGACCAGAAGCACGCGGGAAAAAAACTGCTGCTCATCACCAACTCCGAATGGGCCTACACCTGCTTCATGATGAAGCACACGATCGACCGCTTCCTGCCCAAAGGCATGACCTGGCGCGGGCTCTTTGACGTCGTGATCGTTGGAGCCCGCAAGCCTGAATTCTTCTCGACTCGCGCGCCGTTCTTCGAGGTGGCGACCGAAGAAGGCCTGCTCAAGACGATGACAAGCCACGGGCTCAAGAGCGGCGCGGCCTACCTCGGCGGAAGCGCCCAGCAGGTCGAGAAGCACCTCGGGATCTCGGGCGACGAGATCCTTTACGTCGGCGACCATATGTTCGGCGACGTGCACGCGAGCAAGAGCGTCTTGCGCTGGCGAACGGCGCTCATCCTGCGCGAGCTCGAGGAAGAGCTCGACGCGGTCGCGGCTTTCGAGCCCGACGAGGCCAAGCTCGGGGTGCTGATGGAGGAAAAGGAGCTGATCGAGTCCGAGCTCTGCCATCTCCGTCTCGGTGTCCAGCGCGCCAAGGGCAAGTACGCTCCGGCCCCTCAGGGCGAGACGGAAGCGACCCTTCAGAAGAAATTCGACGAGAAGCGCGCGGACCTCCTGAAGCTCGACGAAGCGATTGCGCCGCTCGCGCGCGCCTCGAGCGCGATCAACAATCCCTACTGGGGCCTGCTCATGCGCACGGGCAACGACAAGAGCCTGCTGGCCTTCCAGCTCGAGCGCTACGCGGACATCTACACCTCGCGGGTCTCGAACTTCCTGCACTCCACGCCGTTCGCCTTCCTCCGCTCGCCCAGGGGGAGCTTGCCGCATGACAAATAAAAGGTGGCCCCCTACTTTTGGTTAAGGTTCGCGTCATCGGCGATTGTTCGCGCGCCGGGGTTTATGTTAGCTTTTTGCCCGGGGGCTCATAGCTCAGCTGGTTAGAGCGGTCCGCTCATAACGGATTGGTCCCAGGTTCAAGTCCTGGTGGGCCCACCATTTCTCCCTCTCCCTTTGGATTCATCACCCATGTGAAATTTCAGACAGTCCTCGGACGTGCGTTCGCACATCCTGCGGAACTCATTTCACATGGGTGATGAGTCCAAAGGGAGGGCGTAGTTGATGTGGCCCACCAGGACTTGAAGCGAAGTACGCGACCCGCTCAGACATGACTAAAAGTCATGTCTTGAGAGGGGCGGCACAACAGGATGTTGTGACGAGCGTACTGAGGTGAGCCTACGCAGCGAAGGAGCGTGAAGCGACTGAGCGTAGTAGGCAAATCCTGGTGGGCCCACCATTTGTCAACGCTTCGCGAACCAAGAAATCAGAAGAAATCGAAGAAAAAGACGGGAGGCCCGGTTGAACCGGACCTCCCGTCGCCGTTTTATGGCCTACACGATAGTGAATCCTCACGCCGTCGGCCAAAAGCTCCACCTTGGCCACAAGCGCCTGGACGGCCTTCGCTTTGAACGATGCGGCATCCTCATCCGCGAACGAGCCAAGCTATGACAAAGGCCTGATAGAACATGGAAATCGCTTACGGACTTTGGCAATTTCAAAATAATCACATCATCTGATGATTAAGCATCGAGCAGGACGTTATCGCAGTTTCAATCGGGCACCGGTCAAAGGAACTGGAACTGATGACTAGTCCACTACGATGCGCGGTACCGCCCTAGAGACTTTACGCGCGGGGAGGCTCCGAGTTTCAAGGGGTTCTTGATGGCGCAGTGGGCGCACCCTTTGCAATCTCGTCTAGTGGCCAGCGAACGCCATCCTGTATGAAGCAGGGATTGCATCGCTACACATGAAGTGAACAGTTGTATGAAATTCATGCATGTATTCCCCCTCCTTTGGCTCCTAATCGTCCAAGCGTCCTTCGCTAGGACGGTTGGAACCAAGGCCTGGATCATGACCCCAGGAGCCATCGGAGGCATTCTGGTGACGGAGAAAGACCCCGTCTTCTCTCCCTTTTCCTCTTCCTTCCCAGGCTACAAGGACTATGGCTATCGCTTGCTCGAAGCTGTTGATAACGCTCGATTTGACGTCGAACCCTCTCGAATTCTCGTTGTTGGCACAGGGCTAGGTTACGATGCGATTTGGCTTGCGCATCGGTTTCCAGATGCTCGTATTATTGCCACGGATATCAGCCCGGCCGCGATCGAGGTTGCGCGAGACAATATAGCGGAACATGGTCTTGGTGACCGGATCAGCTTGCTCGAATCCGATCTTTTGGATCGCGTTGAGGGTCAGTTCGATCTGATCATCTTCAATGCTCCAAGGGCCATGTCGAGGGATGGCAACCCAGAAGTCGACGACGCGATCCATGATCGGCTCTTGGAGGGGGACGCGCAACTCCAGAGACTCGCTGAAATAAAAGCCTATGCTGAAGGAATCTCAGTCGATGAAGGAGCGAAAAGGCTCCGCGCAAAGATGTCGAGCGAAAGGTACCGGCTAAAGACCCTCAAGAGGCACCGCGCTTTCACTCAGAAAGTGGCGGCTAGCGACAAATATCTGGGGCTGATCGATTTGGACGGAAAATTACTCAAAAGATTCCTGCGGCAAGTCGGTTCCCGCTTAAGTACCGATGGCAGCCTCTTTCTGATGTCGGGAAGAGAACTCATGGTGAAACCCGCTCAGGAACTGACGACCGAAACGGTGACCCCTGGCTTTGAATGGCAGTATCGCGTTGGCACAGAGTTGAGCAGTCGGCATCGGGATGCTTTCGCAATTCACCGAATTCGAAGAATGAGTTCGCAGATCAAGAAGTAAACGATTTTCGATGGAACTGGGATCGTCAAACTAGCGCAATTCCAGCCAATCGATCCGGTGAGGGAAAGGAATCGGGTCGCGGGCAATCCAGCAGACCGGTCGCGGGTCACTGGTACGGGGAACTGGATCGGGAAGGTTGCTGAATTGGTCTTGGAAGAGTAGGCAGGGGTTTATATTCGTGGGCAGCGCAGCTGCGATGAAGAGAAAACAGCTCCGGCCAAAGTGAAAAATTATAGGGTGTTTTAGTTAAAGCAATGTGCCAGGCGTTGCGCACTTTGCGTTGGCCTTATTTGAATCTGACGTTGTGTACGATTCACCGTCAGAGGTGCAACAAACGAAGGTTCTAAGCTCAGTTTTTCCATCGATAGCGCTTGGAAATGAACAGTAGCGATAATTAACCGAGGTAACTCCGCAGGTCCCTTCGTCTGGCCTGGCGGGGCCAGCGTCCGGAAAAATGAGCCTTCGAGGATCGGAGGGCGTCGGCAGGCCCGCCCCGCACAGCTTGCGCTCTTTCGGGCATACCCAGCTCAAGTTCGATTACTTTCGTTACCTGCGGCTCGAGGACCTCACCTTGCTTCTGCGCGTGGCCATAACAAATTCGAACGTATATTTAACACTTGGATATAAAATAGATACCTTCGGAAGCCAATGCGCCGATGTGCGGATAATCATCAATCGCTGGGACTCCGATTCCCCGGTATGATGATTGCTTATATTTATTCGATGCGTGCTACCGCCCTAATGCTTGCGTTTCTGTTGGCCATGAACTCAGTTTCGGAAGCTAGTCTTTCTCGGAAGAAGGCGAGCTCAGCGCGCATGATCCGAAATCTCGAGGTCCTAGCAAATGCGGCGGGGCATCTATACATTAAGGATCAACGAACGCTCTTTATCGGATACCTTTGGCGATATCATCAGAAGTTCATGAGAACTGCCCTAACCGCGGCACGTGAAGGGCTAATTCGGAAAATCGAGTTCGGAGATGTTGAAGGGCCCAAGTCACTGATTGCCATGAATCGCATTCGAAAGTTGCTCATCGGTAAGGATATCGAAATTGTCGGAACGGTGCGTACGCTGAAATTGAGGAAGGATTGGGAAACTCAAGGAGGCCCTAAAGCTCATCTTTTTACCAAAAATGAAGATCATCCAACAGTTGCCAATCCGGAGATATGGACGCCTAAGGAGGCCGCCGATCTTCAGACCGCAATAAAGGAACTCGGATTGGATGGCTTACTCGACTCGGGTGATAAGGCCGTGGATTACGAATTCAGAATGACGTTGAATGGCGCGGGTTCGACCGAAATGAAACCGGTTCCTGCGGAGGCACCTGTTGAAGGCGGGCGCTATCGTCCAGGTAGTCAACTTAGGTCAGATTAGTTACCATTCCCGTCGGTAAGACATCCCGGCGATCGTTAAGAGTGGGGCGATCATTGAAAATCGTGTTCTCGAACGCCGTCCAGAAAACCTCCGCATGATCCCCTTCTGATTCGGACGCACCCCGGCGCGCTGTGGGCTATTCTCTCGGCCGTACTTTGAGCACTGGCCCGGCCGAATCTCGTTTGCCATGATGGTCGCCGCTGACCGGCGCGAAGAAATACGGAAGAGGCCGCTTCCAGGCTAAGGCTTCGGCGGCCTGTAACCTGGCCCAGCGCTCGAGCCTCCCATACTGACCGAGTGCTATCGCAATTCCGATCACCGCCATCAGCCCCTTAACCAGATCAGCTATACGCCCTCAAACGGGTTAAAGAGCATCCAGGTCCCTCACTAAGGCCGCGATCTTCTTTCGATGGCGCCTAAAGTGTCTGGCAAGCATCGCAAATGCCCCACCTTGTCTTCACAAGTTTGCCAGCTCACGAACGTCAATCTCGGGCTTCATCCACCGGGCCGGGTAATCCCTCGCCGCAGTTGGTTCGCCAACCCTAACGGAGCGCCCACCAGGACTGGTTCTTCGTACATCGCATTGGCCACGTCCACGCGAAGCGTGCTCATTCGGGCCAGATCACTGAACGGAACGCGCGAGCGCTCCGCAGTCTTCCTCACCCGCCTCGGCGCTCCCGCCCTTCTCGCCCTTCTCGCCCTTCTCGCCCTTCTCGCCCTTCTCGCCCTTCTCGCCCTTCTCGCCC
>FTBH01000194.1_pt1 | contig 33181 bp, 30 predicted proteins | sample 1639321 | NCBI WGS metagenome assembly FTBH01 (sample SAMEA3914864, study PRJEB12502) | metagenome | biome: forest; material: soil | place: USA | collected 2012-03-12 | depth 0.3 m
ACATGGGCCTGCACAATCAGAGGATTGCGCAGGCTTTGGTCTGAACAACAGTCTAGGGGGCCAGTTTAGTCGAAGTAAGCGGCGCTTCCGCGCTGCGCTTCGACCGCGGCGACGCGATCGAGGAAGAGCTTGAGGTTGCGCTTCATGCGCTCGACATAGGTTCCTGGATCCAACTGCGTGTAGAGTCCGAGGTCGACGAGGAAGCGCTCGGCGCTCGTGTAGCCCAGGTAGCCCGAAGCGGGATTGTTGAGGAACGCGTAAAGCTCCTTCACGCGGCCGACAACCTTGCGGTCATAGCGGCTGAACCAGGCCAGGTTATGCTCGTTCCAGCTCGTGCCCTTGTTGACGTCGGCGCCGCCGTTGTCGGTAGCATAGAAGTGCGCGTGGCCATCCTTATCTTTCATGATGACGACGTTGCCGCCGCTGTAGCGGTCCCACTGCCCGAAGATCGCGTCGAGGGTCATGATCACCGAGTACTCGCGCGCAAGCTCCAGTGCGTCGCCCACGTAGCCTTTCTTGAGCGTGACCTGGGTCCCGGCCTGCGGCTTGGGATTGCCGGCCTGGATCGAGGCGATGACCGGGTGGCTGGAGCGCGGAGCTCCGTTTGGCGCGGCACCCGAGTTGGCGATGTCGGTGAGCTCGGTCGCGGTATCGTTTTTCTTGGCTTTCACGCAGCCCCGGAGCGCGTTGCCTGAGCCGATGGCCTTGAGGATACTGGCTTTGTTCTCGAGGCGCGCCGAACCGTGAATTGAGGCATTGTTGATGAGCGAGCGGAACGACGCCGAGGCGCGAGGCCCGAGCTCGTAGCGAGCGGCCGGCCTGAAAATATGGTCGTAGCCGAAGATCGCCGACATCTGGAAGTAGGCGATCTCGGTGTCGGGATTGGCCGCGCCGTTGCGAGCGACGAAGGAGCCGCGCGACTTGTAGCCCTTGGGGTCGGTCGGATCGATCTTCTGGATCTTGAGGTTGATCGAGGTGGAGCCGGAGAGCTCCTTGAACTGGTACTTGGTGGAGTCGTCGAGGTCCATCCCATCCCACTTCTTCATCCAGTCCTTGGTGGTCTCAGCCAGGGTTTGGCCCGAGGCTTCGATCGCCTGAAGAATGGGATAGCCTTGAATGACGTAAGAAGCCGGCGCGCGTTCAGCGCCCGCGACTTCGTTATTGGCGAATTCGTTATGGGACTGATGCGCGCAGGCTCCGAGCGAAACACTCAATGCCAAGCCGGACGCGAGTGCAGGTATTTTTTTGTTCAGCATTTTGGCTTCCTTTTCTACTTCTAGAGTAAGCCTGAATGCAGGAGGGCGCAAAGGCCGCGCGCAGAGCAAAGTGGCGTCAAGTAAATGACGAAATTAGAATCGATCCGCCCGGAACGGCTTCGGATCGACATCGGTCGGGCGTCCGAGCGCCAGGTCGGCTACGAGCTTTCCGGTTCCGGTCGCCGACTGCAGGCCTAACATCTGATGCCCGGTCGCAAGCAGGAGGTTCGGGTATCGCGCGGTCCGGCCGATGATCGGCACCCCGTCGGGCGTGCAAGGGCGCAGGCCGCGCCAGATCTCGTGGTAGCGGATCGTGTCCGGGACGTTCATGAACTCGCGGGCGCCGCGCACGATCGCCTCTACCCGGCGGGTCGTGAAAGTCTCGTCCTGATTGACGAGCTCGAGCGTCCCGGCCAGGCGCAACGTGCCGTTACGGGGCGTTACGGCGACCTTTTTCTCGACGAGCATCATGGGGCGCAGGGGATTGGGCGTCAGCGGATCCGTGATGATCGCGTAACCTTTGCCGCCCAGGACCGGGATCTTGAGTCGGAGCGTCTGGCCGATCGAGTGCGACCAAGAGCCCGTCGCCAGCACGAACTGATCGGCCTGGAAGATCCCGCGCGTCGTGCGCGCGGCGGCGATGCCACGAGGACCGAGCTGAAAGTCGATGACTTCGGCCTTGGAGATGATCCGCGCGCCGAGTTTCTGCGCCTCGTGAGCGAGAGTCTGCGTCACCTGGAGGGGTTCGGCATGGGCTTCTTCGCTGAAGAAGACGCCGCCCTTGATCCGCTTCGTGAGCGAGGGCTCGAACGCGCGGGCTTCTTCTTCGAGCATGAGCTTGCCGGGGATCCCGCTTCGCGCGACGAGTTCCATTTCCTTGCGCGCGTACTTCAAGCCGTCATCGGACTGCGCGACCATGAAGAGGCCCTTCTGCTCAAAGGAGAAGGGCTTATCGGTCGTTTTCGCGAGCTCTTTGTAGAGGTCGAGACTCTGCTTGGAGATCGCCGTGAGCGCGTCCACGGACTGGAACATCTGCTTCTTGGTCATCGAGAGCATGAAGCGGAGCAGCCAGGCCATCAGCGTGGCGCTCAGCTCGGGCTTGATGTAGAGCGGGCTCTCCGGATCCGTCAGCCAGCGGATCGACTTGAGGAGCATCCCCGGCATTGGCAGGGGCATGGCGAAGCAAGGCGTAATCCAGCCGGCGTTGCCGTACGAGCAGCCATAGCCGGGATCGGTTTTGTCGATAACGATGACGCTCGCGCCGGCGCGGCTGAGCTCATAGGCGGAGGCCAGGCCGATCACGCCGCCTCCCACGATTAGGACGTCGGCTTTGAGCTGGGCGGGTAGTTGATTGGTCATAGGTGAATGCCGCCATTGTATGTGAGACGGCGGCGGTTTTCACCAGGTTTCGAAGAGCTCCAAAACTCCCGATTCCTTGATCCATTCTTTGAGGATAATGCGGGTGTCATCGAGGACGATTTCGGAAACCTCCTCGTGATCCATCCTTTTTGCTTCTTTTTGGGCGGTCTGGATGAGCGTCGTGAGCCTGTTCAGATATTTTTCGCGGGCGAGCTGCAGGCGCTTGTTTTGTGCATCGCTCAGGGTGAAGGTTCGACCCGTGCTGAAGTCGATCAGATCGCCTGCGGAGAAGTCATGTAATGGAGTGAGAGAAAGGTCCTCCTTGAGGACGGTGGCCAAGAAGTCGCCATCAGGCACTCCTGCTCTGGTGAAACTGTCGATGGAGTCGCTCGAAAGGCGTGGTTCAATCGCATTGGCGATTGAACTATAATCTCTGCCCGCCTTCAGTTTTTCCCAGGAGCGGTTCGCGATCCCATCTGAGACCCGTTCCAGAAGCTGCTTCCAAAGTTCCGGCTCTCCCGAGATGTCCCGCAGCTCGAGGCCGATTCGGATGTGCCCAGGCAGGTGAGACTCGCCGTAGATCTCGTCACGGAGACCCAAGGTATGGGTCTTGGACACGAACTCGTGCTCATGGGGAGGATTCGCTTTGCGGATTTTGAGATGCCCGCTCGGAAAACTTCTTTCGAACGCGGCTCCCAAGAGAAGCGAGTCATCGACCTGCTTGATCCAGGCCTTGAAGCGGGGATCCATGAGCAACGCCTTAGGGGCGTCGAAGACGATATGGACGTGATAGGCTTCGCCGTCGAAGGTGTCCGTCATGTGATCCATGAGCTCTTGGATCGCGCTCAGCTTGGTCTCAGGCAGACCGGTCCGCATCTCGTAGCCGAGTCGATCGGGGTCGTTATCCGACTTATCCAGCGTGGCAAGATCCTTCGGGGCTCTTGCCGTGGGTTCGGTCGAGACGTCGTTTTGAAGCGCTTGCTGGAGCAGCTCATCGCGCTTTCTGATCGGCATCCTGAACCATTCGGCGTCACTCAGGTGCTTGAGGCGGAACCAGTCGGCGATTTCCCGGACGGTATCCTCTTTTTCAAGGCCGTAGGTGAGGTAACCTCCGGTGTCGAGTTTTCGCGCGCCATCGAAGAAGCCCGTTTTTCTTTCGAGCCAAGCGACGACTTTGCTTCGGTTGCCCTTCTTAAAAAGCTCGAGATGGCGATAGAGGTAGGCCTGGCGTTTCTTCGAGTTGGCCCAGCGGCTCAGCTCCTTGAAATCGACCGATGGGGAGCCGGCGAGCTCGTAGAGCTTAAGAAGGTCTTTGATGTTCGCGGACTCGCTTTGCTGCCCCCTCGACGAGCCATCCCTGAAAAGTCCCTGCCGGACGGCTTTCCGGTATTCTAAGTCGAAGTCGTTACTCAGAAGTATGGATCTGGATTTCGATTTCGCCGGTTGCTGAGCCGCAAGCGTATGAAGCCTCAGGCTGAGTCCCTCATCGTGAGTACGGACGAAGGAGTTCGATTTGCTGGCGAGTTGGATCGCCTCGGCGAGATCGAGGTCAGATGCGCGGCTCAGGCTGTGCTCATTGCGACGAAGGTAAGCCTCCGCATTGTATCTTCGGTCTCTGCGGAGCGGGGAAACCAGGCTTTGGATCTGAGCTTCGGAAAGCGGTTTACCCCAGACGTTTGTCCGAGCTGCCCCATTTGCCAACCCAGGATGGAGGCTCAGGAGCAGGCAAGCTACGCTGATACGGCTCACAGTCACTTTCACGGGCGCACTGTATCATTATATGACTAATTAAATCAAGTAATGAGGGGCTGGTATAATCCTCTGTAATTCTAGCTAGATATACTGGCAAACGTCAGGATCGGGTTCATAATTGGCCATATTGTCGAAGTTGCTCGCGTCGGGATCCAGGCAACCTGGGACCTTGGGGATGCAGGTTTCGCCAGGAATTTCGGCCAAGGCGTTGTAGTTCAGGGCGGCGGGATCCATGCACCCCTCGACCGGAAAGCGGCAGGAACCGTCGTTGACCTCGGCCATATAATCGTAGTTGCTCGCTCCAAGCGTCTTGCAGCCGTATTTTCTCAAATCGCAGTTCGAAGGCTCGTACTCCTTGTTGGCCGCAGCATAGAAGTTATGTGCGGCTGGGTTGGTGCAACCGTAAACCGCATCGACGCAGTTGGAAGGCGAGTACTCGGCATTGGCGCTTGGGTTGTAGTTGGCAGCCGTCGCGACCGTGCATCCGTACACGAATCCGATGCAAGAGCTGGGGTAAGTGTCGACGGTCGCGAGCGGGTTGAAATTGAGGTTTCCTGGCTCCATGCAGCCCACGATAATGCAGGAAGTGGGTACGGTATCCTCCACGGCTAAGGGGTCGTAATTGACTGCCGCGAAAAGCATGCAGCCGGGCGGGCGCTTGCAGTAGACGTGCGTTCCCTCCGTGATCAGGAGGGAGTATGAGGTCTCGCCGGTTTCCTCGCTATGGGACTCCGTCGGCGCATCCAGGAGGCCATCGATATCGTCAGCGCCAGTCGACTTGTCACGGCAATCATCGGGACAAATGAATCGTGCCAGTCGATGGTCGCGGCGCCGGATTGCGATGTTCAGGAGGTCCGTCCTGAAGTCATCGGTGAAGTCCTCGGCTTGCGGGCGGACACCCTTGGCGTAGCCCCAGACCAGGTTGTCGCCGCAGTCGCCGACGATGGAGACCGCACCTCCTCCCCCGTTATACGCATAGGCGGACGTCGACATGAGGATCAGAGCGAGGATCGAGAAAGCAAATCTCATGCGGGTTCTCCGTAGCGACGTTTTTGGGCAGGAGCCAGGTAATCAGCAAGCGAGGTGCCATGCGGCGAAACGCGAGAACGTCAATCAAACCGTTGAGTGTCTCCGTGGGCTCTCCGTTATCAGAGTGACGATTGTCGATTTAGGAGGAGAGGTATGGCAGGATCCTGGGTCAGGCATGTATCAGCTCCGGGACTACCAGCAGACGGCGGTGGATAACGCCGTCAAGTACTTCAAGAAAAACCGGTCTCCGGCGGTGGTCGTCCTGCCGACCGGCGCCGGCAAGAGTTTGGTCATCGCGGAGCTCGCGCGGATCGCCAAAGGCCGGGTCCTGGTCTTGGCCCACGTCAAGGAGCTCGTCGAGCAAAATCACGAGAAGTACGTGAGCTACGGGCTTTCGGCCGGGATCTATTCGGCGAGCCTGGGCAAGAAGGAACGTATTCAGAAGGCGATCTTCGGAAGCGTGCAGTCCATCGCTCGCGCGCCGGAGGATTTCTTCGAGGACTTCTCCTTGCTCGTGATCGACGAGTGCCATCGCGTGGCCGATGATAACGAGACTCAGTACCAGGAGGTCATCCGAAAGCTCGCGGCCCGCAACCCGGGGCTCTGCATCTTGGGGCTGACTGCGACGCCTTATCGCCTGGGTTTGGGTTGGATCTACGAGTACGCCCAGACAGGTGAGCGCAAGACGGAGCAATCGCGGTTCTTCAAGCAATGCGTCTTCGAGCTGCCGCTCACCCAGATGATCAAAAACCGCTACCTCACGGTGCCGGTCAAGATCGATATCCCGGTCACGAGCTACGATTTCTCCGAGCTCTCCGAGAGCGGACGGATGTACACGGCGGCCGAGGTCGAGGAAATCCTCAAGAGCCAGAAGCGCCTGACCCCCCTGATCATCAATAACATCGTCGATATCACCGAGCGCTACCGGCGGCAGGGCGTGATGATTTTCAGCAGCTCGGTACGGCACGCCGAGGAGATCCTCTCGTATCTGCCCGAGGGACAGGCGCGCCTGGTGGTAGGTGATACCGACATGGCCGAGCGCGATCGGACGGTCGCGGATTTCAAGGCGCGCAAGTTCAAGTACCTCGTCAACGTCTCGGTGCTCACCACGGGTTTCGACGCGCCTCATGTGGACGTGATCGCGATCCTGCGTCCGACCGAGAGCAATAGCCTCTATCAGCAGATCGTGGGTCGTGGCCTGCGGCTCGCGCCGGATAAAAAGGACTGCTACATCCTGGATTACACCGGCATGGGTCACGACATCTACGCGCCGGATGTCAGCGACAAGCGCCCGGCCAAGGACACGGTACCGGTCCATGTGCCCTGTCCGGCGTGCAGCTTCGACAACATCTTCTGGGGCTACGCGGATCCCGACGGTGAGGTGATCGAGCATTTCGGGCGAAAGTGCCGGGGCGCGACCCAGGACGCATCGACGTTTCTTCTCACTCCCTGCGGTTTCAGGTTCAGGCTCAAGCTCTGCCAGAGCTGCGGGGCCGAAAACGACGTTACGGCGAGATCCTGCGAGAAATGCGCGGCCGCCCTGGTCGACGCCGAAGCCAAGCTCAAGCAGGCCAAGCTCTCAAAGAACGCCCACGTTCTGACGCCGGATCGCATCACCTTCGAGGAGCGCAAGGATAAGAACGGAAACCCGTATCTGGAGATCCGCTACTTCGACTACGACGCCCAGTACGTGAGCGAGGCGCATTTCTTCGGCAACCCTTCCTCGATCAAGAAATTCAACATCAACTTCCTGCGCTCGCATCTCAAGCGCCCGGAGCTCGCTGCCGAGTTCAAGAATCCTATGGACGTGGTGAAATATCAGGCGCTCTTCAGGCTTCCGGCATTCGTGATCGCGCGAAAGCAGGACCGCTGGTGGAAGATCACCGAGAAGGTCTTTGCCGAAGAGCTCTAGGCTCCGCCTAGCCGGGCCCCAGGCTCTTCACGATCTTATTGTAGACGCCCATGATGAGAAGGGGCGCCGGCCAAAGGCCGATGAAACGACTGAGCCTCAAGCTGCTTCGAAATTCGAGAAAAAGCGACACGAACATCGATCCCAGAGCGGCTACGAGAAACACGTCAGATGGGATTCTAGCCGTCTGCTCCTCGATGATCCGGGTGACGCTTCCTTCGCGATGCTCGGCTCGGTAGATGGGGGCTCTTCGGTACTCGGATCGGGAAGCTTCGGCCGCTGGATTGATTTCTGGAGAGGGCATGGCTTTCTTGAATCAACCTCCGTACCAGCGGAGACCCGCGGCTTGCATCAATGGGATGCGTGGCAAATCTCAAGTTGAGCTCCGCCGGCGTGGGTCCTCTGCTTCAACGCGATTATTGGGGCATTATCGCGGGTTGCAGGTTCAAGCCTTCTGAGCTGATCGATTGGGTCGCCCGGAGGTTTCCGGAGTTCGCGCCGACGGATCGTGCGATCTTCTCCCTTCCTGTGCAGGGGCGCTCCCTCGAAGTCGGCGACGAGCTGACCGTCAGGATTCGAGCGGCGGGCGCAGCTTACGTCCGAGTCCTTGCCAAAGATTCCCAAAGCTTCACGCTCGGAACGATTGAGGGGCATCCCGAAGCCGGCCGCATCACCTTTGGCGCCTATCGAAACTCCTGCGGCGACGTGCTGTTTCATATTCGAAGCCGGGCTCGTTCCAGTGCGCGGCTCATTCTGCTTGGCTTCTTGGTGATCGGAGATCCTATGCAAATTCATACCTGGGCCGACTTTGTCCAAGCCGTGGCCATGAGCGCCGGCGAGGGGATCATCGGCTTCATTCATGCCGAGACTTTGCGATTGCCGGATGGATTCGAGGATGACCTGGATGGATCGCGCCCCACCTTCATCGCGGTCGGAGATTGACGATGGGCGCAAGTGAGACCGAGTGGCGTTTTGGCCGGGGCTGGTCCAAGAGCGAGATCGATAATCGTTTGCGGAGCTTGAAATCGCGCAAGCATAGCTTCGAGGCTGGTCACGCCACTCGATGGAAAAAGACGTTTTTCGAGAAGGACGTGGGAAGAGAAGCCCCTGGCATTCCTGAAGAGTCGGGGCCCTTCGAGCGAATCAAGCAAGCCGTGATAGGTTACGAGTTTTCGGATCCGAAAATAGTCCGGGGGTACTTCGACCGCAAAACGCCGCTTCTCGGGCGTCGAATGCTGCTTGAGCTTCAGTCTCTCGGGTTCGCTTATCTTTGCGGAACGGTCGTCAGCGAGGTGCTTGAGAGGCGGGATGAGCACGAAAGCGTCTTCGGATACCGCTACGATACGCTGGAAGGGCATATCGAATCGGGAATGGAATGGTTTATCGTTCGAAAAGACCACGCGAGCGGAGAAATCCGGTTCCGAATCCAAGCTTCCTGGAGACCGGGACGATTTCCCAATGCCTGGAGCCGAGTGGGATTTTTTCTGCTCGCGCGACACTACCGATCGCTTTGGCATCGCCATGCCAGGAAGAGGCTTCAGGCGATCGGCTCAGGAGGCGTCGCCTTGCGAGCCTCTGAGACTGGGTTCAGGAACGCGTGATGCGTCGAGAAACTCTTTCACGACCTCCGCGAACGTTTCAGGTTTCTCGTGATGAAGATAGTGACCGCAGCCGGCAATCTCAGCTAACCGCACGCCCTCGAAGGATTCGGTGAAGGTCCTGCCGTGGGAGATCGGGATCATCGAGTCGCGCTCGCCCCAGATCACGGCGATAGGTGGCAATCTCTCGAGCTCCGCGGCGCGCTGAAAAAAACCGCGAGTCTGGCCGCGCCAGTCGATGATGTCCTTTACCGTGCGAGCCAGGGTGCGCGCGGAGCCATCCTTCTTGTTCATCTCGATGATCTCTTCGAATTCGGCTTTTGAAAAAAGTTCCTTGAGCGGGAGGAGGGCGAGGCGTGTCCCTAATCCCATGAACGGCTGGCCGAAGCGCTCGACGACGTAAGGGACCGTCGCCAGACGCAGCCAGAAACTGACGTCGCGCCCCAAGCCTCCCGATGAGACCAGCACAAGCCGGCGAATTCGATCAGGACATTTGAGAAGCAGCATCTGCGCGATCCCGCCTCCAAACGAATGCCCGACGATGTCCACTTGGTCGAATCCCAGGGACTCGATCCAGGACGCGATCACCCGGCCGTACCAGTCGAGGTCGTAGCTCGCGTCGGCCCGTTCCGAGAGCCCATGGCCTGGCAGGTTAGGAGTCAGGATATGTCGTCCGCTGGCGAGTCGAGGCAGAACGCGCCTCCAGGTCAGATGCGAGTCGCAGAGTCCGTGCAGCAAAATGACCGGAACGGAATTGCGGGCGGCACCGAATTCTGCCCAGTGCAAATCGACGCCCTCAATCCGCTTGAAATGATCTGTGCCTTGATCCAAGCGACTTAGTGCCCTTGCTGTCTATTTCTATGCAAAAACTGTTTCGAGGATGACGGGCGCCTCAAGCCGGAATCTCAAGCAGCGCGCGCACCCGCTCGAGATAGGCTTTCCACTGCCCAGGCAGCCGATCATCGCCGTCAGGCGAGGGCGCGGCCCCGTTCTGGATCCATTGCTCCATGATCTTGCGGGTCTCTTTGAGAACGCCTGCCGTGGGATCGAGCGCGAGGATCTGGTTGTACTTCATACCGAGGCTGAGAAGCTTGCCCGGTGCTTCGGTGCGGAGCTCAGCCTCAGATAGGGGCAGCGAAGTGAGCTGCACCTTGCGGAAACGGGACAGCGCCTCGAGCGCGTAGAGCAGTTCGGTCCGCGCCTTGAGGCCTTTGGCTCGGGCGTCGGCCCCGGCCTCGCGGTTCTCGAATCGCGAATTGAGATATGCCGAGATGTTTTCAAAGAGAGCGGCGTAAAGTGGGTCCTGCTTCTGGCCCAGGGCGCCTGAGGTCTTCCAGAGTGCTTTCAGCTCCTCGAGTCTTGCGAGCGCTGTCTCCCAGGCGGCGGAGAGCGCGAGCGCCTCCGTCTCGCGAAGCACGCGATCGCGCTCTTGAGCCCGCTCACGCGTCTCTTGCGTCGCGGTGTCCTTGCATTCTTTCATCAACGCCCGGGTCGTAGCCGTCGTCTCTTCAGGCTTCATCCCGAACTGAGTGAGGTGCTTTTCGATCGCCGCGAGCTCAGACTCAAAGCCCGCAATCGCTTTAAGCGCTGCGGTAATTCCGAGGCCGCTCTTGGCTCGAAGCTGATCCAAGACGGATTGCGCGCGATCGCGGATCGCGGCCGCCAGCTCCGCTTGCTTGCGGACCTCGTCGGCGAGCTGGGTCTGGATCCGCGCCTGATAACCATCGAACTCGGCTTGAAGCTCGCCAGCGCCCGTCGAGGGCGTCGGAGCGAGAACCCAGCGTTCGCCGAGGCGCTTGGCTGCCATTGCGCGAGTCACGAGGGGTGCCGGCCCCTCGCAGGCGAGCCTCAGCTCCTTGAGCAGATCGCGCTTGAGCTGCGTCTTGCTGTTCTCGCCTTTTTGGATGCGACCGAGCTCCGTGTTGAGTTTCTTGGTGTACGTTTCAAAGAGCTTCGAAAACAGGGCCTCGAGCGCGCGATTTTCGTCCGAGGGCTTGGTCCCGATCTTGAGCCACGCGACGCGGACTTCTTTGACCTGGGTGGGAACGGGCTCCTTGAACGCGGAAGGTTTGAATGAGATCGGGTTTCGCGCGAGCGCCTCGAGCGTGAATTCGATCGGATTTTGAGAGTGCTCAGTCAGGATGGTCTTGAAGCCATCCAGCACCAGAAGCCTCATCCGGTCGCAAACCGCCCAGCCTCGATCGCTCAGCGACTTGAATTGCTGCCAGATCTTGTGATCCTTGCCGCGCTCGAGGCTTCCGAGCGATCGCATCTCCTGAGCGTACTCGCGCAGAAGCTCAGTCAGCTCGGCGGAGCGGCTTAGGGCGAGCGCGGGATCGCTTTCGACTTCGAGGTCGCCGATGGTTTTTTCGAGGCCGGTCTGGATGCGGATCGCCTGGTCCGTGCGAGCCCAGGTATCCCAGCGAGCTTCATCGGAGACCTCGGAGCGTTTGCTCGAAAGAGTCTTGATGAGCGCCTCGAGCTCATCGAGCTTGGCTGCGTACTCGCGTTTCCAAGGTCGGAGCTCGGCTGCTTCGGCTTGAAGCTTGCGCAGCTCGGGTCCCGCCTGGCGATGAGCCAGGTTCGCGCCGACCTCCTGGACGCGGGCGTGTAGTTCATCGAGAACCTTGAGTCTCGCCTGGCGTTCGGCTTCTTGTTTCTGTTCTTGCTCAAGTTTTTTCTGCGCGCGGCGTTCTTCGAGTGCAGGATCCGGAGCCGCAGCCTTGGCTGCCTCGCGCGCCTGAGGGGGACGGCCCGCTTGAGCGGCTTCCAGGAGCTCCTCGAAGCGGGAGGGGACGTCAAAATCAGCCGGAAACGCATAGCGTTCAATGAGGTCCTGCCAACGATCTTGGATCTTCTGCAGCTCGGACTTCGAAGGCCCGCGGCCCGCGCGCCGGTTCAGGGTATCGAGCTCGAGGCAGAGAGATTCCATGTCGGCGCAGGTGCGCTCATAGGCGTCGATCTCGCGCTTGAGGCGATCCCGTAGCGCTTTGAAGTTCGTGAGAACCGGATTGCTCGGATCCTCGCTCATCTCCTGTCCGCCCGCAGAAACTTCGGACAAAAGCTCGCGCGCGTCCGGCCAGGACGGCGCCTTGAAGAAGGCCTGCATTCGTTCGTTGAGCGGCCCGAGTTTTTGGAGTTTTAGATCCGTGTCAGAGACGCCGACCTCGCGCAGGCGCTTCTCCGCGGCCCGTTTGACTCGCTTGTTGAGCTGACTTCGACCCAAGCGCTTGAGCGTCGGCTCATCGGTCACGATCTGGACGATGCGAAGCTGAAGCTCCGGATCGCTGAGTGACTGCAGGAGGCGGGTTAAGGCACGGTCGGACTGCTGGGTGACGTAGTCCTTGAGCTGACTGTCGCTAAACGTCCGAAGCGTAGTCTCGTCAGGACCTGCGGCCGCGGGAGACTCCGAGGCCTCCTGGGTCTTTGCGACGGGAACTTGCGGCTCGGCCTCGCGAGACTTGGGCTTGAGCTTTTTAAGCAGGGACGAGAAGGAACCGTAATGGTCAGCCATGAAGCTAGGTTACTTCATGTCCCTGACTTGTGAAACCGCTTCCGCAATTCGCTTGGCGCGGGTCTCTGGCTTGGCAGCCTGCTCCTGCACCCCGACGCGATCTCCGCCTTGGATGCCGGCTTCTTTGCGAACTCCCGCTTTGATTCGGATATAATGTCGGCCGCCCCCGACCGGATACAGACTCACGCGAAAGGGCTTCGAGTCATTATTCTAGTGAGTCTCGAGATATTGCGTGATGACCTTCTTCGCCTTCGCGCTCAAATCAGGATATCTCGCCGCCAGGCTCTCGGCAACGACAAGCGCCTGCTCCGCGTTCCCTACCAGTGCATTCAGGCAAGTCAAGGAGTAGAGCACATCGAAATCCTTGATGCGACCCGTTTCCATCCCTTCGATCAAGATGGACGGAAGCTCCGAAAGGATCTTGGCGTGGAGAACCGGATCCAGGCCTTCGAAATAAAATACCGGCGAGAGCTCTTTCTTTTCTTTGATGAGGGAGTTCCAAGCGAGCTCGTCCAGCGCTCGCTGGGGGTCGAGGCGATAAAATTTGTACCAGAACTGGCGAGCGTTCCTGATGCGGAGGTCTCGGCGGTCGGCCGCTTCTTCGAGTCGAGTCCGGCTGATGCCTTTGAACTCATTTGCAAAACCGTCAATCATGCTCTGGACGAGCAATTGGTTCCATTCGAAGAAGGGTGATGGAGCCTGTGGCGCCGGCTGCTCAGAGACGCGACCCATGACGTACGCCTGTAGGCGCGCGGCAGTCGTATTTATGATCGCCAGGCATTTGTCGTCAAAGCTCGGATCATTCAGCCGGCGGGCCACTTGAGCCAGGTCGAAGAAGAGACCGAAATGAACGCCGGACGCCAGGTGGTATTTCTTCCGGGCAGTGAGCTGATGCATCTGCCAGAGATCCCGTTTCTGCCCGTCCTTGCCAAAGAGGGTCTTGGATCGATCGATCTCGGGGGGCAGGAGGCCGAAGTTTCCGAGCAAAATCGAAGCGGATAGGTCGCTATAGGTCTCTTGAAACGCGTCGTAGAGTTGAGCGAGATGAGGGATGTGGTCGAGCCGCTCGACGATCGCGCGTTTCATCAGCGACTTCTTGTAGCCGAGGCTGTCGGAGTCGGAGCGCGGTTCAAAAGTGGCATCTCCGGTCACTAGAAAGCTCCCGATTTGCGAGCTTTGCATGAGCCTGCTCAGTTCTTCCTGCGATATCGAAATGTCCGGCACGAACTTGCGATCAAAGATCTGATGAAAAATCTCGTGAAGTCGCTCGAAGCTCCGATTGTGGTTCGGCGGCATCTGGATGCGTTGATTTAAAAGGATGCCGGCATCGATGCTTTCCTTCTCCTTGGAGCTGCCGAGCTCGAAGTGCAGATCGCCCAACTCGGGAAATCGCCTGGCCACGCGACTCACGTCCTGAATCACGCGACTCAGGTTGGTTAGATTGCCTTCGGGATCGGACTTGGTTGCGCCTCTCCAGTAGTTCGGGTTGTCCTGCGTCTCGATCGAGAAATGCCTGTGCTCGCCGTTGGGCAGGGCTTCTTCCCAATCGAGCCTGAGCTTCTCGGCTTCTCTTTTGACGAGAAGAGTTTGCGAGGGTCTCGTCCCGGGAGGCAGCCTCTTCCGGATCGTGTTCGCGATCTCATGCTCGGGGCGGAGGTTTGCGCCATGCGCCGATAGGACCGCTAAGAATACTAGGACAGGTGTCCAATTCTTAGACACAGCAAGTGTCGCTGTTCCTATAGGGCTGCGCCTGGAGGGCATGGGCGCATATAAAGCAAGGAACGTGCTATTGCCTCGCTAATCGAATGCGTAGCGCCCGTCGCGAACCGACACGACCGGAGGCTTCTGGCGCAGTTCGAAGAAATCGTAACCTTCGCGCAGGTTCAGCCAGAAGCTGAGCCATCGCCCGTCGGAGGGGACCGCGGCCAGATTGGCATCCGTCAGCGGAAACGGAAACGCCAGGACCGGGATCTCGCTCTCGCCGGCCGCCAGCGCGTCGGCGGCAAGCGTGTAGATCTCGTCGATGGTCGCGTCGGTCATCGCGTAGCAGCCGACGCTCAGGCCTGTCCCGTGGATCATGATCACGCTGCCCGTGCGGCCGTGCGATCGGTCGTAAGCGTTCGGAAATCCGACATCCATCGCGAGATGAAACGCGCTATCAGGCTTCAGCAGCTCGGGCGTGATCCGGTAAAAGCCCTCGGGTGTCTGGTGGTCGCCTTCCTTGAGCTTGGGTCCCAAAAAGCCACTGTAGTTATCGATGGGATAGGTTTTGAAGAGCTGGTAGAGGCCGCCTTTGTTTTCGAGCCAGACTTCGAGAGTGCCGGCGCCGCTGGGATTGAGCGAAGGATCGGGTGCAACCCGTTGCTTGAAGATTCGGATGACCATGCGTGAACCGTCGTGGAATCCTTGCGCCCGGAGCTCGCGCGCGAGCGGGCCCGGATGCGCGGGTGTTCCCATGACGGCAGCGTGGGCTTTGCGTGAGCGCGCGTTCTCGGGGATCTTGGCCGCGTGCGCGGGTTGCGAGAGCGCCATGGCTAGTGCGATCAAGAGGGCCATCTTGATCGGAGGGATATCAGCTATGCTGCATCAAGTCAATTACTGGATGGCCTGACGAAGTCTTCCGCGCTTGATCAGGATGTCGAGGTCGTAATCCAGAAGCTCGAAATCCTCGTGCACGCCGCGGGAAGAGATGAAATCTCCTCGCTGAAGCTCGATCTGGATCGTGAGCGCCGGCGCCTGAGCGAGAAGTTGGCGCAGGGTCTGGACGGCGGGATGATGGCGGGCCTCGAAGGTCCTTTGATGTCCGATCGCGTTCAGCTTGCCGGCATGGCCAACACTGATCCAGCCGAGCTTATAGGCCAGGTGCGCGTTTCTCTCGGCGGCCTCAGCGTCTTCGGGCGCCTCTTCCTTGCCTACGGCGCGCGTCTCGAGCCTACGAAAATGCGAATTGATGCTCGCCCAATGCTCCTTGGTCCGGAGGAACTGGCCGAGCGGGTTGATCCATCCACGCGGAACCTCGTTGGTATTGGGGATCCCCGCGTTATGAGGGTAGAGGTGACGGATGCGCTCTTTCATAGAATCTCCAGCCGTGAGTATTAGATGGGGGGTCAGGAGCTGTCAAATGGGGTTGACAGATGACTCGCTGCGTCATATAAGCAACCCATGCAAAACTTGAGAACCCTGACTCTAGTATGCGCGCTCGCGCTTTCCGCGCTTGGATCCTCGGCCTACGCCATGAACGAGCATGCTGCAAAGCCCGCTCGGTTGGATGGCCGCTTCAAGGTCGCTCGTGCCGCCAAGGCCGCGCTCCGGGTCTCCAAGCTTGCCCCCGCGGTTCCCGAGCTGGATGACGTCTACCGCAACATCTTGGGTAACCACATCCACGCGAATTTCACTCATTTCACCGCCGAAGATCGCACCTGGATGGCTTCCAAGATCCGGCTTGCTCTCGCGGCGATCGCTGCTCGACCCTATGGCGGCTACGCCAAGGACGATCCGATCCGTCGGAGCGCGTTCAGGGGAGTCATCAACTCCCGCAAAGCTCTCGAGCTCGCTTTGGATCGGATCACGTTTGATGAGCAAGTCAAGCTCACCGACCCAAGGGTCCAGCGCTACCTCCAACTTCAGGCTCACCGTCCTACTGATGCCCAGCTCGAGACGATCGCAGCGGCTCGCGACTATGCTGAGCTCCACAAGGCGCTCACGCACGCATCTCAGGCGCCTTACTACGGCAAGAACAATAGCGTCGTGTCGTACTCGAACTTCGGATTCACTCCGGCAATCAGATTGGCCAATCGCATCGGGTTGACCGGCCCTGAAGCCGAATTGCCGGAAGGACTCACCACCCGAGTCGTCGCCGCACTACGTGACGGGCAGGCTTTCACCGAGGAGGCTGCCAAGCCGCTGGCTCTTTTCTACGACGTGCGCAATCGGTCGAACCTCGAGTATTTTCTCAATCAGTTTGGCTGGAAAAGGTCTACTCCTAAGGATCTGCCCGGCATGTACCTCTACCAGGAACCTCTCGAGACCGCCGTCGACGGAAAGCGCGGCGAGTTCGTGGTCAGGATTGGCCAACTTGGCGACGAGCTCCGCGATTACAGCGAAGAGGAGCGCACCGAGTTCTACCGCGCGGTTTACTTCCACCAGCGTTACGTGGTGGTCGAGAATTGATGATCCCCGGAACTGCAGAGCAGCCCCGGGGATCATTTACTTATTTCTTCGAATGGCCGTTAACCAGCGACGCAACATCTTGAGCAAGCTGGGCATCGACGCCGTCGACCTGGATTGCCGGGCTCTCGATCGGCACGCGAATCACCGGTGCCGCTATCAGCGTCTCGTCCGCTCGAATCTCGAGGCGATCGCCAACATGTTTTTTGCTGAACTCCCTGAGCTTCTTCAAGCCAGGTCCGCTCAGTTTAAGCAGCAATACAGTCCGATCATTGAACTGAGAGACATTGGCGCCTGTGAAATCAGCCAGGGTCAGGAGCGGTCGCTTGGAGGCCCCGTCCTTGACGAAGTTGACGTTCACTGAGCTGAAGCGAGACGCTGCGGACGCGGAGACAGAAATCAAAATGCAGAGCAAGGCGTGGAATAGAATCCGTTTCATGGATTTCTCCTAGTTTAGTTTTGGATATTCGGTTTTTGAATTAAGCGAAGAAAAAGGAGAAGCGGGGCGGGCTGAGACCCGTAAGAAAAAGCCGGGTCTGCGCACGGGGCTTGGGAAGAATGGCCGTCTCGTCGAGCCGGACCCAGCTACCGTCGAGCTCAATGACGGGTTCGTCGCTCTTGAGAGAATCCCAGGTGAGTTCATGCCCGGAGTCGGGCGAGGCGGAGTGTTTCGCTTCGACCGGCCGGATGGCCGAGTCCTCTCGCGCCGCGGTGAGGATCGAATGTGTGCCGGTGGCGGGGGAGTTGACGTGCTCGATGTACTTATGCGGACGCGCCTCAGCTTGGACGAAGCTGAGGACCCAGAGCCCCGCGAGAGTGAGAAGCGTCTGTCGAAGGGAGAACACAACGAAAGTATATATGGATTGCTGCCCGACGCAAGGCTGAGCGCCTCAAAGCACGTCCTGTTTCCAGTATCAGCTCAACGAATTGTTTCGGTGATGGAGCTCCGGAGAAGAGCCCCGTCCTGATACCTCGCCGAAAGCTGAATCTCGCCTGTGGGACCGGATTGAGCCGTGCGAAGAAGATCGACGAGCTCCCGGTCCCTGCCGACAGCGGCCGTCAGACGATCTGCGGAGGCGGAGTCCACGCCGCTTGCGACGATTCGAAGTCCTTCCGGGACTGGGGTGACGGACAAGTTGACTTCTCCTGATGCTTGTTCGGGCGCCCAGAAATCGCGCAATAATTGGATGAGGCGCATGCGGAGCGAGAGTGAAAGCACTTTTGGGTCGAGCGGCAGGGGCGCGCTGGCTTCGTCGATGGGCAGTATCTTTTCGACCGGCATTCCTTTGGAGAACTTCAAGGACTGGTCGGATTCGCGATCGGAGAAATCCACAGGAGGTAGTTTCCGTGCGGGGATGGATTTGGAGTGCATCTGTGCGAGCGCCGCGATCTTAGGCTGGTAGATCGCGAGAGAGTCGGCGTTTCGCGTGATGCTGGCTTTAAGCTCCGTTCTCCGGGATTCATAGGGGAGCCTGGCGATTCGAGTGAATCCCATCCCGATGCCGAAAATATTCTCGGGTTCTCCACCGGAGCTGAAGTACTGCATGGCCGCGTAGGCATGGATACGATCGGGAATCTCGGACGAATCCGGAAAGTGATCGCCAAAGATGCGCCGGGTGTTGTCCCCGGCTTGCTTGATCGGAGAGTCGATCGTCACCTCGACCGGATGTTCCTCGCCACCGTTTCTGAAACCACCGGTGATTTGGTGCAAGAGCTGCGACGCTTGATTAAATCCCCACGTGCTCTGCCTGTCCTGGTCTTGGAAGCCAAGCGCCAAAAGGATGTAATCGGACTTCTTGGGGTCCTTGTCGATTTGGGGGGGGCCGCCTCTAGCGTAACGATCCTGGTAGATCTCGAACTTTTTGCCCCCCTGGAGAGTTTTCAAGCCGTTCGCTCGAGGGCGGCTCCCCATCGCGATGATCTCGCAGCCGGTTTTCTTGCCCGACCAATCGTACTGGGCGATGGCTTCGTAACGCTTGGCCCGGATCGCGCGAAATGGCTCGCGTTCATCTTCCGTGCGCTCGTCTTCAGGGTCCCTTTCGAAGCGCGCCCCGAACTCGGAGCCTGTCTTGGCGTTTTGGCCGTACCAGCGGATCTTCAGCTTGAATCCGCGCTTCTTCAGAAGCGGCGAAAGCCTCTCGTGCTCGGGGCCGATGCCGAGAAGCCCCTCGAGCGCGATGAATGCGCCATCCCCTGCGCCGACCAGCGCGATCGTGCGCCCGCTGAGAGGCATCAGAAGATCGACCTTCTGCTCGTCGCTCAGGCTCTCATCGCCGAGTCGAGCGAGGAGATTTCGGACAACCTCGATTCGAGCGATCGGGCCATTCGGGTCTCGGCGGTAGGTTTCCTGGCTCTTCTCGAACTCGTTCCGCCAGGTTTCCTCCTGGTCGTCGCCAAAGCCGGGAAACTGATCCGGGCCCCGGCCCGGCCCATAGACGACGACGTCGGTGTAAACGACGGCGCCTTTGTCGGTCGTGATCTTGTAGGCCATCGGCCCGGACTTCATTTTTTCGATGTTGACCAGCTCGTGTCCGAGGAGAAACGAGGTATCCTTGGAAAACTGGGCGCTCAGCTTGAGGGTCTGCGCGACTTTGGTGGGCCGGGGATAGGTCCGGTGCTCGAGTTCGTCGATTTGCAGCACGGACCCGGGCAGATCATTTGCCTCGAATGATGAGTTGAGACCGAAGCCGTCGGGCAGACCGTGCCACATGCCGCCGATGCCTTTTTTCGAGTCGATGATCAGGGTTTTTCCGGAGGAGTTATTGGCGTAGGTGAGGCCGGCGGGGCCACCCCCGACCACGACCCGGGCGAAGTAAGTGAACTTCGGGGAGTCGGGCTCGCGTCGGATCGCCGCTTCGAGAAGCTGGGAGCTTCGCAGCTGGTCCTCCTGCGCGAGTCGAACGGTCTGCTTCAAGACGGCCTCATCGCGCGCGCTCAGGGGCGCGCGGGACGGAACGATGGGTCCGAGTCCTTTTGCTATTTTTGGGGCCTTGTTTTTGGAGCGCTTCTCCGCCTTTTTGTCGACTCGTGCCTTGGCGTGCGCGTGAGGAAACGTGGGGAGGGTTAACCCCAGAGAGATCAAGAGAAAGAAGGCGCGACTCAGCCGCTGACGCATGCCAGAGAAAATTGCAAAGCAGGTGCCCGATATTCCTGAACGATCCTCAGAGTGCGTCCGAACGGACATTTCTCTCTCTGGCAGGGTTTTGGCTAAAGATTAGGCAGCCGGGAGCCGGTACCCAAGTGAAGCAGGGGGACGCCGGATATTGACGAAATCCTGCGACATCCTCCTCATCGAAGACGATCCTGCCTTCCGCTCAATCATCGTGAAGTCACTTGAGCCACTGGATCTCAAGATCGGTGAGGAAACCGACGGAATATCGGGGGAGCGTCGAGCTAGGGAGCAAGTGCCCTCCTGAAAGAAGTCTGGGGACCCTATTATGCCGAGGATACGCACTACCTGCGAATTCTCGTATCGCGCCTTCGCAAGAAGCTCGCGGCAGCCAGCGCGAATTTCAAGATTCAGACAGAGCCTGGACTTGGCTATCGTATTCAAGTGGACGAGACTGAACCGACTGATTGCAGATCGGGTTAGTTTCCGGCGGATACCAACTTGGGTAATTCGATTACCGGCATTGCGCAACTATCGGAAAGACCCTACAATCAGCTTCCAATATGGCGAATATCAAATTCAAAGGTAACTCTGCTCACACCTCAGGCGAACTTCCTTCGGTCGGCGCGAAAGCCCCGAACTTCAAACTCGTTAAAAACGACCTCAGCGAGGCCTCGCTCGAGAGCTATGCGGGCAAATACAAGGTCCTGAACATATTCCCGAGTGTCGACACGGGAGTTTGCGCCGCGAGCGTGCGCAAATTCAACGTCGAGGCCGCCAAGGTCTCCAATACGGTGGTGCTGAATATCTCGATGGATCTGCCCTTTGCTCAAAAGCGCTTCTGCGGCGCCGAGGGCATCACGAACGTTGAGACGCTTTCGGCTTTTCGCAGCTCTTTCGGCAAGGACTACGGTCTACTGATGGCTGATACCCCTCTCGCGGGACTTTGCTCGCGCGTCGTAGTAGTCGTCTCGGCCGACGACAAGATCCTCTACACGGAACAAGTCGCCGACATCACGAGCGAGCCCAACTACGATGCCGCTCTCAAGGCGGTCCGTTAGGCGACGGTAAGATCGGGTCGCCTGGGCGCCCCGCTAAAGCTTCAAACATGCGTCGACTCTACCGGACTGAGGGGGGGGCGGCGGTACTTCGCACGGTTACCTGGCTGTCTCCGACTTGAGATGGTCAACGAATGCCCTGAGCTTCGGCAGAACTTGGGGTAAGCGAGGCGCGCGAGTCAATACGATTTGCCCGAGCATCATCATTTACGGCATAGAAAAATAGATTTTCATTTAATGGCGCACTGTGTTATCTGACAGGGGATTTACCAGCCGGTAAATTCCCCCGGAGGTTTTAATATGAAGAAGAATTGGATCCTGCCCTTATTTACGTTCACGCTTTTCGCAATCTGCGCGAGCGCCTTTGCGCAGCAGGAACAGTGGGGTGGTGATGGGATCTCGATCGTGGTGCAAGATAACAGCGCGCAGCTCGAATTCGAGTGCGCCTCCGGCGCGGCAAATGGAACTTGGATCCCGATGTTCCGCCAAGGGCGCCCCGGCGCGATCTCCGCTGTTGTCGTAAACGCAAAGGGCAGCTTCAAGCAGTCGAGTGGAATTTCAGTGGGCACGCCGGTCGACGTGACGTACCTCGCGGTCATCAAAGGAAACCAGATGACCCTTCAAATTGAAAATCAAGGAGTTTTGAGCCAGGAATTTCGTGCATGGAAGAATCAGCCAGGAAGCGTGCCTGCCTGCATGAGGCCATAATCGACTCGGGTCTAGGCCGTAGGGTGCTCGCTGGTGCAAGGCAGCCAATGCTCGTAGGCTGATTCTGAGGCGGCCTCTTGCAAAGCATTCAAGACGATTGCCCTGACGTCAAACGAGGCACCCAGCTCGGCCATGGTAAACAAGTAGGAGAAGACTGCTCGAAATCCGAATACGTAGTCTGAGGGAATCCTAAGGCCTCGTACCAGCTTCGATCCAGGGGCGAAGAACGTTTGAAAGCTGTTTCTGATCCGTTGCGCCTCGATCTTCAATGGGGCACCGTCCTGCATGGAGACAGGCGAATGGGCGCTCAAGTGGGCGCCACTGCCTCTGATCGTTGCCGCGGTCGCGCTATTTATAGTCGGTTTAGTCAGACTATCGACCTCGCTGGCCGGTCGGCGAGAATAACGCCCGAGGATCAGGCTTTGGACTGACATAAAGAGCCTGTGCCGCTTCGTGTGTGAGCCATTTCCAGAACTGCTCATTTCTTCCGGTCGCAATCGCGATTCTTGAGGAACCGCATAATATTTTCTTGTCCCGAAAAAAAGCCCCCGGTCCCACTCAAGGGAATTCGGAGGCTTCATTGAACTACGGCCCGAAGCACGAACCTTCGGGACTCTTTATGTTAAAACGGAACGCTATTCATGAAGCCTTACGGTCTGTGCTAGACGAATGCAGCTCCTCCTTTTCCTCCTTTTTGGTTTGAAAGTTTACTTCCTTTATTTTGCAAAATGGGATTGCTGGTCGGACTTTCAAGCGACCTATGCCACAGGTTCGAGGAAGGGCGGAAACGGGCGACTTCGGATGTACCGAGTGCACGCCTCGCGCCAGTTCTCGATTTTCGTGGTCAGCGTTTTCATCACATGAACAAGCGCTTCGTCTGCCGTGTCTTGGCAGAATTCGGCGACGAAGGGGCCGTGCTTCGTGTAGACGCTGACGGCGGAGCGAAAACCATGCTCGGTTTTTTCGAGCAAGGCGACCGCGACCGATCCGTAAGGGCTGAGATCGAGCAGTCGATTCAGCCTGCGCTCGGCATCTGCTCGAAGCTCAGGCTCGGGTTCAAATCCCAGAAATTGAAATTTTGGGTGCATGGGCTCCTCCTTTATCCCACGGAGATTACAGTGGATTACTCGGACCAAACGAGGGGGAAACAAAACCGCCCGAAGGCGGTCCCGTTTCGTAGTACGGCGAGGTTTTCATCGGGTTCGATTTCATCATTCACTTCCTCCTTTCGGTCATGCAGTTGCTTGAACGGGTGAAGACAGAGGGCTCGGGCGGCGAATCTCGATGCGCTCCTTGAGCTTCATGTATTTGAGGGTTTTCTGCACCGCCTCGTGGATAGATCGACCTTCTTCGATCCCACACCATTCGCGTGATCCGATCTGGATTTCGATATGGCAGGTATAGAAGCGGTAATCCTCTCGGTCGACGTGGGCCGTGTACGAGGCTCGCTTCGACAGGAAAAGCAGGCTCTGCTTTCGGTCGATCCACTTCTGGATCTGACGGTCGATGATCTTCGAGGTCGCGTGCGGCGGGTTGACCCCGGAAAAAGTGATTTTATGTTTTTTGTCTTCCATAACGATTTCTACTCCTTTCTCTAAATATGACCTCAGCCTCATGCCGAGAGTTGTTCGGTTATTGCGGTATCGCCGGGTTTGTTTTCGGGAGCGTGCCGATGGCATGGATATGTCCACGCCATCGGTTTTTAGACCGTGACGAATCATGGTTCTCCTCCTTGATGTCTGTGCCTTAGTTTCTCAGCGCGAAGTTGCCGAGCTCCGAGGCAAGCCTACGGTCGGATCTCTGCGGATGAACCGGGATCGAGTAGTCATGCTCACCATCAGGGCACGAGTCTGCGCGCTTCAGGTAAAACGGATCTTGCTCCGTTGAACATGCGCGAGGACTTGTGCTCTGGCTTACGAATTGAATGTGGTAATCCGGCGGCTGGAACGAGAAGTGCTTCTCGTAGCCTTGGGCCATGCCCGCCCACGACATAAGTGCGACGGTGAGGACTAACACCGGGTAGGCTCCATGAAGAAGCCTTGAAAGGTTTAGTGACAAGTTCATAACGACGTACCTCCTTTATCTTTCACCTGCTCCGACCTCCTATAAGCGGGGCGGAAAGCGTAAGGGTGTATTGGTTATAACCAGCCAACAATGCTGGATATTTATAGCGATGGGTTCAGCTTTTTGGGTGTCAAGCGGAGGGGGCTAAATTTTTCATCCGGGTGGGTATCGCTCCGAGCGTGTAGGAGACCGAATGGTATCGAAGCTACTTCGCCCGTCCCGTATAGCTGCCTGATAAGCGAGCACGCAGTTTGCACGAACCTAAGGATGATGCGGCCGCTTTCCGTTCCAGCGCGCGAAGGGGCAAAGCCAGAGCCCCTGAAAGAGCAATTCAATCACTCCGAACAGGAAGCTCGAATAGTACTTCCCGGCATTCAAGCGCTCTTTGGGTTTCAGCTCATGGCGACATTTAATGCGAACTTCAAAACTCTGCTTTCCTGGGAGCTCCAGATTGTTCACTGGATCGCTATGCTCTGTGTCGCTCTTTCTGTCCTGTTCGTCTTGACGCCCGCTGCGTACCACCGGCAGGCAGAGCCAGGACGGGTTTCGCGTTTCCTCGTCAAACTCGCGAGCACTTTTCTGGCGCTTTCGATGGTCCCAATGATGTTCGGCATCGTGCTCGACGTGTACGTTATTTCCATCGCCCTCACCGGAAGCGTGACTGCCGCGGTCATTGCTTCTGCGGCGCTGCTAATCGGATTTGTCCTTCTTTGGTTCATCTTCCCTCAGTCTTACAGGAAGAATTGTGCGCCTGTGGCGAGGCGTTGAGCATGGAGAAAATGATTCTCATCTTAGCATCGACGTTTCTCTTTGGGGTTCTTGCCCGAGCCGAAATTGACCCTCACGCCAGGGTATGTGTTCTCGCTTTCACTCAGTCTCAGAGCTCGACGACGACGACTTATTCCTGTGACGGGGCGAAAGAGCAAAAGCTCATCAATGAAGGTAAGACGATGAGTGAGATCCAGAGCCACGCGCTCAAGCTATTTATGGATAAAATGCTCATCCCTAAATCATGTGCCGCGGTCAATACGACTGAGGACAAGGAGAAGGTCTATCAGCTGACCTGTATCCTCCACCCGTGAGGCGCAGCTAGCTGCGCCGGCCATAGAGCCTTCGCAACTCGTCTTTCGCGCGCTCTAGATTTTTTCGCTGCTCCTCGCTCAAGTTTCGCCCGGACCGATTGATGTGAAAGTTAAGCATCGACATGGCCGAGCGAAAGGGAGAGGACTTTCGCCTTTGGCTACGGTCCGCCGAGCGTTTCAAGGAGCGGGCGATCTTGAGTGGGTCATGATGCGTGAATACGCCGTTTTCCAGGTCAAGAGCGTTGCTCCTTGCCATCACGCCGGCGGACCAACGCCGAGATGCGGGCACTCGCGAGGTTCTTCTTGGCATTTGAGTTAAGCGGCTTTCTTTCCGGTTGACGATGCCGGTTTGAGCAAGATTTTGGTATATCCCGGCGCTCGCTCATCGAATTTGCTATAAGCGTCGGGAGCCTCCTCAAGCGAGAGTCGATGGCTTACGATGAAGCTTGGCTTGGCTCGACCCGCGATGATGAGATCGCGAAGAAAGCGGTTATACCTTTTGACCGGGCATTGACCGGTTCCAAGGGCGATTCCTTTCTCAAAGAGCTCGCCCCATGGAAGCTCGAGAACACCCTCTTTGGCTTTATTGTTCACCCCGTGAGGATCCTCGGCAGTATACACGCCGACGATGCCCAGGTTTCCCGTGGGATTGATGACTTTGACGAGGCTGGAGAGGACTTCCACGGGGCTTTCTTTCCTAGGGGCTGAGAACTCACGGGCCTGATATCCAACCGCGTCGATCCCGCACATCACGCCCGGCATCTTTTCTTCGCCTGGGCGAAGCGAGGCGCGGATCAGGGGATTGCTCTTTCGGCGCTCGATGATCTGCTCGGCCGGATCCCCTTTTGAAAAATCGATCGGGATAGCGCCGATCTCGCGTGCTTTATCAAGGCGTGCTGGGATGTTGTCCACTACGTAGACTTCGGATGCGCCTTTGAGCATGGAGCAAAGCGCGGCGTTGAGTCCGACCGGGCCTGCGCCAAAAATAGCGATGGTGCAGCCAGGCTTCACTTGCGCAAGCTCCGTAGAGTGAAATGCTGTCGGAAAAACGTCAGAGAGGAGCAGGAAGTCGTCCTCCAGCTCGTCGCCTGGCGTGCCCGGGAGCTTCAGGCAGTTGAAATCCGCAAACGGCACTCGAAGGAGCTCGGCTTGGCCGCCGCGATAAGGCCCCATGCCGGCATAGCCATAGCCGCCGCTTGGGGCTTCGGCATTGACGGTGAGGCAAGCGCTCGTGAAGCCTCTCTCGCAGTTGAGGCAAAAGCCGCAAGCGACGTTAAACGGAATCACGACGCGATCACCGACACGGATGGATTTGACGGCGCTCCCGACTTTTTCGATGATGCCCATGTTTTCGTGGCCAAGCACAGTCCCTGGCTCGACCGATGTCCGACCCTCATACATATGAAGGTCGCTCCCGCAGATGCCGGCGGTCGAAATGCGTATGACCGCGTCCGTCTCGGTTTCGACTCGCGGATCCTCGACTTCATTCAGTTCGACTTTTTTCGCGTCTTTATAGACAATCGCTTTCATCGTTTGCTCCGTATCCAGGGCTGGCTGGTTCCTGTGGCAATGTTCAAATCTTTGTTTTGCCCTGGTGCTGCAAAATCATCGCCAGACTTGGAAAGAAGTCCGCTCGGTTAAGACGCCAGCTTTGCAGCTTTAGGGTACTGCCCATCCGCACAAGCCCGCGTCCTCACTTGGAACTCTCCGCTCAACTCGGCACGCGCCGAACGACATCGACCCCCAGAAACACAAAAGCCCCCGAGACTGAAGCCGCGGAGCCTTTGTCGTTAATTAAATGGTGGACCCGGAGGGAATCGCCCGCCGGTTCTCGCGCTGACGCGCTCGACCTGTGGGCCGGGCTCACTCGGCACCCGCGCTCCTCGGCACTGACGTGCCTGCGGGGCAGCGGGTTCCCGCCTCGCTCCGCCATTCGCCGCTCGCGCTTCGTGCGCTCGCTATTCCCTCCGTCGAGGTACGCGACGCTCGTGCGTCGCATCTTTATAATGTCCACCAATTCTCAAGGCTGAATGAGTTAAGCATTTGCTTAACACCAAATAAAAAGGCCAGTGGAGTCTTTGCGCTCTCACTGGCCTTTTCGAATTGGTGGACCCGGAGGGAATCGAACCCTCGTCCGAAAGCAATCCGTCGTCAGACTCTACATGTTTATGCGGTGGTTTAGATTGGATGCTAAACGCTCGCCGCCAAGCTTCTCGCACCCTCCGCAGACTTTAGTTTCGCTCTCCGGCCATCTGCGAGAACCGGATCGCTATCCCACTGAATGACGTTCTATCCCAAGCCGTGGGAGAGTTCGGGTAGAACGTGGTACTTAAATAGAATTAACTATTAAGCAGCCATTGCAACTGGGTTAGCAGTTACGTGTTGCCGCCTTTTTTACGAGGCCTGACGGCACCTCGACATGCATCCGGGACTTCAATACTCCCGTCGAAACCAGGACGGGCCCTTTCTTGCCTCCTTATATAGCATAGAGGTGGAAAAGGGCCTAGGCCCCGTTTGGCCGCTTATTTGAGTTTCAGGCGCTCGATCCGGGCGGTCACGTTCTTGAGTGCGGGCAGGCAGTCGCTTTCTTCGTTCTTTTGGTAGGTCGAAACCGCATCCTTGAGCTGCTTGAGAGTCCTCTCCTTGAGCTGCCTGCGGTAGTTGGGGATCTGCTCGCTCTCAAAGGTCTGAATGCGCTTCCAGTCGAGTCGGTCCTGCTTGCTCGCGTTCTTTCGAAGCGGCGGAAGTTCAAGCCCTGGCTTGAGCCGGGCCTCGAGCAAGACGAGTGTCCATTGTCCCAATGCGGTCGCGCGAAGGCAGCCTTGCATGGACTTGGTAGTGCTCGGGTCAAAGGCAAGCGCCATGGTGGCGGTCACGATTTCGCCTTGGATGAGCGTCGCCTCCGTCCAGGAAATCGGTCCCGCGGAGAGTCTGCCCAGATACCCGTCCATGCAACGCGCGGTCATGCGTTTGCCTTCGCAGATCTGGCTGAAGTCGGGGCCCGAGAAGGCTTCGTGGCGTTTGGCCATGGCCGCAAGCCTCGCGTCGTAGACCCGCATGACAGGGCTCTTGTCCGGATTGATGTCCGAAAGATCGCCGGGCTCGCTCGAGTTTGCCCGGAGATTTACGCTGAAAATGAAGATCAGAAGGAGCTGCGCGATCATGGTGCCGCTATCCATCCTAGAGCAAACGGGCCCAGGTAGCTAGACGGACAGGGGTTTTGTCAGCCTGTGTCCCGCGCAACACTGTCAGTCAAAAAACAGGCGCGGCAGGGCGTAAAAGTATCTAAAATAGATAGAAATCAGTTTTATCGGGGTAAATCGTGGTTCGTATGCTGCCCTCCAGAATTCTTACGTCGTTGCTGGCGCTCAGTCTCGCGCTCCAGGCCGCGCCCGCGGGCGCGGATGATCCGACGCCCGCGCCCTCGCCGTCGCCCAGCGATTCACCGTCACCTTCGCCATCTCCGACCGCGACGTCCTCAAGCAGCGGCAGTTCGAGCGGGTCGAGTAATTCAGGCAGCTCCGGGGGGGCGAATTCTCTCGGCCAGGCGCAGCAGCTTCAGGACGCCATCGACGACGCGGATGCGGCACTGCAGGCCAATAAAATCTCGATCGGAATCTGGGGCGCGGAGGCTGCGCTTTGCGGGCTGAACTGCGCGAATTATCTATTCAGGCTCAAGCACACTGCTAGTCTGCTCGTTCAGGCTGCCAGCAATGTCCAGACCGCAATCGCGCCGCTTTCGGCTTGCCCTGGAGTGCAGATTTACGTAGGGCAGGTCGGTACGTGGGTCTCTCAGTTGATGGCAGGGTATGGGCAGGTCCAGAGCGAAGCGGCTACGGCGGCCGCTGCTCAGGCTTCACCGCTTGGGGCTAGCGTTTCGACGGGTTCGACTGGCCCGCATGAGCGGATGTCGACTGCCGCCAAGAGTCTTGGGGTAACGGGTAAGGCTGCTGTGGCTACTGCGAGCGGCGTGGCGGCAGGAACCGGCGTCGCGACCGCTGGTATCACCCAATCGGTTTGTAATTCGGCGAGCATCGCTCATCTGACCCAAGCAGTTACTCACCTTGATTCGGTCGCCACTGATTTTGACTCGCAGATCGCCCAGGTCATCGCGGTGGGCGCCGTCTGCGAAGTCGGCAGCATCGGCGCGGCAGCCTGGGACATCATCAAGTCGCGTAATCTCGAAAATCCTTCCAAAGGATATATCAGCGCCATTGGCGCCGCGCCGGCTGCGGTCAGCGGAGTGCAGCTTCTTCTGGCCAAGAATCATGTCGGCGCCAAGACGGCTGCGACGCTGGGTGGCGCTTCGTGCTGGACGGCAGGGCTCTCGCTCGCGCTTGTGGGCTACAAGATCTACGACAATACCCAATTGCAAAAGACGATCGACGATGACCAGCAAAAGAAAGACGCGCTTCATAGCTTTCTGGATCAGTTCATGAATGAGTTTGGCGTGCCTCGCGCCTATGCGGCCGCGGCTCCTTCGGCCTGCTCGGCGCGCTCCAAGGACATCGGCACCTTGCTCTCGTGCGCGGTCCAGAGCGATAATACGGTTCATGACTTGCTGGAGAGCGAGCCCGGCAAGGCCGAAAAGCTTTTCGGACTGGTCGAGAGCACGCTGGGCGTGAACCGCGCTGAGTTCATCTCGACTAAGCCGCCCACGATGGAGCGTCTCGCGCAGCTGATTTCGCAGGGGGATGTGCAGATGGCGATGCGGATTCAGGCTCAAGCCGAAGAGCAGGAGCGAAGCCTGGCTCTCGCTCGCGGAATGACGCCTCCCGGGCCTAGGCTCGGTGTTGCGGGCGTTACTCCTTCGGCACCGAGCGCGCCTGGCGCGGCGCTGCTTTCGCCTGAGCAGCTTTCGGTTCTTCATCCCTCGGGCGATCAGCGCGGCCCGGCCGCGGAGCCTTCGGCCGAGGGAGTGACCGTCGAAGGCATTCATGCCAACAAGTCGCAGAGCATTTTCGAGATCGTGGGCACGCGCTATCGCAGCTCCTTGGGCTCAGTCGAAGCCAAGGGCTGGGTGATTCCGTTTAACGCTTATTCGGATAAATAAATGGCTTAGCCGCTAAGAGATAAGCGGCTGATGGCCTCCTGGGCCTTTTGTTTGTCAGCCGCTCCCTGTATGATGGCCTCCTAACCACATAGGGAGCGCGAGTTCATGGAAAAGAACTTTGTCGTCGGAGCAGTCGCTTTAGCCGTAACTTTGTTTTCGGGTTTGGCGAGCGCCTCGGAGCCGCTCCGCCTCATCCAGACGGGGCCGCAAACGCGTCAGTGGATGAGCGAAGCCCAGGTCGACGAGCTTTCGGAAGCCAACCACGAGGCGGGCCGCTGCCCGGGCTTCTTCGATGTCACGGATTTCAGGGAGCGCACGGTGCGTCCTGCGATCCCTTTCACGGGAAAAAGCGAGCTGACTGAGCAGGCCACGGTCGAAAAGCTCCTGCCCGAGCTCAAGTCGGCTAATCTGAACGAGACCGTCAAGTCGCTCCAGGATTTCGGCTCCCGCTATTACAAGAGCAATTCGGGCGTGAAGGCTGCCGAGTGGATCAAGAGTCGGTTCACCGAGCTCGCGCACGGGCGTTCGGACATCACGGTCGAGCTTTTCAAGCATCGCTTCATCCAACCTTCGGTTATCGCTCGCATCCAGGGCAAGGGCCCCAAGGCTGACGAGATCGTCGTCGTTGGTGGGCACTTGGATTCGATCAATCGGAACAATCAGAATCGCGCGCCAGGCGCCGATGACGACGCTTCGGGCGTGGCGACCGTGATCGAGGCGTTTCGGGTACTTTCGGAGAGCGGTTTTCAGCCCGAGCGCACGCTCGAGTTCATGGGATATGCTGGCGAAGAGCTCGGCCTCCTGGGCAGCCAGGACATCGCCGAGAGCTACTCCAAGCAAGGCAAGAAGGTCGCCGCCGTCCTTCAGTTCGATATGACGGGTTTTCCGGGGTCGGGCCAGGTGATTCACCTCATCACCGACCACGTGAACAAGGACCTGACGGACTTCACCAAGAAGCTTATCGACGCCTACGCCAAGGTGCCGTGGAAGACGACCGAATGCGGCTATGCCTGCAGCGATCACGCGAGCTGGACGGATGCGGGTTATCCTTCGGTGTTTCCGTTCGAAGCGGCGTTTGACGACGACAACAAGGCCATCCACTCCGAGCGCGATACGATCGAGAAGATCGACTTCGGCTTCGCGACCCACTACGCGAAGGTCGCCGTCGGCTTCCTGGTCGAGCTGGCTAAATAACAGCCTAAATGACCGAAGGTTTGACCGCTGTCGCGCTCACGGTAACTCGATAACCGCTTGAGAGCGACAGCGGCGCGATATCCATCTTGAAACGCACGAGCGCGCGCGCGCCCTTGCGATGAGCCTTGAACTTGAGCTCGCTCTGGAGCGAATCCAGGATTTCCTGGAACTCGCTCTCGCGGCGATCGACGATGCGGGCCTCCACCGAAGTCGTGGCGATGACGACGTCGATCACCTGAAAATCCGGGAGTTCGGGCAGGAACGAATCCGTGGTGACCGGGATCTTCTCGGCCGGATGGAGCGAAGTCTCGAGGTTCGCGCGAGTGGCGCCAGTGACTGGGGAGTGCGGAGCGAAGGGCTCATGCGGCGAATTGAAGCCCGGTTCGCCGGCTTCGGCGCGCGTGTCCTGCGTGGCGAAGATCTGATCCGAAGGCCCGAGCCGCATCCGCGCCTGGGTGCCTCGCAGTGCCTGCACGAGCAGGATGCCCGCGAATTCGCTGATGCGCGGAATGAGCACGCGGCCGGCCGTGAACTGGTGTTCGAGGTCCACCTCGCGCACGCCCATCTGCTCGCGTGAGAGAAGGTCGAGGATGCGGGTCTTGTCATGCTCGTTGAGCTGCCCCTCGATGAGCAGGCTGAACGGAAACGCGGCTTCCACGTTGGGCGCTGCCGCCGCCGATTGCTCCGAGAGCTCGCGGATCTTCTCGAGCGGCGCCCGAGTCGAGGTCTGGGTGCCGGAGGAGGGGGCGGCGATAGTTGCAGTGGCAGATGTGGCGGCGGTCGCCGTAAGCGCGGTTGCTGCAGTCGCTTGAGGCGCGGCGGCGGTCTTCGTCGGAGCCGTGGGTTCGGGCTGGGGCGGGGTTTCAGCGTCGAGCTCAAGCCCGGAGAGATCGAGGCCCGAGTCGCCCAGGTCGGCGGCAGGTTCGGGCAGCGCCTCGGTGGAGGGCTCCATGGCCATCGCGAAGTCGTTGAAGTCCGCCGTCTCGGCAGGTGAGGCTTCAAGGGACATCGGAGACTCTCCGCCCTCGGCAGGCGCGCTCTCAGGCTGGCTGAAGTCGGGCATGAGCGGTGAGGCGAACTCGTCATGTGACGAGATCTCTGCGGGCGCGTCCGGCGTGAGATCGATCGCAAAATCCGGCGGAGGGCCTTCGGCCGAGCCTTCGCTCGGGGTCAGGTCAAATTCGTTGAGGCCCGTCAGGTCTTTGACGGAGGGAACTGGGGGTTTTGGCGAGTCGCTCATCTCTCACTCAGGATAGCATGAAGGGGCGATACGCAAATACACGCGTGTCAGATGCGGGGATGCGAGCATGTTTCATGTCGCTTTGGGGCATCCATGCCCCCTTGGACTGCCGCGCATCCATGCGCCCAAGAACCGCTCAGTGAAACATGCTCGCATCCCCGCACCCGACGCCCATGGAAGGGAGTATCGCCTCTTCATGCGGTCATGAGTGGGTGATCGAGCAGCCAGCCCGACGTCTAGGCATGCTTTGCATGGCTATCTGACGCGTTTCCAGACTACTCGGGCTCCCGGAGACGGTGGCACTGTCTCAAGAGTGAGTGTGCTGCCTTTGAGCGTCGCTTTGCGCAGAAGGGGCTGCCCGATTCGGGCTAGGGCAGTGGCTTTCTCACGAGCGACGACCTCCCGTTTTGAATTTAATGACCCAGGCAGAAACCCAAGATCTGCGATGGGGTATGATTCGATTTAGCGGGCCAAGCCTCTAACTTGGGCCGGACAGGGGGTATGAGCCGATCCCACTGAGCGGTTCTTGGGCGCAGGATGCGCGGCAGTCCAAGGGGCCATGGATGGCCCAAAGCGACAAGGGATTGGCTCATTCTCCCCTGTTCAGCGCGCGTTTATTGAACTGGCCCGCTGAATCGAATCAGGCCCCGTGGCACTTCTTGAATTTCTTGCCACTCCCGCAGGGACACGGATCATTGCGTCCGACGTTCTCGTAGCCCGTCGGAATCGCCTGACCGCCGCCTTGGGGGGCGCCGCCGGGGTTGCCCATCGGGCCGCGGCTCATCGTCATCTGCTGAGGACGGCGCTGAGCGGCGATGCGATCGAAGTCAATCGAAGGAGCCGCAGGCTCGCCCGCGCGGCGGGGATCCGAGCTCGCGCCCATGTCGATGCCCGCGCCGGCGATGCCGGGAGCCGGGACGAGTTCGCCGTCCGCGCTCACGTTGTACTGCATGCCCGGATGGGCATCGTCTTCGGAAAGATCCATGGTGGATTCGAGCTCTTCCTCGAACTGCTCGCTCGGGGCGAGCTGCACGGCGAAGAGCTTGCGGATCACGTCGCCCGTGATCTGGTTCATCATCATCTCGAAGA
>FTBH01000142.1_pt1 | contig 32761 bp, 27 predicted proteins | sample 1639321 | NCBI WGS metagenome assembly FTBH01 (sample SAMEA3914864, study PRJEB12502) | metagenome | biome: forest; material: soil | place: USA | collected 2012-03-12 | depth 0.3 m
CGGTTTATGTCGTGCCGTCCATCGCCGCGGCGGTTCCCTTGACGAGCAAAGATCAGAGGATCTCGATGGTGGTTGCGCAGGTCGACCATGGACTCGAAGAGAACGAGTCTTTGATCCAGGACATCCGCTCCAATTGCGTGGCGAAAACCCGCTTCGTCTTGGTTCGCCCCCATGACGTAAGTAATTTCAAGGCCACGCGGATGACCGAGGCGCAGCCTCTTGGAGAGGATGCGGAAGAATTCGAAAGAATGCTTGAGAAGAACTTCAAGAAATATCACAGGCTCTTCGCCGGTAAAATCGGCGGCGGAATCGAGTTCGTGCACGAGCAGCTTGAGTTTCCGGATGGTGAGAAGCCTACCTTACGCCGCGCTGGCGTCTTGAGTCTGGAGAGCGGCGCCTTTACGGGGTTGGTGACCGGCATCGCGACGACGCTTTATTTTGTGGGCAAGTCCTATTTGCACCATATCCACGTCCCTTCCGCGCACCTTCAGCAATTGGCGAATAAGATTGAATTCATCGCCGACGCGGTCAATTCGTTTCCGGCGGTAATCAGCGCCGGCACGGCTGTCGCGGTGTCCACCGCTCTTGCGGTCGCAGTCCACGAAATCGCCCGGTCCAGAAAACTCGTTGATAAGAACGTCGCTGTTGGCTCCGTTCGAAGCGGCGACCCGAAGCTGACTCGGGAGCTCGAGAAGCGCAAGCGCCCGGCCGATGCTACGAACCATCTGGATCTGATCATCCACGCGGGCTCGCATCGCCAAGCGCCCGCGGGCCGCTAAGAATCTATCGGCGCGTCTTGACCGAGCCGATTCGGGCCGAGTTCCGGTCGCCGCGGATCTGCGCGCCTTCGAGGACATCTCCTCGCTCAAGCGCGTCTTCGCCCTTCGGTCCTTCCGGAGGCCGCCAGCGCGCGCGGCGTTTGCCTTCCTGGCCGCAGATGAAGAACTCCTGCTCCTTGCCTTCGGCATGGGCCGGGCTCACGAGCCGCTCGCGCGTGGCCCCCGGCTCGAGCGCGGTCAGGATCTCCTCGCGCGGCCTGCGGCTCTTGACGAAGACGAGGTAACTGAAGGGCAGCGTCTTGCGGTCGAGATTAGCCATCTGGTCGATGGTCTTGAAGTAGGGCGGACGCCACCACGAGACCTCCTCGTGGCACCAGTCGCCTTCGGCAGCCAGGGCGCCGCAATCCTGATGGCCCAGGCAAGGCAGAAGGAGCTGGATGTCGGATCCCGCGCTCTGCGCGAGGATCTCGCGCCGGAGCGCGAGCAGTCGGCGGGACTGCAGCTTGAGCGCGGGCTCGATCAGGATCGCGATCCCTTCGTCCGTCAGATGATCCCGCCAGGTGGCGAGCAGGCGATCGGCGAGCTTGCTTTCGGGCTCCTGAAACTCGTTCAGAAAGAAGCTCATCGTGAAGAGATTGAATTTCGGCGCCTTGGGCGGAAGAAGCGTCGGCTGATCGAGCTCAATGCGTCGTTTGAACTCGCGTACGTCCCAGGCAGCGAATCCCGAGCTCTCGAAGTAGGTCTTGGCCCAGCGCCCGCCGAGCTCGAGCATCTTCTTGTCCTGCTCGATGAGAGCCCAGTTTCCTTCGGAAGGCAGGCCGACGGGGGCATACTTCTCGCCGGCGGCGATCCCGCAGGCACCCGAAGCCGGTCCGGCTCCGAACTCGACGGCGCGAAGCTGCTTTTCGGAGGACGGCCATTTAAAGCCCAGTCGCGCCAGCTCGGCCCAAACGCTCGCCATGCGGTAGAGGTTGGGGGGCATGAAATAGAGGAAGTAGGCCAGCCTCAGGTTGGCCGGATTGGCGCTTTCTTTCCAGTAAGGATCCAATCCGTCGGCTTGGGCGACAGCCTTGGCTGCGCCCGTGGCCTTCGCCTCAGGATCGATGCGGTTGAAAAGAGTGGAGAGTTTTTGCACGTGGGGAACGACCGAGCGTGAAAGAAAGCGGGTCGAATGGATCTCCTCCGCCGAAGACAGGAGCTTTTGATCGGCCGAGAACTGACTGATCAGCTTTTCGAACTCCTCTCCGAAGGCGAGAGTCAACGGTACGGGAACGCGCATGGCCACATCCTATATCAGTTATGAGGTGTTGGTAAAAGCGGAGTGGTACTTCTCCTGTTCCCCGCCGAGTTCTGCAGCTACGCCCGGGAGGCCGGAGAGCGAAGCTCTCCGGATCCGTGGGGGCTCCGGGCGCATGCCTCGCGAAGCGAGGAGGCTGTAAAGACTGTCTGAGGCCAAGAGGGCGGGTATAAATTTGGGAGTCTATGCCTAATCAACATGAGGTTCGTTGAAATGATACCGGCCTTAAGCTACCGTTTTGGGCAAGGCAGGAGGCTATCATCTCAAAGAGGGTACTGGTCCTCGGACCGCGCTCGATCGCTCGAATTCTGGGGGCGCAGCTCGAAAAACGAGGCTTTATAGTCGAAATCCAGGAAGAGAGCGGCGTACTCATCCCGACGTTGGCCGATCCGCGCGGTTTGGCCAAGCTTCGCGAGATCCTGACGGCTTTCGCCGGGTCCGGTGACCCCGACGAGAGCAAGTGGGTTCATCCCGGGATCAGCGTCTGGGCCGAGCGTCCGGAGCTTCCGACGGTTGCCTCCGAGCTGGGACTGACCGCGATCTGCCCCGGCGCCCGTCTGCTCACGACCTTCGGTAACAAACTCAACCTCCTGAATGAGGCCGAAACGCTCGGCATTCCCAACCTGATCTTGAGTCCCGACCCGATCCAGAGCATCCGCGAGATCGAGCGCCTCATCCAGCGGTTCGCCGAGAAGTTTCCGGAGAAGGCCGAAAGCGGTCAGCCGTTCCCCTTCGTGTTGAAGTCGGTCAAAGGAGAGAGCAATCTTCGGCTGCAGGTCGTTCATCAGCGCGAGGACGTGCAGAAGAACCTGCCTCTCTGGATCGAGCAGCTCCGGCGCAACTCGGGCGAAGTGCTTCTCTTCGCCGAACGCTACGTCGAAGGCGCGCGCCACGTCGTGGTCCCGTTCGCGCGCTTCGCCAACGGCCGATTCAAGACCTTTCCGATGGTGGACGCCTCCCTGCAGAGCCGCTTCCGCAAGATCCTCGCGGTCTGTCCGGCGCTCGCCGGGGACGAGGACGAAGCTCTGCGCGACAAGCTCCACGGCTGGGCGCGCGCTCTGGCTGAGCACACCCACTTCGTGGGCGTTGGAGTGCTCGAGTTCTTCGTCGATGGCGATCGGGCTTACCTTGTCGAGGGCTCGACCCGACTGAATACCGAATTTCATCTCTGGGAGAGCGTGGCCGGAACCGAGGTCGTCTCCTGGCAAATGGCCGCGCTCGGCCTCGAGCCCAGCGACGGGAGCGAGCCGCCCTGCGTTTCGAACCCCCAATGGGCCTTTGGGCTCGCGCTGAGGTTCTATGCCGAGGACTCCGTCCTCCAGCTGCCGCAGCCGGGGGTCATCCACGAGCTTTCTGAACGGCGTGAGTGGAGCTTTCCCACGGCTGTCGCCAAGCTGAGTCTACCGGAACTCAAGGAAGGGGAGCTGGTCCGCATTTCTCCGCTCGAGTACGGAATGATCGGCTCGCTCTGGGTCGGCGCCAAGAACCGGCCGCAGGCATTGGCCGTGGCCAAGGGCGTGCTGGACGAGATGTGGATTGCCGGCTCGCTCCAGACCAATGAGCGCTTTCTCTCGGAATTGCTTTCGCATCCTTGGGTTCGCGAGGGGATTTTCCACGCCAGTTTCGTGGACGAGGAGTTCATCCCGACCTCGCGACCGCCCGCGGAGATCTTGCGCGACCTCGTCTCGGTCTGCGTCTCGCATCCCGAGAACGCCCTCGATTTGACGGCCGAGCCGGGTGCCGTCAAATGGGGAGTCGGAAACCAGGCCGTCGCCCCGGACCCGAACGGCCTCAAATGGGTCGGCAAGCCCAAGTTTTTCAGCGTTGGCGATCTGCCCGGGGTCTCGGGCAACATTGAGCTTGAGGATGGCCGAAAGACGCGAGTCGCGGCCTATCCGCTCGTGCCGAACCGTTGGCAAGTCCGGGTGGGGCTCTGGGCCTCTGTGGTCCGCCGTGTCGAAAAGGTCGTCGGCCAGAAGCCGCGTCCCCGAATCCTGGCTCTCGTTCCCGGCAAGGTCCATTCGATCCTCTACCGGGTCAACGCGACGGCGCCGGCGCACCAGCCCATCTTGATCGTCGAGTCCCTGCGGATGCTGATCCCGCATGCCCTTCCAAGCGATGTGCGCATCACTCGCTGGAAGGTCAGTGCCGAGGAAGAGATCAGCCTAGGCCAGGAACTCGCCGAATTTGAAGTCGTCACCCCCTGAGAAAGGAATCCCGTCCATGCCTAGCTATAGCCGCAAAGTCCCCCTCGCCGGAAAGTCCGCGCAAGAGCTCTACGATAAGGTTTCGGGGGATATCGATCGCTTTCTGGCCAAGGCCTCGATCCCGGGCAAATCCGAGGTTTCGCGTGACCCGGCGGCTAAAACCGTGACCGTGACCGGCTCGCTTTTCTCGGCGACGCTGGTCTGCATGGAAGGTTGCCTGGAGCTCCAGGCCAAATTGAGCCTCATGGCTGCGCCTTTCAGAGGCAAATTGGATGAGGGGATCGACAAGTGGCTGTCCAAAGCGTTTCCGAGCTAAAATTTTGGAAACAAACAGAAAAAGAAGCTGTGAACCCCAGCGACATGAGCTAAAGTTTGCTTATGGCGACGCAAAGGGAAACAGTCAGGTTGCTGTGCAAGAGCATTATCACCCGGCTCGAAAACGATAAGGCGATCAGTTTCCCGCCCCGTTTGAGGCAAATCGTCCAGGACGAGGTCTTCGGGTTGATCGGGCCTTCGATCATGACCGATCAGGACCTGCGCGAGAAGGCGCTGGCCAAGATGGGCGTCAAAGCCGAACTACTTCAAGATTCCCAGTTTTCGGAGAGCGATCAGTACAAGGCCGCCAAGGCCGTGATCCGCAGCTCCTTCGGGGATGACGAGCTGAACGGATTCTACTTCATCAAGCCGCTCAAGTCCGTCGCCCGCGTGATCGTCGAGTACCTGATGCGCTCTTCGCATATCGACGATGTTTTCGAGTCCGACGAGGATCTCGAGCGCCAGATCGTCGAGACGACCCAGCGGTTCAAGGCCGAAGACCAGCACTGACCTAGAATCCCCGATTCAGGATCAGCGACGGCATGCCTGCGTTTTCCTGGATCTGCCAGATCTTCTGGAAATCCCAGCCGACGAAAGTCGCGCGTTTCTTGAGATCGGCCCCGGTCTTCTTCTCGCATTCCGTACCCGATCCCGCGCTCGTCCTGCACTCCATGGGGATCGGAGTCGTCGACGTCTTGTTTGCGTAGTTGGATCGGAGGGTCATGGGGGAGGCTGGGTCGAAGGCGATATTGGACACGATGTAACCGAAAGCCTTGCTGGCCCCGGAGACGCGCGTGAGCGAGGTCGAAACGTAGTTCCTGGCTGTCTCATAGGGCCCCTGTCCTCCGCTGATCCGGGCCCCGATCAGGCCGCCCACGCTCGTAACACCGTTGACCGTGCCGGAGGCGTAGCAGTCGTCCGTGCTGCCTGACTGTTGGGAACCGAGCAGGCCGCCGACGTAGCTTGTGCCGGTCACTGTCGAGCTGATGGAGGAAGAGGTACTAATCGATCCGATGAGCGAACCTGCGATTCCGCCGGTTTGCGATTGGCCAGTGACCCGGCCCTTGAAGCTCAGGTTCTTCAGAATCACTGGTTGATCGCCCCGTCCCGCCTGTCCGATGATGCCTCCCGTGAAGGCGCTGCCGGTCACGTTGCCGGCTACCGACAGATCAAAAATGGCCGGCTCGATCCCCGTCGTCGCGACTGCTCCGAACAAGCCGCTGGAGTTGGATTTGGGAGTGTTGATCGATAGACCGGTGATCTTCATTCGGTTGCCGTTCAAGCTGCCGGTGAACGGGGCCGCGCTCGTGCCGATCGGAGTCCACGCACCCTTGAGCACGAGGTCGTTCTTGAGCTTGAAGTGGGATGCGAGGTTCGTCCGCATCAGGCCGAGCTGGACGGAGTCCGCGACTATGTAAGGGTCGGATCGAGTGCCCACGCCTTGGACAAATTGACCGTTCCAGACCCGGATGGCGAGCGTGAACACGCCCGAGCCGGTCGAGTTGGCCGCTGTCACCGTGTAGTAACCCCAGTCTTGTGCGGCCGTCGGTGCCCCTTGGATAATCCCGGTTTTAGGATCAAGCGTGAGTCCGGAAGGAAGCGCAGGCGTGACGGACCACGAGCTCACGGTGCCCTGGTAACTGGGCGTGTTGGGTCCCTTGAATACGGGCGCGTTGTTCGAATAGGAGTTCTTGTCCCGGTAGGTGGGCGCGATGTTGGTGTAGCCGGTAATCACCGGCGGCGGGATCAGCACGCGGATACTGAGTGTTTGGCTCGTGGAGCCGCTCGAATTGAATGCCGTGACCGTGAACTCACTGGCATCGACGACTTCACTAGGCGTTCCTGAGATCACGCCGGTTGCAGCGTCGAGTGCCAGACCTGCGGGCAGTGGAGGTGAGATGCCATAGCTTGTGACTTGGCCCGAGACCGTCGGCATGTTGGGAGAGATCGCTTGGCCTTGGATGTAGCTGGCCGGGTTGTTCGAGTAGCTGAGCGCCGAGGGGGCTGGGATTTGCACCGAGATCGTCAGCGTCGTGGAGGTCGATCCCGTCGAATTGGCGGCAGTCACGATGTAGCTCGCCGAAACCGAGACGGCTGTGGGAGTTCCCGAGATCACGCCAGTCGCGGTGTCGATGGTGAGACCCGAGGGCAACGCGGGAGAAACGCTGTAGCTCGCGACCTGACCGGTGACCGAAGGCGAGTTCGGTGCAATCGGCTGTCCTTGGATGTAGGCCGCGGTGGCCGATGCATAGCTCAGTGCTGAGGGAGGCGCGATCTTCACCGAGATATGGATCGAGGTCGAAGCCGAGCCCGTGGCATCACTCGCCGTGACGAGGTAGCTCGTGGAAGGCCAAGATACCGAAGGCGTACCCGAGATCGTTCCTGTGGCCGTATCAAAGTTCAATCCATCCGGCAGCGGAGAGTCGATGCTGAAAGTACCCGAAGGTCTCGAAAAGGTCGCCGTGTTGGGAGCGATTGCTTGGCCTTGGATGTACTCGGCGTCCGGGTTTGCGTAACTTAGATTATACAGGGCGGCCAACCAGCCGTCGGAGCTCACGACTGGGGATACGGTTCCCCATGTCGAAAAAACGCGAACATTCGTGAAGTAGGTGTGGCCCTGTGAGAGCGAAAGACCCTGAGTGACTTGCGCAGCGGTTTGCGTCCCAGCCGAAGTCCAGTCCTTCACGTCGTTAGCGCCCGGAGAGGAACCCAGCGAATATTCGTAGTGATCCACGATCATGCCGAGAGGCTGGCTTTGGGTAGCCCAGCTGAGTGGAGGCGAGGACGCGAGGCTCGGATAAACGCTTCCGTCGGAGACGGAGGCGACGGGCAGAGGCACGGGCACTGAGAAGCTCGGGCTCAGGATCGTCGTGTTGGAAGGAGCTGGGTACCTCAGCGTCGGCGCGCCGAAGTAGGCTTCGCCGGAGAGACCCTGGGCCGATCCCGCTTTGTCGAACATCACGGGGGTCACCCAGTTGATCGGATAGTGGATCACGCCGTCGTTCGCGCCATTGAAATGGAACAGACCGGTGGTGATCGGGAGTGTGACGTAGCCCCAGGTCCCGGCTGGCCAGGTCATGTAGAAATACGCGGACTGGAAGACCTGTCCCGTGGCGTCCATGAAGCGGTAGACCCAGCGGGTGCCGGTGCCGCTCGCGCCGAAGTTGCTGCCGATGCTATTGCCATCGTTGTAAGCCCAGAAACCGATGGATTCGGGACTTACAGTGGAGCCGGCGCGAGTGATGTCCGGAATCGCTCTGAGCGCGGAGGTAAGAGGGTTGAGCGTGGTGAAGTTGCCCGAACTCGCGCCCAAGGTGTAAGCGAACCTGAGTGTGCCCATGCCCGACGCGGGCACGGAGGCGGGCGAGCCGATGCTCAGGGCTACGCTCGAAGCGCCGCTGGGATTGCTGAAAGTGCTGAGGCTGTAACTGCTCGCGAGATTGGTAGCGCTATAGTGCGAAAATCCGTCGACCGACGCGAAGTCCATCTCCGGCGGCAGGACGACGGTGTTTCCCGTCTCGTCGTCGATCTCGATGCCGAAGTGGTAAGGGCCGGTGTAGGTTTCAGAGGCCAAGGGAAACGCGACCGTGATCTGGTTGTCAGTCGCGCTGAGATTCAGGGGTATGCTGTGAGTGATCGGAGCGAAGTTTCCTCCGGTGGCGACTACGTTATTGAGTCGAAGGGTGCCGTTGAACGCGCGCCCCGTATGGTTGAGCACGGTGATGGGAAGGGAATCGCCTCCCGGCGTGACTGAAACGGTGAACGGACTCTTCACCCAGGCGAGCGCGCTCTGCGAAATCGTCCCCAGGCCCGCGATCTGCCAGTCGAGGACGAGGTTGAGCTTCTTGTCCTGATGGAGCAAATCCAAGGGGCTCGAGGTGAAGAGAATGCTCTGGCCCGGGGCGACCGCCACCGGCGCGGCTTGGGAGTCCGTCTTCACGCTGATGGGATAGGAAAGGGGGTTCTTCAGCGTGAGCTGCAGGGAGTATCCGGCTTGGCCATCGAATATGAGCTCCGAAACCCGCTGCCAATTGGCAGCGATGAGCAGAAGGTCGTTGGCCGTGGTCGGTGCCAGGTACTGCACAGAATCGGTGAGAGTCAGCGAGAGGCCGCTTGAGCTTGATGTCATGGCGGTGGGATTGGCTCCCAGCGAGTCGACGCCAGTGAAGCTCCCGGCCGAAGCGGGGATCGTCACCCCATGCGGTGTCGCGCTGGTGCTCCAAGCCGCGACCCTCACGTCCGAATCTGTCGAGTTGGAGAAAAGCAGGACGAAGTCACCTGAGTTGCCTACGTTCAACCGCTTGTTGAAGTGAAAGCCGTTGAGCTGGGCGCCGAGCGTGACCGCCGCCTGGTAAGAAGGCTTTCCGACGAGGCCGCCAGTCGAGTCCGCCGCGCGCCTGATCAGGCCGTAGTGGTATTCGGAATTGGGGTTCGGGGAGGTGGCGGGGCTCGCAACCTGGGAGGGGGGCACCGACTGCAAGTCCACGCCGTCGTCGCGCCAGTCGTACCAGATGCTGAGCGGGACATCGAAGGCCAGGTTGGAGAGGATCTGACGTGGAAAATACTTGGCCTGGAGGGCCTCATTGATGCCGTTGGTGTTCATCGCTGAGTAGCCCATTTCACCGGAGTAGATGGGTATGCTCTTGCCCGCTGGCGCGTAGTCCGCGATAAGCTCGCGAATCGCCTGGAAGTCCGATTGAGCGGTCTCGGGAGCCTTGCCCGGACGATAAGGATGGACGGTCACAGCTGACCAATACTCGAGAAGGCCTTGGCGGAAGCATTCTTCGAGAAAGGCCAGGTCGGGGGAGAGCGTTCCGGGTGCGTTGGCGAGCGCGGGCCCGACATAGGACTCGCCCGGCGCGACGGCGCGGATCGTGTCGCCGACGGCTTTCGCGAGCTTGACGTAGTCGTTGACGTTCGGTGAAGGGCTACCCGTCGGTGCCTTCCACGAGTTCGCCAGATTGGGCTCGTTCCACATTTCCCAAACGATCCCTTTGCCCTTGTAGCGAGACACGACCTGAGCGGCGAAGTTCGCGAAGGCTGTTCTCCCGGCGTCAGTATAAGGTGCGTAGCCGCTGTCGTAGAGGGGATTGGTATATCCCAGGATGAAAATGATCTTGATGTTTCTCTGGCTCATTGCTGCCACGACATCGTCGTAGGGTTGCCAATTACCGTAAGCCCCCTGGCTCGTTTCGATCTGGCCCCAGTGGAGGTCGTACCGGATCCAGCGAGCTCCCGTGGCCGCGAGTTTGTCCGCTTCTCCAGTCGCGCCCGCGCCCGTGAAGTGGACGTTGATTCCGAATGAGTCGCCGAGCGTTTGGCCCGCTCCGGCGCCCGGGCAGGCAAGGGAAAGGAGCATGGCAATTGGAGCGGCGAGGCCTGACACTCTTCTCATGTCGGCGCCGCCTGGCAGGAGTCCCCGTGCATAAGTTCAGCGTTCCTTTTCAACAGGATAGGCTGGCCGGGCGGCGGTGCGAATGGCTCGAGCGGGACGCATTCTAAACTGGCCCCCTTCCGTGTGCATGGATCGCTGGGAAGGGGTCTGTTTTCTGGAGTTTAGTGCGGAGTTCGCAGAGATTCTTGTGCTTGAGGTTAAGGTTCTTGAATTACTTCAATGGCTTAAGGCGGCTCCGTGCACACGGAAGGGGGCCAGTTTATAGGGGATTGCCGTTATTAACGCAATGAGTTATCTTCCGCCGGACCAGTTTCTAACGTCGACAATAACGTCGGCCCTAACGTAATAAGGTTCTTCCTATGATCAATAAAATCTATTTGTCACTGACCGCATTAGCAGTTTTCGGATTGCCACTCACCCAGGCGTCAGCCGCGGACTTGAAGGGCGTTGCTACGATGAATGGCAAAAAATACGAGATCTCGGTTCACCAAAACGGCTCAGCTGTGACTGGTATTGAGGTCAACGAGCTTAAGTTCGCGGATCCCGACTACCTTGTTCAGGGGCAGGACAGCGTTATTGCTCAGACGGGTTCTTTGGCTGCCGACCAGAAGAGCGTCACCAAGTGGACTGCAACCGTCGCGTTCGGCACCTCCGCTCAGCCCAATCTCACCGTCTATAAAATGGAAAATCTGGGTTTAGTGAGCAATTCTGAGCTTTCCAGCCAGGATTGTTCGACATTCAACGCGTTTATCAAACTGCAGTCGAATACCTATCCGATTGTAAATGGCACTTTAGGCGACGAGGTCAATCAGACCGTACTTGCTGTGTGCTTTGACTTAAATTGATTCGCGCCCCGGCAACCGGTCACCCGAAACCCGACTGCCCGTAACCCGAGCAGTTTAGCTCAGATCAACCCAAGCTCCGAGTACACCTGCCGGACCTTCGTGCACGTTTCGCCGTCGAAGATCTGCGCGCAAGCTTTGACTACGTCCTCGGACGCCGACGCGAACGTGGCAGCCGCTGTGTAGTACTGGGTGAGCGCGAGGTAATAGAGCTTCTCCGCCTTGTCCTTCCCGATCGCCTGATGGACGAGGTAGCTCGCATGGCTCGGGATGGTGGAGTTCAGGTGGACGTTGCAGAAGTCGTTGGTGTCGTCGCAAGCGGCGCCGGAGCTGATCTCGACCTTCTCGCTGGCTTTGGACGGATAAGGGACTACGACGACTCGGCCATCCCTGCGCATCTTGGATTTGATTGAGCCGGGGTTGGCGAGGTCGCGAATGCCGTCGAATGAACCCGGCGTCGCGGCGAGATCCACGCCCATGACCCAGGCCGCGCGCCCGGCGGGCAATCCACGGGCGGTATGCTCGATCATCTTGCCGAAGAAATCGGAGTTCGCTTCGTTGATCGCGCCGGCTTCGTCCATCTGAAGAAGCGCGGCCGTATTCTCGGTCACTCCGTGGGTCATCTCATGGCCGGCGACGTCGAGCGCCTTGGTGAAATTGCCCAGACCATCGTCGGGATTGCCGTCGCCATAGGCCATGAACATCTTCTTTTCGACCCAAAAGGCGTTGGAGAAATGTTGCCCGACGTGGACCACGTTGGTGACTTTGGAACCGTGGCCGTCGAAGCTGTCGCGGCCATGGACCTTGGAGTAGTAGCTCAGGACGGCCTCGGCATTGCGGCGGGCTTGAAGCGCGGCCGAGTCCGAATCCGACACGGGCTTACAGAGCGAAGGGATCACGAACGCGGGCATCCCGCCTGGAAGGAGGAGCTGACAGCTATCGGCTTGCAGCGTGGCCCGGCACTGAGTGATCCCCACCTCTTGCTTGGTGCCCGTGGACAGATCCGTGATCTCGCAACCGGTCGGACGGCCGGTCGGTTCGCCGAGGATTTCGAGGGACTTGCCCTGCCTGTCGGCGGTGAAAACCTCGACCGGCGCGATCGAAATATGATGAGGCATCCGGGCGATAAGGCGTCCGGAGTGGGCATCGATCACGACGTCTTCGGCGGGCTGGAGGAGATCGCCTTCGACGCTGATCCAGTAAACCAAATTTGCGGAATGATCGCGCTGGGTGGGCAGGATCTTGAGAACCGGAAGTCCCGCGAGGGTGCGTTCCGTCCCGACATAGGAAAGCGCGAGACTCGTTGCGTCTTCGGCGGAAACGGTCGGCTTCGTGTCGACATCAAATTCGGCGACGCGGTTCTGAAGCTGAACCCCTGCCTGGCCATAGTGGTGGAGGGCCATGGAGCCCACGACTTCAAGTCCACGGAAGTAATGCTGGAATTTGTGGGTTTCGACCGAGTCCCCATTGGCGCTTTGCTTGAGCTTGAACTCGTTGGCGCCGTCGCGCTGCGCGAAGGGGCGGATCAGCGGCTCGATCTCGGATCGGGCTTCCATCGCCCGGAAGGCTCCGATGGCTGGCGTCGGTACCGATGGGGTGGCGCCGATAGCACGATCCGGCTGCGTCAGGAGCAGAGTGGCGAGGGCGAATGAGGCGATGGCAGCGTGACGTGATTGATTAGTCATGTGGAGCGAAGACTCTCTGCAATCGTCGGGCCGGAGCCGTCACGATTTTGACGGAAATCGATTTGAGAAATCGCCCCGTTTTTTGGCCAAAAAACCGCGAAAATTTTGCGCGTTTCTTGACGGTTTCCGGCAGGGCCCGGACCGAGAAAAATTTTTCGAATTTAACGCAACCGGTCCTGAAAAAAACTCCTGTAGTGTCCGGGACTCGGACGAGGGCCTGGATTTGACTGGCCGGGACTCGCTCAAGTAGCATTGAACTTAAGGTAGGACCGAATGAAGACAGTTTTCCTCAGGTTATCTGCAGCAGTTCTCGTCGTTTCCGCGGTCGGTATCTCGGGCTGCGCGACGACTCGTTCGGGATCCATTCCTGCTTCGGCGTTGGACTCTTCCGGCGGCATTCCCGCCCCCAAGTCCCTGAACGAAGTGCTCGTTTCGGATTCGATGCGCAAGAATCTTCCTCCCTCGGTGATGAAGAATCCCAATGAGATCATCGTGCGCGGGATCAAGCTCAAGAACACCGGCTTCGACATTCCGGTCACGATCAATTCGGCCGTCGAGGGCTGGGTGGACTACTTCACCGGCCGCGGACGTTTCTATTTCGAGAAGTACCTGGAGCGCTCCGAGTTCTTCATCCCCTACATCGACCCACTGCTGAAGCAGAACGGGATGCCGCGCGATCTCGTCTACCTGGCGATGATCGAGAGCGGTTTCAACAATCTGGCGCGTTCGCACGCCAAGGCCGTGGGGCCCTGGCAGTTCATGGCCGCGACCGGAAAGCGTTATGGGCTGAACGTCAACTGGTGGACCGATGAGCGCCGGGACATCAAGAAGTCGACGCTCGCCGCGGTCGAGTACCTGCGCGACCTCTATGGCATGTTCCAGAGCTGGGAGCTCGCGGCGGCAGCTTACAATGCCGGAGAGAACAAAGTCGCCACGGCCGTGAAGCGCTACGGTACCCGCGATTTCTGGACGATTGCTCGCCAGCGGTACCTCCGCTCCGAGACCCGCAATTACGTGCCCAAGATGATCGCCGCGGCTTTGATCGCCAAAAACCGCGAGCAGTTCGGCTTCAAGGCGATGCGGGTCAATCCGGGCGCCGATGAGGCGGTCGCGGGTGACGGCGAGATCGTCAAGGTGGTCAAGACCGACAAGCCTCTTGAAGACGGTCGCGACCGGATCGAAGAGGTCCTGGGCGCCGACGACCCCAATGGCGAAGCCGAAGACGTGGCTGAGACTCTCGAGGGCGACAAGGCCGCGGACAAAGCCGCGGACGGCACGGCCAAGGTGATCCCTGTCGCCGCGACTCCGACTACCAAGCCGAATGAGGTCGCCGACGGAATCCCGCTGGCCAAGCCCGTGCCGACGCCGCACGTGAACCGCTCCGGCGAGGTGGCCGGCGAAGAGCTCGCCGAGTTCGACGTGCGTTCGCCGGCGGACTTGCTCAAGGTCGCGCGCGCGGCGGGCCTGTCCTATCAGACGGTCAAGAGCCTCAATCCCGAGCTTCAGCGCTGGTGTACGCCGCCGACGGTGAGCACGTATCGCCTCAAGCTTCCGTCTTCGGTCAAAGAAAAATTCCTCACGACCTACAATCACGCGGCTTTCCCGCGACAGGTTCAGTTCATGACTTATCTGGTGAAGCGAAACGAGACGCTCTCGAAGATCGCTCACCAATTCGGCATCAAAGTCGATCCGATCATGGAGCTCAACGGCGTTTCGCCTCGCATGCCGCTTCGCAAGGGCATGCGGATCCTGCTGCCGATGCCGAACGATCGCTCTCGCTCGCTCGCGTCGCTCGAAGTTCGCGACCCGCCCGAGAAGAGCAAGCACCGCCGTCACCGATATATGAAGGTCGACGCCAAGAAGCGAAGCGCAGCCCGGTATAGGGCTTCGGATTCTTGATTAACTCGATGATATTAAATGGGTTTCTGTTGTAAATATTCCTGACTAAAAGAGTTGGTTATTAAGGTGCATTCGTGTATTCTCCTGCGTCGCATGAGACTTTGCGCGCGGACCCTTTTCAGCTTGGCTCTTCTGATCCTCGCTTGTGACGAGGGTGGGGCCGCGACGGCGTTCCACAAAAGCTTCGTGCCGAGGCCGTTTTTCGGCTACGAAAAGCACTTGCGCGAGAAGCGACATCCGCTGGCTTCGCACCAGATGCTCCTCGCAAACTCGTCGCAGCTCTTTTGGGCGATCGTCGAGAGCGCGCGCAAGGAGGGGCGTATGCCCGAGCGGCCCGAAATCCGCGAGCTCCTCGATCGAGTGGTGGAAGGCATTCGCGGCCGGCCGATCGCGCCGCATCGGTTTCTCGAAGGCGAAGACGCGGAGCGGGCTTTCTCCAGTAGCGCCACTGGCCCAAATCGAATCGCTTTCGCCGATTCGACCACGGGCGAGGTGACCTGGAACCTTGGAGCCGTCTCCGATTGGGCCGGACGGTCTCCAGAGAGGTTGCGCAGGATCGTATCGCGCCAGACTCTGTTGGATGCGGTGGGCGTGGGAGCGCACGAGCATGTGCATTTGGCGGGGGTCGCGGATGATTCGACGGACCGGCCCAGCCAGCTGGGCGCGTGGATGGCCAGCTACCTCGACGGCAAGCTCGAGCTTTTCGATCTCGAAAAAGACGGCGCGTTCAGAGGCCGGCTCTATCTGATGCGCTTCGCCCAAGGGGCCAAGCTCTACTTCACGGATGCCTATCAGTTCATCGATCTCACCCAAGCTGTCGATCGGGCCGTGAGTCGATACGATTTCGAACCAAGCCCGTCCAGCGGCGTGCGGCCCCAGCTGGAGATGCCGACCTTGGCTCACGTCGATGACTCGGGGATGCGCCTCACCTTGAATCTGAGTCAGGGTGATCGCAAGCTCGGAGCCGAGATCCTCGTCTCGCAGGAGCGAGATCCGGAAGGAAACTGGCGAGTTCGCCAAGCGCCGGGCTCGTCGGAGGTCATGGATCTTCGTTTCGACTTCGCGAAGCCGGTGATCTCTCCGACAGGCGTCGCCCGAGTCGGGCAGATTTCGAGCGAGCGCGTGCCACCGGGAGGGACCGTGACTTGGAAGGCAAGCCTCGCTTTTCCCGGAGGCGTGAAGCCGGACTCAAGCCTCGGGATCTCCGCGCTCCTGGGAGCGCCGGAGCTCGGCATGCTCGGGCCCGTCGGCGAGGACTACGTTCGCGTTCCTGCCGTGAGTTTCGCGCCGGTCGCGGGATCGGCCGAAAACGAATGGGAAATCGGATTTCAGTTCACTCCTTCCCCGAGTAGCTGCGTTCCGCGCTGGACTCTGGTTGGAATGGAGCAGGGAGAGACGAGGGTGCCGGTGGATTTCGAGCGCTCCTTTGACGTCGCGATTCGGGACAGGCCGACGGGCCTCACGCTCAATCGCCTCTTCCTCAAGGATTCTCGGACGGGGGCCCGTCTCGAACTGACGGGCAAGCTTTCGAAGTTTCCAAGGGTCCGCGTCGATCCAGGATCTGTCGTCTCCGTCCATAGCCTGGTCGAGGGCTTCGGCCCGGGCGAAACCCTCGAGGAGGTCGAGGTCGTCTTCCGGTCGACTCCCAACTCGACTTATGGCCCTCCGACCTCCCATTTCGAGAACCGCCGGGTCCGGCTGGAGCCGGGGCATTTCCGGAGAGATCATGCGGATGCCTATCAAATCGCTTTCGAGACGCCGGTCACTTTCGTGGATGAGAACAGGGAAATGATCTCGGTCCATGAGATCGAAGGCTTGGTCCTCAAGACCAGTACTCAGAACCGCAGATTTATCCCGCTCGGATTTCATTTCTTTCCGGCTTCGTTCGATCCCCGTATGGTTCCCGCTGGCGGCTTGACCATCCTTCGGAGCAACAACCGTCTCGAGCCCGAGTTCGCCGTGCCCGTTGTCCTGGGCCTTGAGTAGGGCTATAAGCTCTGCATGTCCCTCATCGTCCAGAAGTTCGGCGGCACCTCCGTCGGAACGCCCGAGCGAATCCGGGCGGTCGCCGACCGGATCGCCGCGTCCAAGGCCCAGGGACATGAGCTGGTCGTGGTCGTTTCGGCCATGGGCCGGGCGACCGATGAGCTGATCGCGTTGGCGCATTCGGTTTCGAAGCATCCGCCTCACCGCGAGATGGACATGCTGCTTACGGCAGGCGAGCGCATCTCGATGGCGCTGCTGAGCATGGCGTTGCATGATCGCGGCGTCTCGGCCGTTTCTTTCACGGGCTCGCAGACCGGCATCATTACTGACTCGAGCCATCGCCGGGCGCGGATCAAAACGATCCTCGGCGGCCGCGTTCGCGAGGCCATCGGCCGCGGCCAGGTCGCCATCGTCGCGGGATTTCAGGGCATGAGCGAGGCCAAGGAGATCACCACGCTCGGCCGCGGCGGCTCCGATACGACCGCCGTCGCGCTCGCGCATGCGCTCGGGGCCGAGCTTTGCGAGATTTTCACCGATGTCGACGGCGTCTTCAGCGCCGATCCGCGGCTCGTGGCTGGCGCGCGCTACTGGCCGGAGCTGCCGGCGGATTTGATGCTCGAGCTCGCCATCCGCGGCGCGGGCGTGCTCCATCCTCGCAGCGTCGAGCTCGCCCTGCAGTCCAAGGTCAGGCTGGCCGTCCGCAACAGTCTCGAAACCCATCCAGTCAGAAAGGGAACTCAATTGACCAAACCCCAACCGGCCAAAGGAATGGAAGAGTTCTCGATCGTCGGTGTCACGGCCGACGACGAGAAGCAGAGGGCCGTATTCCGCTTCAAGGACGAGCAGTCCCTGCGCGGCCTCCTGGCGATAGCTTCGCAGCGCAATCTCCAGCTTCTGGCTCCTCAGATTTCGGGCCTGGCGCTCGAGGCCTTCGTCGAAGCCGAGGCGACCCAGGATTGGAAGAGCCTCTCTGAGGCCGCCGGGTCGGGACTCGAGTCATTCGAGCTCGATGCCGGGACGGTGCCGCTTTCGGTCGTTGGATATCGGTTTTCGCAGGATAGCACCGCGTTATTTGAGGTGGTCGAAATACTTGCACGACTGAATATATCGGTTACGATGGCCTCAGTTTCGGCCTTGGCAATGACATTGGGCGTGCCCGCCCGTCAGGCCGAAGCCGGCGTCCAGGCGCTTCATGCGCATTTTTTTAAGTAGAGGCGGAATGACTGAACAGAAACCGGTAGTGGTAGTGGGCGATGGTTGGGCGGCACTGGCGACCGTGGGATTTCTCGCGGGCCAAGGTAAGCAAGTCCGCTGGATCGCCGGCACCGGTTCACGCATGCTCTCGCCGCTTCCCACGCTCGAAGCGACCGAGTCCGCGGCTCGCGCGGCAGCCCTCTGGCAGGCGCTTGCGGCCGAAGTCGGCGTCGAGCTCTCCGAGTCGCAGACCGGTTCTTATTTGCGCGAGTTTCGAAACAAGGCTTTTCGCGAGCCCGAGTGGTCGCGTTCGCCGACTCCCGAGGCCAGGCTCGAAACCCTCAAGGAAACAGTCGGCGCGATCGAGCTGGCGATTCCCAATCTCTTCGAGACCCGCTTTTCCCAGACCATGGCTGAGGTCGAAGAAGAGATTCGCAATCGCCTGACCGGCAATCTCGTCCCCAATATCCGCCGTATGACCGGCGTGCTCGTTTCGGCAGTCAAAGTCGAAGCCAGGAAAATCGTCGGCCTCACGCTCGCCTCTGGCGAGGAGATCGAGGCGGACGAGGTGATTTTCGCCGATCGCTGGTCCTCCTTGCCGGCGATTCAGGGCCTGCCCAAGCCGCTTTCGTTCATGCGCAAGCGCGGTCCGGTCGGCATCCTTCAGGCCATGTTCAATCACGAGACTCCGCTCGCGCTCGGCGTGAACGAAGGCTTTTTCGCCGCGCTCCCCAAGGAAGCGGGAGAAGAATCGCAGCGCCATGTCTGGGGCTACTTCAGCGCCGACGGCAAGCGCAGCTTCTGGACGGTTTGCCTCACGCATGACGAGGGCGAAGACAATCACGAGATCGCCAAGCGTCTCCGCCGCATGAAGAACACGCTCGACAAGGTCTTCACCGGGTCGAGCTGGCTGCCGGAGGGCAAGGCCGAATTCATGGCGACGCTTTCGCCTGTTTCGGGCGAGCAGGTTCGCTTCGAAGAGGCGATCCTCCTGACCGAAGGCGAGCCCGTAAACGAGCCGATCACGCTCGCCGAGATCGAAGGTTTGAGCATCCTCACCGACGGCTACGGCCCGAGCCGCGCGATCTGCCAGGTCGGCGCGTTGCTGGGACTCGAAGCAGTCGCCGGCGTCGGTGCTGAGCCGGGCATAGCCACGGAGCCTGAGAAACCGGCTGAGCTTTAGGATGATCGGAAGTTCACTTTTTTCTGCAGATCATCCGATTGCCGATGCTTTGGACTGCCAGCAGCGAAGCTGAGCGATCCGATGCCAAATAGTCTGCGATGAACTCGGCCCCATTCGGGTCGACAACTAGCTGGACACCCGAACCTTCACGCGCGTTCTGGCCGATCAATGCGACTTCGCCCAGGTCGGCATCGACCTTCGCGTTTTCACTGGTCAGCGGGGAATAGGCTGCGCCTTCGGGGAGAGTGTTTTGAGGGAGGCGAGTCTCGACGTCATAGAAGTCTACGGTCGCGTTTTTAAAGCTCACCTGCCGTGTTTTGCCGGCGTATTCGAAGCGAATATCGCCTTCGCAGACCATCCGGTAGCTCACCGGGGAGGCCGCGAAAGCCAGCTGGGGCAGGATTGACGAAGCCATGACAACGATTGACCAGATTTTCATAAGTACCTTCCATTTGGGGTTCGGATCAGCCGAACAAGGAGGGTTATATTCGACCTTATGACTCAGTGCAACATTTATTTGAATAAAAGTACTAACAATTAGTTCTTTTATTCTATTTAGAATGGGAGGGGCCGAACAGCATCTCAAGCGCCCGGGTCAGGTCGGATTGGGCGCGTTTCAGTGATTCTCCGCCGGGCTTGATCGCCATTTCATACGTCAGGGCACCGAAGATAGCGGCTTGGCAGAATCGGGAGAGCCGGACGGCATCGCCTTCAGACAGTCCAGGCGAATCGCCAGCAGGACGCGCGCGAGGCGCTCTTGCCCGGCCGCATAGGTGGCCTCGAGCTCCTTGCGAACTGCGGGATCGTCCTGCGCGATCCAGTGGAGGAAGCTGAAGGCGCGCGCGTAAAGGGGATTCGACTTTCCCCAGTTCATGGCGCCGTCGGCGATCGCGATCAGCCTGGCGTTGGGCGTGTCCGAGGACAGAAGCGCTTCTTGCGTGGACGCGCGCGCCGACTCGAACGCCATCTCCATCATTTCCCTTAGAAGGGCGGCCTGCGAGCCGAAATGGTAGTCGACGTTGCTCCTGCTGATCTTGAGCCTTTGGGAGATTCGCTCGAACAGATTCAGCTTGAGCTGGCCGGCTGCAAGCTCCTTGAACGCGGCCTTGATCATCTCCGGCCTTCGACTCGCGCGCTTTTTCGGCTGCATGGCAGACAATTTGTCGAACTTATAGACAGTTGTCCATATCCTTTGGCGGTGGATCGCCGCAGCTCATCTTCGCGAGAGGAGAGTTGGTGTGGGTCTTGCTCTTGTGTCGGCGCCCTTCCAGGGCGCTTATGGCGAGGTTTTTGAGCAATTTAATTATCGCGGCTGTTCTGTTCGGGATAAACGTCGCTCTTTGCGACTCGGCTCCCGTGCCCAGGGTCATTCAGTACGAATACCACCATCCGAACGGCAACATCTATGACCTCTACGTGATCCGATTCTGGCAGAGGGGGACCCGCCCTGATGAGAGCAAGGAGCCGAAAGGGGTCAGGCTCTCGCGGGACGCCCATTCTTGGACCTTGGAGGTCTTTCTCGAGCATTTCCCACAGTATCGCGACTTGCTGACGGATAAGGGGCGCGTCGACTCCGAAGTAGAGTCCAGGATGACTCACATCGTGGCGACCGATCACGGAAGGCCAGACCGCAAGCGAGGAAGCTTCAGTCTCGTGCTCGAAGAAAGCGGGACTCGGAAGCTTCCGATCGACGAACTATACAGGGACTCGGGCTGGGTGAGGCCGACGCTCCCTTTGGAACTCGCGACGCCCGAGCATCCTTATCCCTTTTTCACGCGTATCAAAGACATGAACGTACCGTTTACTGCCCAAGTCGAGTACCACGACAATGGGGATGTCTTTCACGGAGGGTCGGCCCAACTGACAGAAATCGCCTCTCCGGATGTTTCGCTCATGCCCGTTTTTCGGACTCTGATCGAGTTCGAGGCTGGCGAGATCGCCAAGGGCGAAAAACGATGGACAGAAAGTTGGAAAGACGTGGCAGGTCGAGCTGCCGGCGAGCTCGCGCCGTCGGCCCTTCATCGGGACTACCCGGTCCGGCATGCGATTCGAGGCAAACGCCGAAAGAACGGCTGGGCCTATCCGGCCCATGGTTTCATGGGTAAGGAGCCGTTCATCGAGCCAGTCCCAGAGCTGAATTACGGGATCGCCGTCTCGGAGTGGGTCCTTTATTGCCCGCAGGAGAATGTCGACTATTATCGAAGTCTCGGCTTCACCCGATACCGCGGAATACCGCGCGGCTTGAGACATATTCCCATGCATGCTTCGCGACAGGCCTTCTTCAACTTCGCGAATCGCAAGTGGAAGACAAGCGAAGTTCAGAGGTCGCTCTTCGAGGGCAAGCTATTCGACGTCAGTTTCGGGACCCCGGAACCTCTCGTTCTGCTTCGGAAGGATCTCCGGTTACCTGGGCTCCGGAGGCGTCCTCGCAAGGCAGCTCCAGCGCGGTGACTGAGTCACTTAGGGTCGGGCCGCGCCCGGCCCGGTTTCAATGCCGTTCGAGCCTGAAGACCCCGTTCAACTCGCGCGCGCGCTTGAGCACCTCTCGCGGCATGAACCACGAAGCCACGCGCCAAAGCGGCGCGAAGGGCATCCGGCGATCGAGGCGAACCGCCTCCTGCAAGAAGGATTTTTTCTCGACGGTATTCCAGCCTGCCGAATGCAGAAACGCGGAGCCGTTGGCAGGTCCGAAGATCATCGGAGCGGCGGCTTCGCCGAGCTTCTTGCCCCAGGTTCGTTTTAGGTACTGGAGCGTCTCCGGCGATGTCAGGTCAATCACCCAGGATTTGAAAGACGGGCGTGCACTTAAGTCCCGAGCCAGGCCGAGGACCTGTTCGTCGGTCAGATAGATCAACAACCCTTCGGTCAGGACGAGGAACTTGCGGCCGCGACGATCCAGTTCGTCGAAAACGCGCGCTCGGGCTTGTGCATCCGACAGGTCGGCGGCGATTCGCTCGAGCTTGCAGCGGGGGCGATCGTTCGCGAGCTCGCGGTTCTTGTGATCGATCAACCCGGGCAAGTCGACCTCGACCCAAAGCAGGTCCGACGGCAGCTCCAGCCGATAGGGACGAGAGTCGAGGCCGGCCGCCAGATTGAGGACCGCATCGATCGCGCCGCTTCGAATCCGCTCGGCGATCATCTCGTCAAAGAGACAGGTGCGGACAATCGGAGCCCAGGCTGCGCTTCGGGCTCTCTTGAGCGTGCGAAGGATCGCCTCGCCCTTGGGGCCGGCGAGCCGTCGAGCGTAGGGGTCTTTGAAATGCGAATCCTCGCGCTCGGTTTCGATCGCGCGGTACATCGCCACCCAGCGGGAGGTGTCTGAGATATTGTCGAAGGTTTTTGCCAAGGTTCTCCAAGCTAACCGAGTTTGGGCCGCACACCCAATGAAAACAACGTAATGTTAAACCCTCCTGCGGCCGCGAGCGCGCGCGCGGCGGCCCGCGCTGTGGTTCCGGAAGTCGAGAAATCATCCACCAGCAGGAGCGAAGACCCGAATGGCGGGAGTTCGGACTCCCGGACGTCGAAGCGGATCTTGCGCTCGCGGCGCTCCGTCGCCGAGAGTTCGGCCTGCCGCTTCTCTAGTTTGCCGCGCCGCGCCGGCTCAAGGGCATGACGAAGCGGTGCGCGGAGCCAGCGAGCCGCGTGCTCGGCCAGAGTCGTCGCCGGAGATCGTCCGAGCGACCAAGAGCGCGTGAAGCTTTGCGGGACCGGGATAACAGCGGCGATCTCAAGGCCCGCGAGACCGGATTTCACGCGCTCGCGAAGTGGCTCCACGATAAGGCGATCCAAGAGCGGGCTTGGCGTCTTCTTCCAGCGGCGAAGCAACCCGTATCCCGGCCCCACGCGGAGATATCCGGCCTGATAGCCCGCGATGCCAGGCACCTGTAGCCAGGGGCGCGGGCAGGGGGAAGCATTCGTGGCGTCGTCTTTGCGCGGATGGGGCGCTCCGCAGTCGCGACAGAGCGCGGGCGCCTCAACCAGAGTCAAGAGGCAGTCGTGGCAGACGGGCGGACGCGCGAGAGAGCGCTCGCAACAGAGGCAGCGAAAGGCATGCATGGCGCTCGGCCGGTGCGAGTCTTATGCCAGACAGCGCTTGGTACTTACGTCGCCAGAATCTGCGCGAGCTCGAGGAGCTGCTTCGGCAACGATTTTTTGTGGCCGATGACGTTCTTGAAGGGTACGAGCGCGACTTCGTTCTTCTGGACCCCGACCATCGCAGCTGATTTGCCATTGAGCAGGTAGGCGACGGCCGAGGCGCCGAGCACCGAGGCCAGGAGCCGGTCATGGGCCGTCGGCGATCCGCCTCGTTGGGTATGCCCGAGGATACAGACCTTGGTCGAGTAGCCGCGCTTTTCGAGGTCCGCCGCGAGGCGGGTGGAGAGCCCCGGCTTCTTGCCTTCGGCGACGACGATGATGCTGCTTGTTTTTCCGCGCTGGAGGCCGCGCTCGATGTTTCGGCAGATCGTCGAGACGGATTCTTTCTTTTCCGGAAGGATCGCCGTCTCGGCGCCGCCACCGATGGCCACGCGCAAGCCGATGAATCCCGAATCGCGCCCCATCACCTCGACAAGAAAGATTCGGTCATGCGAGCTCGCCGTGTCGCGAACGCGGTCGATGGCGTCGATGGCCGTATTGACGGCGGTATCGAAGCCGATCGTATCCTCGGTCCCCGCGATGTCGTTATCGATCGTTCCGGGTACCCCGATCGTCGGAAAACCGGTCTCCTTTTCCAGGTAATGGGCGCCGGTGAAGCTTCCGTCTCCGCCGATGACGACCAGGCCATCGATGCCTTTGCGTTGAAGGATGTTGGCGGCCTCGCGGCGGACGGTCTTTTGATGGAAAGCCAGGCAGCGATCGGTCTTGAGGATCGTTCCGCCGCGCTGGATGATGTTGGCGACGGAAGAGGCATTGAGCGGGCTGATCTGGCCTTCGAGGAGGCCGCTGTATCCTTTATTGATTCCGTAGACGTCGACGCCCTGGGCGAGGGCGTATCGAACAACCGCTCGGATCGCGGCGTTCATGCCGGGGGCATCGCCTCCGCTCGTCAGCACTGCGATGGCTTTGAGTTTCTTGTGGATGGCGAGTTCAGGAATGTTGAGCATAGGTTCGGTTCAGTTCAGTGGGGAAGTAGACTCTTTCCCGTGACTTCCTTCGGGAGCGGAAGCCCCATCAGGTCGCAGAGCGTGGGCATGATGTCAGCGAGGCCGCCGTCCCGGAGAGCGACCCGGGTATTCTTGGGAGCGATCGCCGTATTGGGAGCGACCCAGAGGGCGGGTACGGGGTTGAGCGTGTGCTGCGTGTGGATCTTTCCGCGCGCGTCGCACATCTCCTCGGCGTTGCCGTGGTCCGCGGTGATGAGCACGTCATAGCCCGCCGCCTGGGCTGCGCCGACGACGGTGGCGAGGCACTTGTCGAGGGCTTCCATCGCTTGCACGGTGGCCGCGTAGTTGCCGGTGTGACCGACCATGTCGGCATTGGCGAAGTTCATCAGCACGAAGTCGTATTGCTTGCGCGAGATGCGGGCTGCCGCCTCCTGCGCGACTTGAAAGGCGCTCATCTCGGGTTTGAGATCGTAGGTGGGCACGTCGCGTGGAGACGGGACGAGTACCCGATCTTCGCCGGTGAATGGGGCTTCGCGCCCGCCATTGAAGAAGAAGGTCACGTGCGCGTACTTCTCGGTTTCCGCCACGCGAAACTGCTGGAGCTTGCGGTCCTCGAGCCAGCTTCCGAAGATGTTATTGAGGTTCTGCGGGCCGAAAGCGACTTGGACGCCTTTGAGGTTCTGGTCGTATTGAGCCATGCCCGTGTACATGGAGGGCACGAAGCCCTTGCCGCGATCGAACTCGCGAAAATCTCGGTCGACGATCGCCTGCGAGATCTCGCGGGCGCGATCCGAGCGGTAGTTGAAGAAGATCACGCTGTCGCCGTCCTGCATCGCCCATTGCGAAGGGTCCTGAAGGAGCGTCGGCTCGACGAACTCGTCGGTCTTGCCGGCTTGATGCGAGGCCTCGATAGCGGCGATCGCGAGCCCTTCGTTCGAGACTGATCCCGAAGCGGCGAACGTCGCGACCTGGCCCGTGAGTGCTTTGTACGCTTTTTCGACGCGATCCCAGCGTTTGTCGCGATCCATCGCGTAGTAGCGACCCGAAACGGTGGTCAGGCGCGCTTCGGAACGCGAGCCTCTTTGGAAAATGGGATGCGTGAAGAGCTTCTGGACGTAGCCCGCCGACGAGTCGGGCGGAGTATCGCGGCCGTCGAGGAAGGCGTGGATGCTGACCTTCGGAACCCCTTCGTTCACGCAAAGATCCAGAAGCGCGAGCAGGTGGTCGATGTGGCTGTGCACGCCGCCATCGGAGAGAAGGCCCATGAGGTGGACGCGGCCGGTTTTCTTCGCTCCGGTCCGGACCGTCTCGAGAAGGACCGGATTCTTGAAGAACTCCTTGTCGCGGATCGATTTCGAGATGCGCGTCAGGTCCTGATAGATGATGCGGCCTGCGCCCATGGTCATGTGGCCGACTTCGGAGTTGCCCATGACACCGTCGGGCAGGCCAACGGCTTCACCATGAGTCAGGACCTGCGAGTGGGGGTATTTATCCCAAAGCTCGCGGTAAAACGGCATGTTTGCGTTCTTGATCGCATTAAAGGGCGAGTCTTTGCCGATACCGAAACCGTCGAGGACGATCAGTACGGCGCGGCGCCCAGTTGGAGAGGAGGGGCTGGACATGATTTGGGTGTACACCGGGCAGGAAACTTAGGCAATGAGTAGGAGTTCTTTAGGTGGTAGGTTCGTATTGCAGTGCTCTCATCAACCCCCGGAGGACCGTGAAATGAAGCTCATCGTTTCCGTTTTTTTGGCCTTGGCCTCGATTGTCGCCCAAGCATCCGATACCCGCGTCGTCATGCATTGCGAATATCGCAATGAGAAAGATGATCGAGAGGGTGTGGCAGATGTTACGCGAGAGGGTTACGTGGCCGACAGCCGCTTCTTTCTCAAGGAAACGCTGAAGGACGGCTCGGTTCCCTTTGACGGCGAAGTTCAGGTGTTGGTGACTAATGAATATGAAGACGGCATCCAACTCTACCTGACGAGCGATGTCCTGTGGGACCTGATTTACCCGGGCGAGAGTGACCACTCTCGGTATTACGCGAATAAGTTCAAAGGAAATGAGTTCCTGAATTGGCGGGGGAATTGCCTAAAGTACGAACGCTTCTCGGACTGAGCGAAGCGCTTCTTACCCTTCGACGTGATACGGGTGCCCACGCGTGACGCTCCAGGCTCGGTAGAGCTGTTCGAGGAGCACGACGCGCGCGAGCTCGTGCGGCAGCGTCTGCGGGCCCAGGCTGAAGAGCCCGCGCGCTTTCTTCTTCATCGCGTCCGAAAATCCGAGGCTGCTGCCGATGCAGATCGCGATCGCGGGCAAGCTTTCGCCCTCCCAGCGCCTGACCTGATCGGCCCATTGAAGCGTCGTTTGAGCTTTGCCTGTTTCGTCCAAGAGGAAGAAGGCGCCGCGCGAGCCCAAGAGCGAGTCGAGCTTGGCGAGAAGCATCTCGCATTCCTTCTCCTGGATTTTCGCGCGCACAACCGGCGACTTGTCGGTCACCTGCAGCGGCTTAAGCTCGACGACTTCGGCCTGAACCCAGGGCCGGAGGATGCGCTGATAGTACTCGGCGCTTTCGGCGAGACCGGGGGTCTTCATCTTGCCGAAGGCGACTACGTGAAGCTTCATACGAATGGAACGGGTGGATTGACGTGTCGCAGGCCCCGTACGGGGCCGTTGCGATACGAATATAATTAATTAATCCGGCTCGCGCCCGGTCCGTAGAACTCGGACGGGAGCTTGAGGCGAGGAGCATCGGCCCAGAGATTCTCGAGGTCGTAGTACTCGCGGAGCGCATCGAGGAAGACGTGGATGACGACGTCGCCGAGGTCCATGAGAACCCAGCGGCCATCGGTCTGGCCTTCGACGGAGAGGACTTCGATGTCCGCCTTCTCTGCTTCGAACTCGATCGAGTCGGCGATGGCCTTGACCTGGCGGTCGGACATCCCGCTGCAGATCACGAAGTAATCGGTGAAGCCCGAGGAGTTGGACAAGTCGAGGACTTTGACGTTCTCGGCCTTCTTGTCGATCGCCGCGCGCGCGCAGAGGAGCGCCTTCTCTCTGGAAGGGTCGCGGGGCTCGATATTAATTTCACGGGTCGTTTCTCTAGTAATCATTAATACCTTCTCGCTTCGCGAGGTAATCGCCCGAATTCCCTTCGGCCTTTGGCCGAATTCCTCTCGGGCGGGCCGAATTCGCGTCGGCCCTGATAAAATCGGATTTCATGAGCTACCATAAATGCGGCGGCGCTTCAAATAGGCAGTGACGCTCTCGAGCAGGGTGCCCTCGGGCGGGCCGCCTGTTTTGGCAATTTGCTCGCGAATCCAAGTAGATGAGACGTCCCGGGCAGTCGTCTGGACAAGGCGCAAATGGGCGGCTTTTTCAGACGGACCGCGATAGCTGGAGATGCGCCACTCGAGCGGGTCTCGGGTGGACACGAGCAGGCCGCTGCCTTCCCAGGCTCGGATCACCGAAAGGGCTCGGTCTCGGCCGTTCGGCTTGCGATCGAGGATGATCCAATGGCAGCTGCCGAGGAGGTCCATGTAACGGTACCAGGTGTGGAACTTTTCGAGCTGATCCACTCCCATGACAAATGCCAGCTGCGGGATCTCGCGCTTGAGCTCCTGGACGGTATCAAAGGTGTAGGTAAACTCGCCTACGGTCTTGGAGCGCGCGCGGTCCAGTTCGATCGTGTCGATCCGGGCGTCGCATTTGGATGCCAGGACGGCATCGAGGAGAAGGCGGGTCATCTCCAGTCGTTGCTCGGTGTTCGCTACGCTGACCTTATGAGGCGGAATGGGCGAAGGAAGAAGAAGCACCTGCTTGATGCCGGGGTTTTGGAAAAGCCCCTGGATGGCTTCGAGATGCCCGAGGTGGGGCGGATCGAAGGTGCCGCCGAAGATCGCTGTCGTTTCGCTCCAGCGCGGCGTGCTCATCAGCGGTTGCGGATTTCCTCGTCGTCCGGCAGGCGCACGCGAGCTGCGGGCGTGCCTTCGCGAGGGGAGTGGGTCTCAAGCTCCTGATAGAGCGTGAAAATAAGCTCCTGGACGCCCTTTCCGCTCACGGCAGAGACCGCGAAAGGCTCGCCCGGGATCGGGTTCACGCCGCGAATCGAAGCGATGCGCTGGCGAAGCGCCTTCTGCGCGCGCTCGACGAGGCCCGGGTCGCTCTCGAGCGCATCGAGCTTGTTGATGACGACGATCTCGGGCTTATGCAGGAGTTTTTCGCTGAAGAGGCCGAGCTCGTTGCGGATGGTCTGGTAGCGCTGGACGATGTTGTCGACGGCTTTGTCGAAGCTCGTCGGGCCCGTTTCGCCGTCTTCTCCGTCGAAGCTTTCAGGACGGGTCGCGTCCTCGAGGAAGGCGCCGCCGTCGAGAAGATGCACGAAGAGGCGCGTGCGCTCGATGTGCTTGAGGAACTTGTGGCCGAGGCCTTCGCCGCGGTGAGCGCCTTCGACCAGTCCTGGGATATCGGCGACGACGAAGGTCTCTAGGCTCGGAAGCTGGACGACGCCCAGGTTGGGAACGAGCGTGGTGAACGCGTAGTCGGCGATCTTGGGGCGCGCGGCGCTGATGCGCGAGATCAGCGTCGACTTGCCCGCGTTCGGGAAGCCGATGATGCCGGCGTCGGCGATGAGCTTGAGCTCAAGTTTGATGTCGCGAGACTCTCCGTCTTCGCCCGGCTGCGCGAAGCGCGGTGCCTGGTGAGTCGAGGTCACGAAGTGGGCGTTGCCCTTGCCGCCGCGGCCGCCTTTGCAGGCGACCCAGGTCTGGCCGTCTTCGGTGAAGTCGATGAGAAGCTCGCCCGTCTCGGCGTCCTTGAGAGTGGTGCCGATCGGAACGCGGATCGTTATGTCCTCGCCGTCCCGGCCCGCCTTGTTGGTGCCTGAGCCATGCATGCCGGCTTTGGCGGCATAGACGCGCTTGAGGCGAAGATCCTGGAGCGTGCCCAGTTGGTGGGTAGCCTGGAAGACGACGCTTCCGCCCTCACCGCCGTCGCCGCCATCGGGGCCTCCGCGCGGGGCAAATGTTTCGCGGCGGAAGCTGATGCAGCCTGGGCCGCCATGTCCGCCGGAGACTTTGATCGTTGCCTCATCGATGAAACGCATAAAAACTTCTTATTCGCTTTCTCGTGAAGCTTCGGTTTTGCGGGTACTACTCGGAAGCGCTTAAGCGCTGGCCGGGTAGACCGAAACCTGCTGACGGGTGCGGTCCTTGCGCTCGAACTTCACGACGCCCGGAACAAGAGCGTAGAGGGTGAAGTCGCGGCCGAGACCGACGTTGCGGCCGGCGTGAACGACGGTGCCAACCTGGCGGACGAGGATCTCGCCGCACTTGACGATTTGGCCGCCGTAGCGCTTCACGCCACGCATTTTTGGATTACTGTCGCGACCGTTTTTAGAACTACCACCGGCTTTTTTATGTGCCATTTCTCAAATCCTTATAGCCTCCTCGCCTTTGGCGAGGTTTACGCCCGGACTCCCGGGCGGGGCGCCTCGCGGCGCCCTGTTGGAACAGAAATCTTACTTTTTGGTGACCTTTTTGGAAGCGGTTTTCGGAGCCGCGGCTTTTTTAGCCTTAGGAGCGGCAGCCGTTCCACCAGCGGAAGCGGCCGACTTGGCGGCAGCGAGACGCTTGCGGGAGCCGAGGGTCTTCGGCGTGTGCGCGAGACCCTTTTCCTTGAGGTGCGATTGGAACTTGGAGAGCTTGGCCTTCTTGTCGGCATCGCTCAGGTTGGCCGTCTCACCGGCGCCGTTGGCGACCGCGGTGATGAGGACCTGCGTGAGTTCCTGGCGGTGACCCTGCGTGCGGCGGTAGTTCTTACGGCGCTTCATCTTGATGATGAGGATCTTCTCGCCGCGGCCTTGGCCGACGACTTCAGCTTGCACGGAGGCGCCGGAAAGCAGCGGCTTTCCGAGCCAAATCTGCGAGCTTTCAGCGCTAGGCTTGCCGCAGAGAAGAACCTTGTCGAAAGTCAGGGACTGGCCGACATCGCCTTCGAGCTTTTCAATCTGAACGATATCGCCTGCTTGAACGCGATACTGCTTACCACCGGTAGAAATCACTGCGTACATTGACATAGATTGGCGCAACTTGCCCGAAAGGGTGTGCCCTGTCAATGCCCTATCATCTGGCTTTTTGGAGGGAAATTTTTGTTGACCAATTGCGTATGGTATCATGGCTCTTTTTTGTGAAATCGCCGGCTTTTCCAAGCTGATCTAGCGAACAAGATCAGTCTAAAGACTCTTGAGGATCCGGCTGAGCGCCTTTTCGGCAAGAATCGGGAGCCCGTTCTTTTCGCGATCGCGCGGGCGAAAGACGACCCGGCCGTCGACCATCGTGAAGCGCAGGTGCTCGGGTCCGCTCGAGTAGACGATGGAGGAGGCGAGCGCGCGAGGGTCGAGACGATGCGCTTTGAGCACGTAGTTATTGGGTTGTCCCAGGTCGAGCGCGATGAGGTCGGCGCGCTTGCCGACTTCGATGGAGCCGATCTGGTCGAACCAGCTGAGCGCCTTGGCGCCGTCGCGCGTGGCCATGTCGAGGACTTCCTGCGCGCGCACGGCTTTGGGGCCGGCGCCGGGCTTGTGGAGGGTGGCCGCGAGACGCATCTCCTGGAACATGTCGAGGTTATTGTTGCAAGGCGCCCCGTCGGCGCCGAGCGCGACGTTGATTCCGCGCCTGCGCAGGTCGGGCAGGTCGGCGATGCCGGAGGCGAGCTTGAGGTTGGAGCCCGGGCAATGGCAGATGCTCGTGCGCGAGCGCTTGAGGATCGTCTTCTCGCGGTCGCTGAGCCAGACGCCGTGAGCGACGACGAGGCGCTTGGACGTCAGGCCGATCCGATCGAAGTACTCGATGTTCTCGTAGCCGAACATCTTGCGGACGAGCTGCACTTCCTTGCGGTTCTCGCTGGCATGCGTGTGGATGACGGCGTCGCGCTTGCGGGATTCGTCGCGAACGGCTTTGAGGAGCTTCTCGGTGCAGGAGACGACGAAGCGGGGCGCGAACGAGATGCGGATCCGGTCGTTGGCGCGGCCATTCCAGCGATCATGGAGATCGCAGGCTTCCTCGAGCGCGACTTCGGTCCTCTCGTAGAGGCCGCGCGGGACCGTGCGCGGATTGTCCATCAGGCATTTGCCGACGTTGGCGCGGATTCCGGTCTCCTCGACGGCTTCGAGGATCGCTTCCGTGTGGCGGACGGTGCCCATGTCGAGCAAGCAGGTCGTGCCGCTCGAAAGCAGCTCGTGGATGCCGATGTGCGCGCTCACGTAGAGGGTGTCGCGCGTGTGGGCGGCTTCCATCTTCCAGATTTTCTTTTTGAGCCAGTCGAGAAGCTCGAGGTCGTCGGCCTGGTTGCGGAAGAGCGTCTGGCAGAGATGCACGTGCGCCTGCACGAAGCCGGGCAGGATCGTGAGTCCCTGCGCATCGATCACCTGGACGTCGGCGCCCTTGCGGGGGGCGCGCGCGGTGATGGCGTCGATCCAGCCGTCGACGATTCGGAGGTTCGCGCGCAGGGCCTGTCGCTTGGAGTTTTGAGTCAGGATGACGGCGTTGACGATCCAGGTTTCACGCGCGCGATTGAGAGCCACTTTCGTTCAGCTCTTGAGGGACGACGAGGTGAAGGCGTGCGGGAGAAGCTCGCCCAGGGTGAAGGACTGGAGATCGCCCTTTGCGTTGCTGACGTGGATCAGCGCCGTGGGTTCGGCGAACTCCGCGATCGCCTGGCGGCAGACCCCGCAAGGCGCGCCGGGCGGCGTGGATTGCGTGACGATCACCATCTCCATGATCTGGATCTTGCCGTTCTCGCTGACGGCCGTTCCGATGGCGGTGCGCTCGGCGCAGGTTCCCGCGGGGAAGCTCGAATTCTCGAAGTTGGTGCCGCGGTAGATCGAGCCGTTGGAGAGCCGGAGCGCGACGCCGACGGCGTAATGGCTGTAGGGACTGTAAGAGTTTTTTTGCGTCTCGAGCGCGATCTTATAGAGCTCGCGCGTTCCGACGGATGAAAGCTGGATGGAGCTCACTGCGCGGCCCTCATCTTTCCGCCCGCATCTGCGGGATCGCATGCTTGAGGAGCTGTGACATCTTGTTCGCGCCCTGTCGGCCGACCTGGATGACTTCTTCGTGCGTGAGTTTCTGGGGCAGGATCCCCGCGGCGAGATTGGTGATGCAGCTCAGGCCCGCGACGCGGACGCCGAGGTGATTGGCGGCGATCGCTTCGGGGACCGTGGACATCCCGACCGCGTCGGCACCGAGCGTGCGGAGCATGCGGACTTCGGCCGGAGTCTCGTAGGTCGGGCCGAGGAGGCCGCCGTAGACGCCGGTTTGGATGGGCATGCTGATGTCCGCGGCGGCCTTCTTGAAGGCGGCGACGCAGGCGTGGCTGTACGCCTCCGAAAGATCCGGGAAGCGGGGACCGAATTGCGAAAGGTTGGGGCCCTTGAGCGGATTGTCGCCCATGAGATTGAGGTGGTCCTCGATGATCATGAGATCGGCAGGGCGGAAGCGCGTGTTGATGCCGCCGGCGGCGTTGGTGAGGATGAGCGTGTGGATGCCAAGCGAGCAGATCGCGCGCGTGGGGAAGACCACCTGAGAAAGCGAGTAGCCTTCATAAAGGTGGAAGCGCCCTTGTAGAATGACGGTCGGCACGCCCTCGAAGAGTCCGAGAGCGACCTTGCCCAGGTGGCCTTCGACCGAGGTCGCGTGAAAATGCGGGATCTCGGTGTACGGGATCGTGATCGAATCGACGAGCGAGTCGGCCACCATGCCCAGGCCCGATCCGAGGATGATGCCGATCTCGGGCTTGAGGCCTGAGCGGGCTTGGATCGCTTCGACTGCTTCGCGGATGTACTGGTAAATCGGATTCTGGGCCATAGAGGTCTCAATA
>FTBH01000068.1_pt1 | contig 32197 bp, 28 predicted proteins | sample 1639321 | NCBI WGS metagenome assembly FTBH01 (sample SAMEA3914864, study PRJEB12502) | metagenome | biome: forest; material: soil | place: USA | collected 2012-03-12 | depth 0.3 m
CTCGGCTCAAGCGGTTCGAGCGCGCTCAAGATGCGCTCCTCGTGCAACCGACGGCGCTCTTCCATCGATGAGGCCTCCGTCTTATGCGGCACCGGCACGAGGATCGCCTTCACGCCCGCTGCCTCGGCCTTGGCGAGCGCCGGCGCGTCCGGCTGGTCCGAGACGAGCGCGACGATGCGGGCGTCGAGCTCGCCGCGCGAGATCGCGCCCTGGATCGCGTCGAAATTGCTGCCCCGGCCGGAGGCGAGGATCGCGATGGCACTCACTTCGCGCCTCCGCGAACTGCGCCCAGCTTGGGATCGACCGCCGAGACCGCTTCGCCTGGCCCCGGAAAAAATCCGATGTCGCGGCGATACTGCATTGCCTGGAAAGCATGGCTCTTGAGCTGCGCGAACGCCCGGGCCCGGGCCTGCTCGAGCGTCACCCCCCGCCCCATGCTGCCGAAGACGCGGCCGCCGTTCGTCACGAGTCGCGGTGAACCCTCCGGCGATTGCCCCGGCGCGCGGGCGACGCCGGCCCAGAAGACGATGGCGCCATCTCGCGCAGGCCACATGAGCCCGGGGATCTCCACGCCTTTCTCTGGCTGCGCCGGATAGCCCGCGGCCGCGCCGACGACTACTACGGCCGCCTCGCGCTCGAACGGGACCTTGCCCGGAAGCCTGGAAAGATCGCCTCGCGCCGAGGCCTCGCACCAACGATAGAGGTCGCCCTCGATGCGCGGAACGAGAACCTGCGTCTCCGGATCGCCGAAGCGCGAGTTGAACTCGATCACCCAGATCTGGTCGCGAGCGACATCGACCATCAGCCCCGCGTAAAGCAAGCCCGCGAACGGCGTTCCGCGCTTGGCCAGCTCGGCGAGCACGGGTTCGAAAATCTCGCGCCTCACTCGTTCCTCGAAATGCGCCGGGATCCCGGGGACCGGGCTGATCGCGCCCATTCCGCCGGTATTGGGGCCCTCGTCCCCGTCTTTCAATCTCTTGTAATCGCGCGCGGGTTCAAGAAGCGCGCAGCGTTTGCCGTCGCAGAAAGCCATCCACGAGAGCTCTTCGCCCGAGAGGCGCTCTTCGATCACGAGCGAGCCCGAGACCGCGATCAGCGACTCGACGGCCGCGATCGCCTCGGCTTGGGTCGAGCAGACCACGACGCCTTTGCCGAGCGCGAGCCGGTCCGCCTTGACGACCCAACCCTGACCCCATTCGGTCTTCTTGAGAAAGTCGATGCCCTCAGCGGCGGATCCGACTCGCACGTAGCGCGCCGTGGGCACGCCGGCCGCGATCATGACTTCCTTCGCGAAGGCTTTGCTCCATTCCATCCGCGCGGCCGCCTGGCGAGGACCGAACGTCAGCTGCCCCGCCGCCTCGAAAACATCCACGATCCCGGCCGCAAGCGGATCATCGGGACCAATCACGGCAAGATCGACGCCCTCGTCGCGGCAGCGCTTGGCCAAGCGCTCGAACTCAGGCCGGGCATCGGAAGCGTTACCGCCGAGCCTGGCCGGCCAGCGCTCCCACTCGGCAGGCATCCCGTCGTTTCCGGGCGCGACGATGACCTGCCCCACGCGATCGGACTGCGCAAGCTTCCAGGCCAGCGCATGCTCGCGCCCGCCGGATCCGATCACGAGGACTTTAGCTGCGCGGGAGCCACTCATAATTTGGTGATTCCCTCCACGACCTGATCGAGCGACCAGGCTTCCGGAAACCAAGTCCGCCCCGTGAGCGCGTTGGCAAGCGCAGGATACAGGTGCGTCGCGGCCACTCGATGCGCTTCGGGAAGCTTGGGCGGCTGCTCGGTCACGAGCTTCTTCCAATCCGAAATCCCCTGAGACTTGGCGGCGGCCTTGGCCTTCTCAAGCGCCTTGTACCAACTGCCGTCGCGATAGACTCCGCGCAGGAACTCTTTCGAGAGCTGCACCCCATTCTTGAGGATGCGAAGCTCGTCCGGACCGATCGCATCGACGAGAAAAGTCTCGCCCGAAGCCGCAACACCCCACTCGAGCTTTCCGTCAGCGAGCTCGATGCCCGCGCGGGCGCAACGCGCCTTCAAGAAACCGGCGATCCACGCCGTCTTGAGCAGAAGCCCCTGGAGCGCGTCACCCGAGAGACCCGAAATCGCAAGCGCCTCCGATAGCGTGAGCGGGCGATCCGAGGATTCGAGCTTGGTGAAGAGCTCCATCACCGGAAAATCCCAACGAACCCCGGGGGCGACCGAAAGGTCGCCATATCCAATGGAAGCCATATAGCCCGGATCGCGCGCGACGCGCTCGACGAGCGAGCTTCCGCTCGGTACGCCGAAGCGGAAAACCACCTCGAGCGGCACGAGCCGCGGAGCCTTGGATGCGCGCGTCTCGGCATAATCGTAGATCTCGCGACCCAGCACGCGCACGGACTCAGGCCGAACCGCGGAGACGGCCTTGACCGCGAAATACTTCACCGGCTGCGCGAGGTCGGATACGCGCTTAGGCTGCGAATCCCCCGGCGCGGCGAGCGCGCCCAGGTAATGCGTGCGAAGCCCTTCCTTCTGAAGCTTTTCGCCGAGCTCGATGAAAGTCGAGCCGAAGCGATTGGCTTTGCGAAGCCCGAGCGCGGCCTGAGAGCTCGAGAACTCCTTCCACGCCTCGGGCGACTCGATCCGCTCGAAGAGATCAGCGGCGAGAACCGCGAGCGCTTCACCCTTGCGCGGAAGCGCGTCGGGCATGCGGCCCCAGTCGAAGACTGAGTAGGCGTCGGTGTATTCGAAGACGATGCCGTCGGAATTTCCAAATACGGCCGGACCCAGAAGGTTTTTAACCGATCCGGGATAGAGAAGTTTTGGTGCCTGGGAGGTCATCGCGCGATCGTCCCCGATTCGAAGCCACTGATCGGCTTTGCGCCCTTCACATTCCGGTCCGCCTGGCGCGCCGCCTTGAATTTTCCGCCGACCGACGAGACGTCCGTCGGGTACTGCCCATCGAGACACGCCGCGCAGGGATTACCGCAGCCCTTGCCCTTGGCGCCGCCGGACTCGACGATCGACTGCTTGAGTCCGGCCATATCCTGATACACCACGGCGTCGGCGCCGAGGTACTTCTCGATCTCCTCGAGATTCTTACCCGAGGCGATCAGCTCGCTCTCGTCCGGAAAATCGATTCCGTAGAAGCACGGATGCTGGATCGGCGGGCAGGTCGAGACGAAGTAGACTTCCTTGGCGCCCGCGTTACGGACGAGGTCGATGATCTTCTTGGAGGTCGTGCCGCGGACGATCGAATCGTCGACGAGAAGCACGCGCTTGCCCTCGATTTCGGAGCGCACGGGCGAGAGCTTGAGGTTGACGGCCTTCTGCCGTTTTTCCTGCGAATCGAGAATGAACGTGCGCTTGATGTAGCGGTTCTTGATCAGCACCTCGCGGTACGGGATGCCGAGCTCCTCGGAGAGCGCGATGGCCGCGATCCGCGAAGTTTCAGGCACAGGCACGACGATGTCAGCCTCGAGGCCGCGCGACTTGAGCTGTGTCTTCATCAGGCGCGCGAGATTCTTGCCAAGACCGATACGCGCGCCGTAGACGGGCACTCCGTCGATGATCGATTCGGGAGACGCGAAGTAGACCCATTCGAACATGCAGTGGCGCCGCGCGCGGAAGTCGAGCTCGCGCGTGTGGACGATCCCCTGCTTGTCGATGAAGATCACCTCGCCCGGCTCGATATCGCGCACGATCTCGTAGCCCATGAAATTCAGCGCCACGCTTTCGGAGGCGAGCATATGCGCCTCGCCGGAGGGAAGAGCGCCTTTTTCCTCTTTTCTCTTTCCCCAGACGAGCGGACGGAAACCGTACGGATCGCGGAAGGCGACAAGTCCCTGATCGGCCACGAGCGAAACGATGCTGTAGCTCCCGTTAACGGAGCTGAAGACCTGCTCCACGGCCTTGCAGATATGATCGAAGGTCAGGACGCCCGCGTCTTCGCCTTCGGTCGCGCGCTGCAAGCCGTCGGCGAAGAGATTGAGGATGATTTCGGAGTCCGAGTGCGTGAGCAGGTGGCGCTTGCTGCGCTTTTTGAGGCTCTCGGCCAGCTCCTGCACGTTGACGAGGTTGCCGTTATGGACCATCCCGATGCCGAACGGGTAATTCAGGACAAACGGCTGGACGTCAACCAGGTCTCCCCGGCCGATGGTGCTGTAGCGGGCGTGCCCGACGGCCATATGGCCGGTGAGCGAGCGCATGTTCTCGCGGGAGAAGACGCTCTCCACGAGCCCGATGTTCTTGACCCGATGAAAGCCGTCCGCATCGTAGCTAAGGATGCCCGCGGCATCTTGCCCTCGGTGTTGGAGGGTAGTGAGTCCGAGAAAAGCTTCAGTGGCCGCTTCAGCGGTACCGATCAATCCAACGACGCCGCACATGAGTGACTGGGCTATAACATAGGGACCGATGCCCTTCCTTAGCAAAACAGGTCGTTCGTCAGAATCCTGACGCCCGTTCCTATGCTCGCCGCTCCCCGTTGCAACTCGCTTAGCAAATCTTTACAATCAGGGACATTGAGGGGGAATGAATACTCATGAGTTCAATGAACGGAAGTCCTGTGACCGGTGTGATCGACGAGAATCTCGTGATCATCGATTTCGGGAAGTACGAAGGAAAGAGCGTGCAGGAGATCGCGGAGCTGGATCCGACGTTTTACAGCCGGCTCGCGCAGGAAAAGGAAACCGGTGTCTTCGCGATCCGCAGGCATCGCGACAAGACCTTCCGCCTGTACATCAATCCGCTATCGAATATTGACCACTGAAGACTTCGACCGCCGGCCCTTCCATGAAGACCGGCTTGCCCTCGCCGTTCCAGCTAATCTTGAGCATTCCACCCGGTAATTGAACGGTGACGTCATTCTTGACCCGTTTAGTCCGCAACGCAGCCACCGCGGCCGCGCAAGCCCCGGTCCCACAGGCTAGCGTGATGCCCGCCCCTCTCTCCCAAACATCGACCTGAATCTTGTGCTCGTCCCGGATCTGCACGAACTCAACATTCGTGCGCTTGGGGAAACGCGGGTGCTTCTCGATCTGCTGCCCAAAGTTGGTCACCACCTTTTGGTAGAGGTCTGCGTCATTTCCTTCCACAAAGATCACCGCATGGGGGTTGCCCATGCTGACCTCGAAAAACTTGAAGGTCCGCCCTTCGGCCTCGATGGCTTCGCCCTCGGACGGAAACCCGCCGCCCAGCACCGGCACCCCCATGTCGACGACCACCCGATCCCCGCCGTCAGCGCCTCGGACGATCTCCACCGTCTTGAGGCCCGCGAGCGTCTCGATCGCATAGCGATCCTTGCGCGCTAGCCCGAGCTTTTCGGCGCGATCTCGCGCGTAGAGCGCGACGGCGCGGATGCCGTTTCCGCACATCTCGGCGATCGATCCGTCGGTGTTGAAAATCTCCATCCTGAGATCCGCGCCCGGACCCCGCGGCGCGCGCAGCCAGAGCAGCTGATCGAAGCCCACCCCGAAGTTGCGATGTCCGATCGCGCGCGCGAGCTCCGGCGTGATCGCCATGCCCTCCGGCAGGAGCGCGTCGGCCACCACCACGAAGTCGTTGCCCAGGCCGTGCATCTTGACGAAAGGAATCGCGCGCATGATTGATTCTTAGCAAACCGCGCGGCCGGAAGCCATGCGCAGTCGCTCCTCAATGATCCGTCAGTTACCCATGATCAGGCCGTTGATCAAACCCTGAAAAGCCCCCGCAAAGGCGCTCGAGTCGAAACCGCCCGTCCCGCCGCCTCCGGACGAGGCGCCAGCCAGGCTTCGCTGGACGTCTTCGATCACGCCGTCGCAGTTCGGATCTCCCTGCCCGGACCCCGCCTCGGAGCAGGCTCGCCTATAGCCATTGAGCGCGTTGGTCAGCCCGTTGATCTCGGCCTGCAGATTGACCGTGCCACCGTTGGCGTTGGTCGAAGTCGTGCCCCCCGCCTGCGCGCGCGCCGCATTGGCCTGCGCGAGCGCGTCGCGCAAGGAGCTCGCCTGCTTCGAGCACTGGTCTTTGCTCGGTTTGCAGCTTCGGAGCTGGCTTGCAGCATCCCGGGCCGACTGGATCGCACCGGCCCTCTGCTGCGCCAGACACTTGCGGCGCGTGCCTTCGATCGCGGCCGAGGCTTCCGAGAGCTTGCTCTGCTTCTGGTTCATGTCCTTGACCACGTCGCCCAGGCCCTTGAGCGCGTCCGACAAGTTATTGCTCGCCAGATCCGGGATCTTCGGATCGACGTGGCCCGCAACCAGGGCCTTGACGTCGTCAGGCATCTTGTAGAGGCCGGCGAGCTTTTTGTCGTCTTCGGGCTCGAACTTGGCGCCCTTGCCGTCGATATCCGGGACGTTGATGGTCGTGCCGAGCACCGCCATGTTGGCGTTGAGCATCTGCAGCTGCTTCTTGAGGAACTGCGCCGGGCCCTTGAGCTGGCTCGTCACCTGCGCGAGAAACCGGTCGGCCGAGGCGTTGACCTTGGCGACGTACTCGGACTTGAAGCTGTCGAGACGGGCCTTTTCCTTGCCCAGGTTGACGTTGAGCGTATTGAGCGTCGTCACGCATTGACGGATGCCGTTGCACTGAAACGAGACGTCGAGCTTGGGATTGTTAGCCTTGACGATCATCGAGATCTGCGACTGCGGCGTCGTGCCGTTGAGCATCCCCTTCATCTGGTTGCCCGCGTCCTGGAGGCAGGAGAGCTGCTTCTGAGGATCGGTGGTCTCGCAGAACTGGGTGTTGAGCTGATAGAAAGCCAGGCCCGTCAGCCCGGCCATTCCTTTATTGAAGAGGCCTTTGACGTCCTCGAGAAGCGAGTTGACCTGGTCGCTGACCTTTTGCTCGGCGACCTTGATCTGCTCTTCGAAGCGCGAGATCGAGCTGTCCTTGTTGTTGCGCTCGGTGGTGACCTGGTCCTGCGCGTACGAGAAGCAGCTATTGAGCTGCTTCATGACGAAGTCGTGGATGTCGAGGCCCGCGCCGTTGAAGGAGGCCAGCTGGTCGCCGTACTGAGCCTCGACGTCGGCAGCGGTGAAGTGCGCGAGAGGCTTGTCGAAGAGCTGCTGGAACTGTTGGGCATCGCCGATCGGAAGGCTCCCGCTCTGGGGAGTATCCTCGAAGATCGAGGTGAGAAGCGAATCGAGGCTGCGCGAGCGAGTGCTCGCGTTGAGCTTGGTCGTCTTGTCGTTCTCGATGCGGCCGCCCGTCCCGACCATCTGGTTCTGCTCGAAACGGCAGAGAACGTACTCCTTGACGCTCACGAAGGCTCCGCCGGCCTGGCAAGTCAGCCCGTTCTTGGGCTTGCTCGTGAAGCACTGGTTGACGTAGCCCATCGTCTTGGCTTTGATCTGCTCGGCGAGGTTGGCGCGCTGATTCTGATTCTCGGTCATGGCGAGCTTGATCGCCTGGATCTCGCCGCCGGCCACGGTTTTCTGCGTGGCGCCGTCGGTGCCGGTCGGCACCTGCTGGACGCCGCCATAGAGGCGCGTGACCATGTTCTGGGTTTCTTTCTCGAGCGCGAGCAGGCCGGGAGGGTTGCCGTTCTCGCCGCCGTTCAAGCGGTAGTTCACGTCCTTGATCTGCTGGTCGCGGTCGTCGATCACGGTATTGATCTCGGCGACGTATTCGTGCGCCTTCGAGAGCGTGTCGGCGAGCGTCTGCTTGAGCTGATCGATGAGATCGTCGAGCTTGTTGGCCTGGTCGGTGAGGCAGGAGAGCTGCGCCGGCACCGACTGGAGCTTCTTCATCTTACAGGAGACGACGGCCAATGCGTTTCGGATCGAGCGCTTCCGGGCCGCGACTTCGCCGTCCGAGCTGTCGCAGGTGATACCGCTGCCATCGACGCTGTCGGCGCCGTTACACATCGGGCCCGGATCGTCCGTCGAGCCGTCATCAAGCGAGAGCGTCGAAAGCGAGCTGTTCGCCGCGCCCGCGAGCCCCGAAAGAAGGTTCTGGTAAAAGGAGTTCTGCTGGAGGCCGGTCTTGGCCGTGCTGTTCGTGGTCCCGCCGGTGGAGTTGTACACCCCAGGATTGATCCCGCTGGTATCCACGCAGCTGCCGAAGAGGTTATCGAGGCCGGTGGGTCCGTTGCCCAAGGTCGGGCCGTCGCCAAGCGAGAGGCCGCCGGCGAGATTATTGATTCCGGTCGCAGCAAGCGACAGGGAAGAGGCGCAAGTCAGCGCGACGCCCGTGAAAGCTACCAGATTCCTGAAAAACGTTCCCCGATTGATCACCAAAGACAATTCTAGCAGAGGCCGGAAAGTCCGACAGATTTTCTTGCATTTACGGGTCGGACCTGACCTGGGTCACCGCTGACCGATGATTAAAGCTTCTCCATAATTCGGCCGAAACGCCAAAAGATCAACGGGGGACATCATGAGCGCATTCAAAACGTTTTTTCAGCAAAATACCGTCGGCGAAAAGCTCTATGGAGCGATCACGGACTTCCTTAAGAAGGACATGAAACTGGCGATCGAGCCCCTGGCTCCGACCTTGATGGCGTCGCCGCAGCCTCTCCCCTTCCAGAACCTGGCGCAGCTGCGGATCAACGGCGGGGGCCGAACCGGAGTGATCCCTTTCGGCTTCGTCGACAAGGCGACCGAGGCGCTCGTCGACAGCCTGGCGCCTGCGTTTCGCGCGGATCCGGCCATCAAGAACAGCCCGACCCTCGGCAGCTGCATCGCCAAAGCCGCCGGCGACGCGCTCCAACCTTTTCTCCAGACGCTCGAAGCGCAGATGGTGATCCCCGTTTCGGGCGAGGCGCTCCTCGGCTGGAAGCGCTTTGATTTCACCGAGGCGCTCCTGCTCCCCTTCAAGTGCAAGGGAGCCGAGATCAGATTCTACGTCCCGATCGTCGAGGGCGCGAAGCACACCGAGCTGACCCGTGCGATTTGCGGCCTGCCAGAGACGGCGACCATCCTCGTGGCCGACGACTCGCCCGTCATGATCAAGATGGCGCGCCAGGTACTCAACACCTACGGCTTCCTCAACGTCATCGAGTGCCCGGACGGCGCCAAGGCCGCCGAGCAGTTCGAGAAAAACGTCAAGATCGACCTCATCCTCTCGGACTGGCACATGCCCAATATGAGCGGCATCCAGCTCCTCCAGCTCGTTCGCTCCAAGCCCGAGCTCAAGAACACGCCGGTGATCATGGTGACCGGCGAGCGCAACAAGACCGAAGTCATCTCGGCCATCCAGAGCGGAGTCAGCGGCTACGTCGTCAAGCCCTTTGACGGAAAGATCATCATGGAAGCGATCAAGAAGGCGTTCTCCGCCGCCCCTGCCGCAACCGCCGCCGCGAAGAAGGCCGCGTAGATGGGTGCGGCCGAAAAGCTCAACGAGCCGGCGCCGGGCCTGGTGCTGAACGCCCTCTTCGCCAATCCGGCGCTGATGGCGATGTTCACGCAAGCGATCGTCGATACTCTGCACGGCTTCACGCAGGTCCAGGTTCAACCCGGCCAAGCCCGCCGCGAGACCTCGGCTCCGAAGGGGCAGAAATTCTTCGGGGCGGCGACGATCCGGCTCGAAGGATTGCCGACCGGGATCGAGCTCATGTTGGCATTCGACCGCGAGTCGTTTGAGGTGATCTACGGGCAGATCTTTCAGACGCCCTCCGATATCCCCGGCGACGCCGCGAGCCTGGCGGGCGAGATCCTCAATGTCGCCTTCGGCGCGATCCGCGAAAAGCTCGCTGAGAAGGGCTATAAATCGCGCTATTCGCTCCCCTGCTGCTATTACGGGCAGGAGCTCGAACGCTTTGTCGCCGCCTGCGACCCCCAGCGCATCGTCCTTCCTTTCGTCTACGAAAACCGGAGCTTCGCCATCGAGATCTTCGCCGGCGGCAGCCTGCAAAGCGCCTGGAAATTCAGCCCAAGTTGATCGCCAAATTGCCCATAGGCGCCTGCAAATTGCCCAGGCGCGTGTCATCCCTGACACAATTGGCGTCAAAACCCAGGCAATTTACAATTAAAGAGCACTTTCGCGGGTATCCACCGTTTATCAGCAGTACGTTTCGGGAACGGGTGATCGTTGCTTTTTTCCAGGCCAACTTTAATTGCGATTCTTTTTGCGTGTGTCGGGTCGTTCCTGGCGGCGCCGTCACGCGCGCAAACACGCTCCTGTCCTTTCACCCTCCAAACCTATACGGTCGGCAACCTCCAGGCCTACGACGTGACTCCCAAGGATGGACAGCCTGGGCTGATCGACAACGACGGCAAACCGGTTCTGAGGGCCAACTACCGCACCATCCCAGCTGAGCTCAAGACCAGCGCCTTTGTTCCGGACCTGAGCGGGTTCCCGGGAGACGAGGTCAAGAAGATCATGGCCTGCTACGCGGCCCTGAAGGACGATCCCGACAGCGAAGAGTTCGCCAACCTGGTCGTCTACCGTGCGACGCGATGCCTTGCGAGGCACTTCCGAAATTACAGCGACACGGGCGAGACAGCGTTCAATACGATCATCAAATCGCTCTCAGTCTCGACCGATGAAGAGGGCCACTCGACCGAGGCCCGAGTGGGCCTGGGACATGCTCCAGAGAGCAGCCCAAGCTCCTCGTTTTCGCAGCTCAACGTGCAGCTCCCCTCGAACTATCGGGAGATGAAGGAGCTCGGCAGCGAGGACTTCTGCAAGACCTCGCCGATGATGAAGAAGATCTACGGCCTGATCGACTGCGATGACGCGAGCAAAGCCAATATCGCTAGCGGCGGCTGCAAGCTTCAGAAGATTATCAAGGACTATCAGGCCAAGCTCGACCCGAAGACCGGCGAATTGCCGAAATCAACCGTCGATGCCGGCAAACCCGTCGCACTGGAGAATGGCGCGCAACTTAAACTCGCCAAGCAGGAGACGGGCGGCAAGCTCGCACCTTCCGAGATCGACCTGACTCCGGGCGTGACGGCGGCGATTGATCGGGAGAGCAAGCCTGCTGACGCGCCTCCTGCAATTCAACCTCCCAGTCCTCCTGCTCCGGACCCGGCCCCTGCCGATGCCCCCGCTCCTGCGCCGCCAGATCCGCCGGATTCTGGTGCTCCCGGCGCTCCTCCCGCAGCACCCCCCGCAGATCCCGCAGCACTCCCGCCTGATCCAGCAGCGCCTCCTGAACTTCCTGCTCCACCAGCGCCTCCTGAACCTCCTGCTCCACCAGCGCCCCCTGCCGATCCGCTCGCCAAAGCCACGGCCGCCTATACGGAGCAACAGGTCCAAGCCAAGGGTCGCCTCACCCAAGCCAACGTGGACGATTACAAGAAACATCATCCCGACGCCCCAGCGGATGAAATCGCCGAGCTTCAGGCTCGAGTCGACTTTCCGCCGCAGCTCAATGGCAAAGGCTTCACTGACTATGAAGAGATGAAGACCAAGGCCAATGAGCTCACGAGTAGATCAAAATGGTACGTCCAACAAGAAATCGATAAACTTCGCGATGCTGGCTATCCCGAGTCCCATCTCATCGCGCTCACCCAGAATATCGGTGTCGACGGCCTCGAGAAGCCAACGCCCCAGCAGAGGATCGCCGCCGTCAATCAGATCCTCACGACAGCAAAACAGCTGCTTCCGGACGCGGAGGTCCCTCAGCTCCCCCCGGAGATCTCGAACGGAAGCTGGAGCGAGCCAGAGCTGAAAGCCTATGAAAACGCCGCGACCCAGGCGCTTGTCCATGCCAAGAACTCAGTAAGTAGCGATGCGACCTACCAAGACCAAAAGGAGCAGACCGCCATACGAATCGTCGCGGACAACGCCCGCATTCGAGAGAAATACCACGTCAATACCGAACAGCTGAAGCTGATCGATATCCAGCTCAAGAAAACAAACGATGCGATCGAAGCAGCAAAGACTGGCGGTATGGCGCCCCCGGCCGCTTTGACCCAAGCCAAGACGAGACTTGAAGCCGCTAAAGAACGACTGAATACCGATGCTGCGGATCTAAAGAATTTCAGCCCCAATTGGGTAGGCCCTGACGGCAAAGCTCCTACTCAAGACCACTTGCCCAACGAATATTGGGCAAATGAAGACTTGAAGGCCGTGAAAGTTCGCTACAATGGCATGTCTCCAGCGGAGGCATTCGCCAAATTTAATGAAATCAATCGTCAGCACATGCAGAAAATCAAGGAGACACCCGGGAAAGTCGGAACGGCCCAAGAGGAATACAATCAGGCCGTCGATCTTTGGCTTTATCGACTCAGCGAGATCCTGCGTGTCCCGTCGACGAGCCCGAATTACGCACAGACGCTCAATTCAGCCAGATCCGCCTGGCAACAGAAGCAGGATGCTTACAAAAAATGGCTCAAGGAAGTCGAAGCAGCCAAACCGGCTTACATGCCACCGCCCTCACTCGGCGTGTGAGCGCTCTACCGCTTAAGCCTGCTCGGCCACGACTTCGCGGATGCCCGCGAGGATGTGGTTAAGCTGCGGCACGGAGGCCATCTCAAGCGTGTCCGCCAGGCCGACGCCCGGAGTGAACGCGCCGGCGATGAGCTTGGGCCGCGCTTCAAGGTGGTAGAAGAGCTCGTCGACCGTGCGGCGAATGAGATGCTCGCCGAAGTTGGTCACTTCGGTGTCCTCGTTCACGTAGATCACGCGACGGGTCTTCTGCACCGATTCGGAGATCATCTGCCAGTCGTACGGCCAGAGCGTGCGCAGGTCGATCACCTCCACGGAGATCCCCTCTTCGCGCAGCTGATCGGCGGCCTGAGCGCAGATCGGAAGCGTGCGTCCGTAGCTAACGACCGTGACGTGTTCGCCGTCGCGGACGATTTTGCCCTTGCCGAGCTCGACCGTGTAATCGGTGAGATCCTTGGGCCAGCGCGCCTTCCACTTGGAAGCGTCGCCGACGGGTTTGTCGATCATGTTCTTGAGCTCTTTGTCGCCTTCGGGCGTAAGCGGCGGCTCACCCGGGATCGCGTCGGTTCCGCGAACGCGGAGAAGCGCCTTGGGCTTGAGATACATCGTAGGATTGGGATCCTTGAGGCACGCGATCATGAGCCCGTAGGCGTCGAGCGGATTGGAAGGCATGACGATCTTCCAGCCCGGGATATGGGTCATCGTCGCGTCGAACGAGTGCGAGTGGTAGATCGAGCCGCGGATACCCGAGCCGACCGGGGTCATCACGGTCATCGGGAGATTCCATTCGCCGTTCGAAGCCCAGCACTGCATGCCGGCCAACTTCAGCAGGTCGATCGTGTTGTAGATGTAATCGCAGAACTGGACTTCAGCGACGCAGCGGCTTCCGGCAAAGCCGAGGCCCATGGCCGCGCCAATGATGCCGCGCTCGTCGAGCGGCGAGTTCCAGGTGGTCTTGAGACCCTGGGTCGCGGTGAAAACGCCTCCGAGCGGCGGACCTACGTCTTCGCCGAAGATGTCGTTCACGCCAAGATGGGTTTCCCCGTAATGCAAAGCCATTCGGATGGCTTGAGCCATGTTTGCCATTTATACCTCCTTCGCTTCGCGAAGGTTTGCGCCCGGAGCCCCTTCGCGCTTCGCGCGAATTCCTTCCGGGCGGCCGCCTACCCGTGCGGTCCGGCGGCCTAAGTTAATCACCAGTATTTGCCTTTTTGCTGCCAGTACGTGTTGTCGTAGATGGTGTCCGGATCAGGCAGGGGTTCCTGCTTGACCTGCTGCGAGAGCTCCAGGAACTCCTGGTTGTACTTCTCGCGAAGCTCGTCCATCTGCTTGCGGGTGAGGATTCCGGCACCTTCGAGCTTCTTCTCGAATTCGACCAGCGAGTCGAGCTCCTCGGAAACGTAGTTACAACCCGTCGCCGAGCTATGTCCGTAGAGGCGCGAAACGCGCGCCTCGAGAAGCACGGGCTTGCGCTCCTTGCGGATGTACTCCATCGCTTCGCGGATGGCGAACCACGACTCTTCGACGTCGTTGCCGTTGGTGACCATCGTCTTGATGCCGAAGGCCTTGCCGCGATCGGCGATGCACTTCTCGCCGTGCTGGGTGCTCGAGTGAGTCGAGATGCCCCATTCGTTATTGGTGACGATGATGAGGATCGGAAGCTCGTTGCCCGGGCGCGAAGCCCAGACCAGGCAGGAGGCGAAATCGCCTTCGGCCGTGCCGGCGTCCCCGCCGTTGACGATCGTGATCGCGTTGCCGCCGTGGCGGCGCTGCGCGATCGCGGTGCCGATCGCGGTCTGATACTGCGTCTCGATCGTGGACGAGATCGGCACGATGTTCATGTCGCGCTTGCTGAAATGGTTGCCGAAGTTGCGGCCGCCCGAGAACGGGTCAGACGCCGTGTTCTTCATCTGGCGGATGAAGCCGATGGGATCGATGCCCATGGTGACGCCGATCGTGGATGAGCGGTAGTGAAGGTGGAGGTAATCGTAATCGAGGCCCTCGCCCTTCTTGACGTTCATGCCGAGCGGAACGCTGAAGGCTTCCTCACCCGGGCCGCCGATCCAGAAGTACCCGTCCGACTGCTTGTACATGCGGATCAAGCGCTCTTCGAGGACGCGCGCCTTGACCATATGATCGTGGATCGTGGTCAGGAGCTTCTTATCGAGCGTGAATTGGCTCGAAGGCTTCGCGACCTTGACGGCCACCTTCTTAGTGGCGGAGGCGACCATCTTTGGATTCTTATGGGCGTTCTTTTGAGGTGGGGTCTTCGGGGACTTATGCAGCCCGTTTGCCTTGGTGGTGTTTTTCATTCGTAAGGGTCTCTTTTGCCCACGATCCCCTCGTTTTGCAAGGGGATTCATGTTACGGCTGAAGGATGTCCACAAGTGTCACTTCGTCTCAACCCAGCTGGTTTCGCGGGTTTATCCAGGGAAAAACACGAATCGTGATGGCCTGGGTCTTCGCAGGGCTGCTCGTGTTCTCGGCCCGACAGTACCCGACTTGGCCCGGTATTCTGCTTTGCTTTTTCGGGGCCACTCTCCGGTACTGGGCAAGCGGCTTCCTTCGTAAGGATTCGCGGCCGGCCGTCGGCGGCCCCTACGCCTTTGTCCGCAATCCGCTCTACCTCGGCACTTATCTCATGGCCGTCGGAACGGCGCTCGCCATCGAGAACGGATGGCTGCTTGGCGCCGTGACCGTGCTCTTTGCGATTATTTATCATTACATCATTCTCGACGAAGAGACGAAGCTCGAGCGCATCTTCGGCACCCCATACCTCACCTACAAGAAGCTCTCGGCCCGCTTCTTCCCGAATCCGGCTCTGCTCTTCTGGCCCCTCGGATGGAAGGCGCATCAGCAAAAACTCTTGGAAGTGAATCCTGAAACATCGCACCATCATTTCTCGCTTGAGCTCGCCAACAGGAACAAAGCGCTCGAGGCCTATTGGTCGTTCCTTGGCCTGATCGGGCTGGTGTCACTCATCGCGTTTCTCTGGCAAAAGCTTTGACCTTTCGTCCTTCTTGGACTTAGATCGGCCCAGGAGACGAACACCATGAAACAGATTTTGCTCACAGCTGCTGCGATTTTTGCGATCACGAACGCGAATCTGGCGAGAGCCGAAGGCCAACCTGACAACCAAGCCCAGCCGCCGCACCACGGGACCTGTAGCGTCGAAAGTCGCTGCTACGAGAACAGAGGCTGCGAATGGACGGATAGTTTTCGGGATGGCTCGGGCTTCATCTATAACGCCGCCATCAAGCTGGTCGAGACCCAGGCCTGCGTGAACTTGGACGGCTCCATCACTCGCCTCCGGAACGAGTCCCCGGCCGAATGGGCCTGCGACTACGCGCTTTGCTTCGGCGAAACCCATGAAGAGGCAAAAGCAGCTTGCGAGCGCCGCCTCAAGCAGCGGACTTCGCTCCAAGGCCTCTGCAAGACCAACTGAACCCTTCGCGAACCTGAGAAAGAAACACCATGAATATCTCGATCTCCCGCACTTCGATTTGCGCGACCCTAAGCCTCGGCTTCGGCCTGATCGCGGTGAACCCTGCCCACGCGATGGGAGGCAAGCCGCTTCCACCCGATTACATTCCGCCGAGCATTCCGCAGGCCGAGAAAGAAAGAATCTGCACCCGGAAGGCTGCGGCGCAGGCCGCGGTGAACCACGCTCACCATGACTACCGCGGCTCGATCCGCGTCGAGCGCGTCTATCCGCTCGCCTACGTCACCGTCGGCGGCAATGGACGCGACGACTCCGGAAACGGCGACGAAGGCGGCTCGAACGGCGGCGGGGATAGCGGATCCTCTGTCGCGATGATGGAAGGCCACGGACACGGTCATGGCACGAGCAATGGCCCTAGCTCCGGTCGCGGCACGGGTACCGGTACCGACTCCGGCGACGGAAACCAAGGCGGTCCAGTCGCCCAGGGCTCCATCGATCCGTACGAAGTCCGCTACGGCGTCGACCTGAACATCGGCGACAGCCTCACGGTCGCCTACACCGTCGATATGCAGATCATGGGCGCGAACTCCTGCAGCGTCACCTCAGTCTGGAGAGACGAGTAACCTAAAGGATGCCTTTGCTTTTGATAGGAGCCGGAGTGGGATAGATCTGGCGATTTCCTGAGAGATGCCCTGCCGAGTTACGCAGCGCCAGCAGGCGCGAGTATGTCTGAGGCCAAGGGTGTATCTCAGGAAATCGCCAGATCGATCTCACTCCGGCTGCGTCGCGATCGCGAAGCTCGCCGCGCCCGCCTTGCGGGCATGATCCATGATCTCGATGGCGGAGCCGAGAAATGCTTTGTGATCGCCTTCGAGGATCACGAGCTTGGACTTGGTCTTGACGAGCGCGTCTTTGATGACGGACTCGAACTTGCCGAAGTCCCCGCCGCTGACTGACGAGTCGTTGATCTTGATGCCGCCGCTCGAAAGAAGCGTGACGATCACGCCGTCCGGCTGCGACTGGCTCGATGCCGTGCTCGCCTTGGGCAGCTGCACGTCCACGCCCATCTGGGACATGACTGAGCTCGTGACCATGAAGATGATCAGAAGCACGAGAAAAATGTCGGTCAGCGGCGTGATGTTGATCTCCGCGACGATCGGGGCATCCGCCCCGTCGTCACCGCCGCCCAATGTTTTGAGCGCCATCGAGCACCTCGGCGATTTCTTCCGAATGGATCTTGATCGTCAATACGAGCTGGCTCCAGCGAGTCTGAAAGGTGTTGTACGCCATGACGGCGATCACGGCCACGACGATCCCCGCGGCCGTCGCGATGAGCGACTCGGAGATACCGCCGGCGACCACGGCGAAACCGCCTGAGCCCGTCTTGGCCATGTCGTTGAAGGAGCGAAGAATCCCGACGACGGTCCCGAAGAGGCCGATGAACGGGGCCGCGCTTCCGATCGTGCCGAGAATCCAGAGATTGCGCTTGAGCTCCTGATTGATGAGCTGGCGCCGGCGCTCGAGCGCCTCGTGCCAGTTGGCGCGAAGCCGCTCGTCATTGGAGGACTGCCGCTCGATGGCCGTCATCAGCAGGCGCGAGGTCGGCAGGTCAGGCGAGCGCCCGCAAAGCGCCTTGAGCGAGTCGCGATCGCCCCGCAGGAGCGTGTTAATCGCTTCAAGCTGAAAGGAGCGAAGCCCTTCGCCCAGCTTCCTGAAGCTCCAGATCCGCTCGAAAATCACGACCCAGGTCAGAAGCGAGCAAATCACCAGCGGGATCATGGCGAACCCGCCGGAGACGATCATACCCAGAATGCTGTGATTATCGGTGTTAGGCATCGAGGTCTCGAGGTTACCGACGGCTACCGTCGAAGTCAATGGAAGGGCGGCCGGCCATCACGCCGCGAACTCACCCAGTTGCTCGATGTCCTCGGCGGGCGTCGTCGTGCTGATCAGCTCATGGAACTCCTTGCTCAGCACGGCCAGCAGGTCGCCGAAGGAAATGATGCCAATCGCCCTCCCGTCCGGGTCAATGACCGGCATACGGCGCACCTTGCTCTTTCGCATCTTCTGGATGCAGTCGAAGATCCCGTCCGTCTCGCGGCAGGTCTCGACCGAGTCGGTCATGATGTCCTCCACTTTGCATTGGCGAAAGTCGACATCCTCGGCGAGGCAGCGAATCACGATGTCGCGATCCGTGACGATCCCGAGCGGCTTTCCGTCCCTGGCGATCAGGACGGCGCCCACGTTGTGCTCGGTCATCAGCTGCGCGATCTCAATGACGGAAGCGTTAGGCTCGGCTTTGACCAGGTTTCGGTTCAGGATATCTCTCAGCATTTTTCAAGGTTCCTTTCGTTCTCGCTCCCCTCTAAGATGAAGCGATATGGGCAGTTCACGCGCGGCGACAATCAAGACGATTCTCTTTGACCTCGACGGAACTCTCATCGATACGGAGCCCGCCGCCGCCGAGGCGGTCGATCGCTGCTTCTCGACCTGGGGCATCCAGATCGAAGCCGCGGACGCGACCTTCGTCACCGGACGAACCTGGCAGAGCGCCTTTGATCACCTCTTTGCGAAGTACCGGCTCCCCGTCGCCGCGGACCAAGCTGCACAAACCGTTCTCACAGCCTATCGCGACTCGTTAGCGCGCCATCTCCCGATCGTTCCCGGTGGCGCGGAAGCCGTACGCGCGCTCGCGGCCGAGTACCACCTCGGGCTCGTGTCGGGCTCGCACTGCTCCGAGATTTTCTTCGCGCTCGACAAGCTCGGGATCCGCTCCCATTTCGACGTGGTCTACGGCGCAGAGGATTATCCAAGAAGCAAACCCGCACCCGATGGATACCTCAAAGCGCTCGGGACTCTCGGACACGATGCGGCGGAGTGCCTGATCTTCGAGGATTCGAGCGCCGGAATCCAATCCGCCCTCGACGCGGGAGCCTGGGTCGTCGCCATTACAGCGACCAATCACTTCGCGCAAAACCTCGCTTTGGCGCACCACAAAATCCCGGATCTCCGGGGCGTCACGCCCGATTGGGTGCGCCAAATTTCGGCAAAATTCCTTCGCAGTTCCTGAAAACCTGTGTCATCTTGAGTCCGAAACGCATTAGGGAGCCGCAAGGCTCCCCGGCCGCGGGTGCGGCCGTATTCCTCGCCGCCAGGCGAGGAGGCTATAACAGGAGACTCATTCACTATGCTAAAGCAGCTTGCGATCACGGCAGTACTCGCATCGGCCCTCGCAGTTTCGGGCTGCACTAAGAAAGAATCCACCTCGACCGGCACGACCGGCGCCACGACCGAATCGCAGAGCGCCGCTCCGGCTGCTGGCGCTCCCGCTTCCGGCGATCTCAAGATCGAGGACGTCAAGGTCGGCACCGGTGCCGAAGCCGTCGCTGGCAAGACCGTCACGGTCCATTACACGGGCACGCTCACCGATGGGAAGAAGTTCGACTCCTCCCTCGACCGCAACGAGCCATTCAAGTTCCAACTCGGCGCTGGCCAGGTCATTAAAGGCTGGGACCAGGGCGTAGCCGGCATGAAAGAAGGCGGCAAACGCAAGCTCACCATTCCTCCGCAGCTCGCCTACGGCGAACGCGGCGCGGGCGGAGTCATTCCTCCGAACGCCACGCTCGTCTTCGACGTCGAGCTTCTCAAGGTTGAATAATAGCCGAGCACTGCTCGGCTGAAGCACATTTCGATAGAAGGGAAACAACAATGTCTGAAGAAAACACTGGAAAAGAAGTCCTCATCGTCGCGTCCAAGCTCAAGAACTACATCCGGGGCGCGTCCGGCATGAACACCTCGAGCGCCGTCATCGACGTGCTCTCCGATCGCATCCGCGATCTCTGCAACCAGGCGATCGAGAACGCCAAGCGCGAAGGCCGCAAGACGGTCATGGATCGCGACTTCGGCGGCGGCGTCTAAGAACGGCGCTCAATTCGAAATCCTCAGGGGCCGGGCGATCGCAGATCGTTCGGCCTTTGGTTTTTCGGAGGCACCCATGCGAGAACTTCCCGTCAATTTGCCGGAGCTGAGGCGCCTCTACCAGGACGCAGGCGGGGAAGCAGGCCTGCAGGTCATCCTGGACGACTTCTACCAGCGCATGAGTCAGGACATCCTCATCGGCTTTTTCTTCGACGGCAAGGACCTCTCCAAGATCGCGCGGATGCAGAAGGAGTTTCTCATGCGCGCGATGGGCGCACGCCCCCACTACGCCGGCAAACCGCCCGCGCAGGCTCACGACGAGCTCGCGCCGATCCTCAAGGGCCACTTCGATCGCAGGCTCCGGATCCTCGAAGCGACGCTACGAGACCACGGCCTCAGCGAAGACGATATCCGAATCTGGATCCGCTTCGAGGAGGCGTTTCGGGCGGGGATCCAGAGGGATCCGGGTCACTCCTGAGCTTCGCCGCTGCCGTCCGGGCTGCCGGGCGCGGCGAAGATATTGTCTTCGTCGAGCATCACGCCTTCGGCGTCGGCTTGCCTCAGTGCTTCCATCACCTCCGGTGACAATCGGCCAGTCGTAAAGACATCGCCTTCGCCGCCGGGCCATGCCCTATCACCACGCTTGCCGATTTCAAACCGATGCGGCAGCTGGCTGGGCCGATCAAGAGCGAATGACTGCGTGGAGAGCAGAACGAGGGACAGCAAGAGAGCGGTGCGCATTTCTCAACCTTTTGTAGATCCGCGCCTCAATCAGCGGGGCGCAGGCGGAGTGCCCTAGAGCAAGCGCCGTTCCAGGCCCATTCCGGGCCAAGGCGGCTTCTATCCTACTCCGTATGTCCCGGGTGATAGCACGTGACTAAGAGATGAACAGTTTCTGAATACCCAGCCTACTGCCCGCAAGCCCCCGGATCCCCGGAGAACTGCACGTGACCGATGGCGATCGTCGCGCCCTGCGCGGGATCAACCACGCGCACCGTTGCCGTACCCCCCGCGCAGTTGACCGGCGCCTGATAGGTACCCACGCCGTTGGCCGACATTGGATCATCCAGGTTTGCGCCGCCCTGATCGACGCTCAACTGGTAGTAATAGCCCGTCGGCGTGATCTGGAACGCGGTCGACCCGCCCGCCGCAACCGGCGAGGAGTCGAACTGCACGCTGCCGCAGACCGGCGAGTTCGGCGCGATCTCAATCGGCGCGGTAACCACCGCGTCCGAGACGAGGTCGAACACCGTCAGGATGCCCTGCGCGCTTGCGCAGATCACTTCGTCCGGGAGCTTGAGATTGCCGCTACCGTATGGATTTAGATCCGCCGGACGGTCGAAGCCCACGCTGTAAAGTCCGCTCCCGCCCGAGACCGTATAAGCCACGCCGCCATCTCCCGGTGAGACAACCTGGCTCGCGAAACTCACCGAGACCGGCTGGTCCGGGTCGTACGGGCAGTCGCTCGCGGAACCCTCATAGTTGACCGAAGTCGCCGCGCTTGAGTTCGTCGCGATATCGGTGACGGTGATCACCACTACGCCTCTTACGCAACCGGAGGGCGTGGCCAATAGGCCCGCGCTCGAACTCGAGGCGTGGAGCTCGCCGCCGGTGGCGGAGATCCTGTAACTGCCACTCCCGCCTTGCACGGAGTAAGTCACGCTCTGACCCGAGGGCACCGCGCCAGCGCTCACCGAGATCGAAAGAGGCACGGAGCCGCAGCTCGCGCCCGCGCCGTTCAGAACGGTGATCTGCGCTCTTGCCGACTTGCCCGAGCTGTCCGAAACGATCAGATGGAGATCGCTCCCATGACAGTCCTGAGGAGCCTTCAGGGTGCCGCTGCCCCATTCGTTGCTCAAGATCCCGCCGTGGTCGACGGATACGTAATAATGTCCGTCGCCGCCGGAGACTACGTAGTCCAGCTGCTCGCCGAGCTGGATGCTGGAGGCCAGCACCGAGATCGAGAGCGGATTGGATGCGCCCGGCGCGTGCGGATTGCCAACGCCCCACGTGATCTGTCCGCTCACCGTGCCCTGATTATCGCTCGCGCCGTCAAAGACCGCGTCGCCCGTGACCGAGCCGTAGTTCACGCTCTGATCGACGAACACGGCATCGGCCTGGACTGTTCCGCGGTTGGCCGAGCTGCCGGAGAAATGAACACCGGTCTCGTACGCGGCTACACCGCCCCAATCGCCACCCTGAATCTGGAGAAATCCGCCGGGGACGATCTGAAGGGCCGCCGTCGCGGCTCCCGTCCCGTCCGTCGGCAGGATTCCGGCTAGCGCGGAGAGCGAAAGCTCGGGCGCCACGCCGCTGAACGATCCACCCGAGGAGTCAGGCAACATAACGACCAGCTCGCCATCGCCTGGCGTCCTAAATGCCGGAATCGTGTGCTGACTGTCGACCCACCAATTGTCGACCGAACCCCAGCTCGCATCGGGCTGGAGCGCGTCGTGGTAGAAAAAGAGCGGGCTTGGGAGATTGAAATCGCCCATGGCCTTGGCATCCATCTCGCTGACCGGAGCCTCAAAACCGATGGACGCGTTGGAGCCGGAGACCGCTCGCGGAAGGTCGCTGTTCTGGTCTTCGGGGAAGTGCGCAAGGATGAAGTCGTCCTGCGCCTGCTGGCAGGTTTTCACGAATTTGAGCGTGTTCGCTAGAACCCGCAAACGTCGCTTGACCGAGGATTTGGTCTGGAATGACCAGTTCATGTCCATCGGCTCGAGCAAGTGCCTGAGTCCGGCCTTCATGGCAGCGCAGCCGATCACGTTGTAGTCTGGATAGCTATACGGACTGTTCATGACACTGTGGGAGCTCGCCCGATAAAGAAAGGGAAAGTTGTTCGGCTTCTTGCTCCAATGCAGGATGCCGCCGCATCCTTTTGCGCCACCGACCCCGTAATTGACGCCACCAACCCCCATCCAATCCTTGTCGAAATTGCAGTTGGTCGAGTACCACCCCGTCAGGTCTTTATTGAACAAGAAGGAGCTCCAAGAGAATCGGGCCTCCCAATAACTCTGCGAATTATCCCTGATCATCTCGTATTCGTCTTCGAGCGCGCCAACGCCATGACCAAGCTCGTGAGCAAGCACGGGGACGAAGTTGGCGTCGCTTCGCGTATCGATCCAGACGGCTCGAGCACCCTTCTCGGAGTAACTGTTGCCTTCCCTCTTATCGCTGTCGCTCGAATCCTTCTTATGTGTTTTCACGGCGAGCACCAGGATGTCATGGTTCGCCGCCATCCCGCAGGCGGACCCGTCCATGATGCTGGCTGCGGCTTGGAAGGCGTTCCCGTCGTAAGCATTGTCCTGGCTAGCGGGGATCTGCTTCATGTCGAAGTAGAGTTGGATGAGGTTCTTGTCCTCCGTGAAGGGATAATGCCTGAAGAGGTCCGCCATGACTTCCCTGGTCTTGATACCGAGGGTCTGAATCGACCAACCGCCGCTCTCGCCGCGCATGAGAACCATCTTGTTGTAGAGCGTGTCTCCGTACTCATCTTTGCCATACTGCGCCGGCGACCAGACCCGCACACAGGTCGTGACCTGGAGATTCTGCGTCTGATTACCGAAATCGCCGAGATCGGCGACGGCTGTCAGCTGGCCCGCGGCGAGCAAATCCCTGAGCGCATCGTGTAGGACGATGCTTTGCCAGCCGCTCCAATCCGCGCGCTGGCCACGGAGGATGGCCTTATAGTAGCCGCCCTGATCCCCGTCCTGCTTCAGGACCAGGCTGCCGAACCAGTTCGACCCGGCCATGAGCTTGACGTTGACCTCCGCGGGTAAGTGCTTCGTGTCATCCTTGTCATTCTCGTCCCTGACAATGCTGGCTGTGAACAGGAGATCGTCGAAGACGGTGACTCCGCCATCCAGCCCGGGATGGAAATTGAAGTACGTCTGAATCATCCGATCGTAATCGGGATCGATCGTTATACCGAAGCTAATCGTAGGAGGGCTAGGCTCCGGCGGAGTCGGCGCGGGCGTCGGGTCGCATTTGTCGGGATTGCCCTTAACCACGACGTCCGTCTTGCCCGAGTTACCGGGATCATCCACGTCTTTGATCGTGCCGCTCGCGCCTTCGCAGGTATCGACGACCTGGAGCTTGAACTTGCCTTGATCCGCGTCGACCATCGTGAATTTGCCGATATAGTGGTCGTCGCCTTCTCCGATCTCGTGCCCATCATTTGCGTCGACGATCTTGGGCAGATGATAGGGAGGAACGCCGCCGTGAACCGTGACGTCCACGCTGATTCCGGCATCGATCGGAACGGTCGGCGGATCGAATTCAAAAGTCAGCGCCGTATCTGACGTGCCCGGAGGGCCGCTCCCGCCGGAGCCGCCATCGCCAGGACCGCCTCCGTCGCCGGGATTGCCGCCGCCTGGATCACCACCTCCGGGGTTACCGCCCCCGCCTGCTGGATCACCGCCGCCAGGGTTGCCGCTTCCGTCATCAATCACCGTGATCACGGCACTCGCTGTATCGTCACCATCGATATGAGTGATACTCAGGTTGCTCTGACCGATGTCAGAGACTTGAAGCGAGCCCTCGGCCTGCCCCGGATTCGGGGAGCCCGTCGCCCCGGTCGCGGCCGTCACCTGCATGACCTGCGCGCCAGCCGCGTTGGTCAGAGTCAGGACAAAACTCGCATTATAGTCGCCCGCGAGCACGTAGTGGACCGGCCCCGCGAGCGCTTCGCTCAGGCTCATCGTGTAGCGATCGAGCGCGATCGAGAGCGGGCGATGCTGCACTTCGAGATTCGCATACGCCATCTGGGAGCCGTCAGTCACCGAGATCACGATCGTCCCTGTCGAATACAAGAGAAGGGCCCCAGAGGCGCCCGAAAAGGAGTTGTACGAGCACATCGCGTTGGCCCAATCCGAGCTCGTGCAGAAATACCCGGCAGGAGTACCCACATCGGCTCTCATCGCGGACCACGTGTAGTTGCCCGAACCGCCGCTCACGCTGAATTCGACGTCCTGATCGAGATAGATCGTCGAAGAAGAGAGGGAGATATTGAGGGGCACCGCGCTTACCAAAACGTTCACCTGCGCCGTGTGGCCCGCGGCATCGCTCACCGTGAGAGTCATCGTCCCCTCTTCGAAAGGTCGATAGCTGCCGGTTGCGGCCCAATAGCCCGATTGCACGCACGCGGTGGGATCGGCGCCGCAGAGCTGACCGCTCAGAGATCCCGACCCGTTCGTCGCGCTCACTGAGTACGAGTTCATGTCGCCGCCGCTGACCGAGAAAGAAACGGACCCGCCGAGGGAAACCGACGCATTATCAACTGAGATGGAAATCGGCATATCGCCGCCGCCACTTCCCCCGCTTGAATCGTCCGTGACGCTCAAGGTGACGCTCGCCTGGTCGCCGTTTGAGCCGATCACTTGCAAGGTCGAGTTGCCGACCGAGTAGTCCTGAAGACTCCCGCTCGCCGAGCCTGGCGCTATCGCAGTGATGTCGCCGGTCGTGATGCTGGTATTCATCAGCTGCATCCCGTCGGGTCCCGTGAGGATGAGCGTGTACGTGGCACCGGGGTCGCCGCTAAAAGAGTAGTTAAACGGGCTGGAGACCGCTGAGCTGTACGACATCGTGGAGGGATCGACATTGAGACTCAAGGCCCGATGCTGCACGTCCAGGTTGGCGTAAGCGACTTGGTATCCGTCGCTGACGGAAATCACGACGGAGCCCGCCTGCAGGTCGATGAAAGTACCGCTGGGAACGCCGAGGCCGCTGCTCACGCAGTTCCAGGGATCCCAAGAAGAGCCAGGGCAGAACATCCCGAGCGGTTGCCCAGTCGCCGCGTCGAATGCGCTCCAATAATAGCTGTTACTCTCGCCTCCGCTGACAGAAATGTTCACCCAGTCACCGACGCTCGCCGAGGTCTGCCCGCCCGAACCCTGTCCGAGCTGGATCGAGAGCGGCTCGTCTGCGAGCGCGGCCGATCCAGCCAGGTTCATTGCAACCAAAACAAAGATGAAAAACCGCGGTAGTTGGATCATGAACTCTCCCCCCGGAGATTGCACCGCGACGCGGCACTTCCATCAGTTTTCCAGAGCGGGCGGCTATCCACTAGATGTGTCGTCGGATATTTCCCAGCCAAAGGCTGCTTTTTGCGGTCGCAGGCGACACACCCCCAAGATGGAGACCTCCTATGATATTCACAAAATCGATCGCTCATATGAAAGCGATGAACTGTATTGTTATCCGCTTCCGACGTAGATTGCGTCTCAACAAGGAGATCAATTTATGAAGTCCAAGATCACAGGTATTTTCGCAGCTCTCGCAATGTTCGCAGCCCAGGCCGGAGCGGCCCAACCCATCACCGTCATCGCAATCGCCAAGGTCAAGCCGGGCACCGAGGCCGCATTCCAAGCAGCCGCCTCTAAGATCCTCGCCCCCACCCGGGCCGAGTCCGGAAACCTTCAATTCAATCTTCACCAGGCCGTCGCGGCCAAGGGTGAGTTCGCCTTCGTCGAGCAGTGGAAGTCCCCCGAGGACCTCGACCAGCATCTCCAGACTCCGCACATGCAGGCGTTTTTCGCCGAAGTGAAGGACCTCTTCGAGCCCGGCTACCCGACCATCACGCAGTACCTGAAAGTCGAAGAGTAAGATGAATCTCCAGCTCGATGGCAAGACAGCGCTGGTGTCCGCCTCCACGGCGGGCATCGGCTTGGAGATCGCACGCGAGCTCAAGCGCGAAGGCGCCCGCGTGATCATCAATGGAAGGACTGAGGAGCGAGTTCGCTCCGCGCTCGAAGCGCTCGCCTCATTCTCCGGGCTGCAAGGGAACCCGCACGAAGGCCCGGCCGCCGTCGGCCTCGCTGCCGATCTGTCGACCGAGGCGGGCATCGCCAGGCTCCAGGCCTTCGCGCCCGAAGTGGACATCCTGGTCAATAACCTGGGAGTCTTCGAGGCGAGAAACCTCGAGGAAATCGGCCGCGAAGATTGGCTCCGCATGTTCGAGGTCAACACGCTGAGCGGCGCCCGCCTCACGCAAGTCTACCTGCCCGGCATGAAGGCCCGCGGCTGGGGCCGCGTGATCTTCGTCGCGAGCGAGACGGCCATCAATATCCCCTCCGACATGATCCACTACGGCGTGAGCAAGGCCGCGCAGGTGGCTCTCGCTCGCGGCCTGGCCGAGACGACGGCCGGTACTGCGGTGACCGTCAACTCGGTACTCCCGGGGCCAACGCTTTCGGAGGGCGTGACGACGTTCCTGAACGACGTCGTCGGCCAGCGACCGGACCCAGAAGCCGCGCAGGCCGAGTTCCTGGCCAAGCTCCGGCCGACGTCGCTCCTCAAGCGCTTCGCTCGGGCGGACGAAGTTTCGGCGCTCGTCGCCTACCTGGCCAGCCCGCGCGCCTCGGCGACAAACGGGGCCGCGCTTCGAGTCGAGGGCGGGCTTCTCAGGAACGCATAACCCTGCGCTAGCGGTTGAAGATCGCCAGCGCGCGGGCGCTCACGGCCTCGGACTCGCGCGAGTGAGGGCAGCCGTTGGACTTCTCCGAGTCCTCGACACCGCTCAGGTTGATCACTCGATTGCCGGACGCTCCGTTGCCGGACGCTCCGTTGCTGGGCGCTCCGCTGCCGGGGGCCGGGTTCGGAGCCACAGCATCGATCTCGCGCTCGATCTCGTCGATTTGGCTGAATGCCCTTTCGAGGCCGAGCTCCCGGGGATCCATACCGACCTTGCGCGCGTCCGTAATTCCGGTCTGCAGGCCCTGCCTGAGCTGATTCAAGACTATCCTGGCCTTGCCTGCGGACTGGATTCCGTAACTGGCACGATACTGGTAGTTGAAAGGAACGAACTTCAGATGGCCGTCTAAATACAGGTTCAAGAGCGTCCACTCGTTGGCGACTTCCTCCAGGTGCGAGCGAAGCTCGAGCTGGATCAGGAGCGGGACCATCGGCAAGATTTCGGCGTAAACCGCCATGAGGCCCGGACGAGTCGGGTTTCTCCTGAATTGCTCTTGAAGCCGATCGCCGCGATCCGTGATGGCTTTGATTCGGGCATGAAGGTCCGCGAGCGTCATGTGGCTATCGTATTCCGCCTGGACCTCAAAGAGATGATGCATGAACTCATGCAGAATCGTCCAGCGGCTGGCGTCCTGGCGGATCACGATCGCCGCCTGATTTTGGGTCACCGAAGGCGCCTCGGGATGGCGGATATGGAGATAAAGCCCTTCGAGGAGCTGCCCTGTTTCCACCTTGCCGCTGAAACCGTCCCAGTATCTTCGGACATCGGCGGGCGCCGGCGAGAGCCCCGAGAACATATTGCAGCGGGAATCGGACACGACGACTTTGTAATAACGAACGCCGAGACGCTGAAAATAATCGAGAGTCGCTTGCGCCGAGCTGTAGAGCACGGCCTGGAGAGGCGCGAAGTCGAACTTCTTCCCGAAGTAGCTGTCTTGGACGTTGGTGCGGTTCGCCCACTCGCGATTGATGCCGTAGCCTTCGTCCAAGCGATAGGTGCAAGCGCTCAGCTCGTAATCGCGATTGGCCGCGCCGACAGCTGAAGGCGGCCGAGACGACGAAGAGCCGTCGCTCTTTCCGCAGGCGGAAAGGGTCGACAGAAAGACGACGAAGAGTCCCAGACTCAAAGGGCGACACACACGCGACATAACGCGCAGAGTCATATCAAACCAGACTAAACTTGTCCAGCCAATAAACCCTTTGAACTCTAGCTACTTAAACGTAGTGTCCCTTCTTGATCTTCTCGACGATGATCTTCTCGGGCATCGTCGGATCGCGGGGATCGACCGTGAAGTAAGCCTGCTGCTCGCAACGGCGCTTGTTCTTGAGGAGCCAGCGAAGGATCTCGGCCAGGCCCTTGTTTCGCTTGTCCTGGAAGAACGGATCGTTGTTCAGGGCGTCCTGCGCCTTCTTGAGGGCGCGGACTTCCTGAGCGTCGTTTTCTTTGACCGGGTAATCGTTGAGGTCGTACTTCTTGATGTCCTCGGGAAGCACGCCGAGAAACCGCACTTCGGGCGCCGAATAGTCGGAGTTACGGATCAGAGACGCCGCCGAACCGGCCTTGAGCGTACGATAGATGTTCTGCATCGTGTACGCGTCGAGATCTCCGAAGAAATACAGCGGAGTCTTGAGCTGATCTTGGATGAGCTTGCACCAGCCGCGGACAGCGTTCGAAGGCACGCCCCCGGCGCCCATGAGGATGCAGTTATGGCGCTTAGTGAAGCCGTTGGCGACGAGCGTGTTGGCCGTGCCTTCGGATTCGACGACCACGGCGAAGTCGATCTTCTTCTTGGCCGAGAGCTTGAGGTTCTGCGGCCGGTTCTTAGGCTGGAAAGGCGAGGTTCCGAGCTTGGAGAGATCGATCGTGGCCTTGGTGCCGTCGGGCATCGTCTCGGTCACGACGAGCTGCTGCGAGTAGGTCTGGCCGCCGCGGTCGTTGGCGTAGCAGTTCACTTCCTCGCGGTAGCACTCGAGGAGCTCGCAGATGAAGTCGATCGTGGCATCCGACTCGTCCTGGTCCGCGAAGTCGAGCGGCTTGAGGATCGAGTTATGCTTAATTTCGCCTTTGCTGATGTAGTAAAGCTCGCGCTTCGTGTTGACGGCGCCGGTCTCGAGATTGCGAAGCAGGATCTCCAAGATGAAGATCGCGCGCGACATCTTCTTGACCGAGCTGACATTGAGCTCGGTAGCGACCTTCTTGTTGCCGGGCGTGAGATAACCGACCTTATGGTTGTACTCGGCGTTGTCGAGCGAGCACTTGGTCGCGTAGAGGATCGGGCGCTTAGCCTTCTCGAGGTCGGCGAGCAGGCGGGAGCAAAGCTCTTTGCTGAGTTTCGGGATTTCGTTCGCGGTGTTGGTACTTGCCATGGTTATGCCTCAGCCTCGGGTTGTTTCTTCTTGGACTTCGAGGGCGCGGCCTTCGCAGCCTTCTTCTTCGTCTCGATCTTCTCGACGGATTCGACGGCGACCTCGTCGTCGCCGACGGCATCGGAGGCGTCTTTCGCGCTGAGCTTGCCGCCGCTCTTCTCGATGTGCGCCTCGAGCACGGCGTGCGCCTTGTCGAGCTCCTGCTGAGTGGCGGTCGCGTCGCGGCCGAGCAGCTTGATCAGGCCTTCTTCGGCCTTCTTCTTGCGGGTGTCGGGCGCCTTGGTGATCCGGCAGAGGCCATCGACGAGGATCGGGCCGAACTGCTCGATGTGGCGGATCCTCTCCTCGAGCTCGTTGGCCTTGTCCTCGCGACGGATATGCTTGGCGAGTTTCTGGCCGGCCTGGATCAGCGCAAGGCGGATCTCGGCGACGAGCTCATCGGAGGCGTCGACCGTCTCCTTGGACGCGTTCTTGAACTTGATGAAGGGCGAAACCACGCTCATCGCGATGATGTAGGGTCCTTGAGGCACGGAGTCCTTGGGCTGAGCCAACCCGTACGCGCGCCAGTTGACCGACTCGATGCCGTGGTACATCGCGCAGGCCGACTTGTCGAACTGCAGCGGCACGCGGTTGGCGAAGCGCAGGACCTGCACCGCCGACTCGGACTCGATGTTCTTGTCGAGAAGGCGCGCGATGGCGACCTCGATCTGCACCGGCTTGAAATCGGCGATGGTCGGCTTGCGCGAGACGACCGAGAAAAAGTCCACCGCGCCCAGGCGCTGGATGCTCTTGCTGAGCGAGTCCTCGCCGATCGAGAGCACCGACTTGGTCGACGGCGCCATGAGCTTGAGGTTCTGGAGCGAAACGAAGATCTCTTTGAACTCGGCGTCCGTGAGCTGGTCGACGTTCTTCTCGAACAGCGCCTTCTTGACGGGAGCGACGGCAGGCTGGCCTTCTTCGGCCTTCTTGCCGGAGATGAGCTCCTTGATCGTCCCTTCGTTCACGCGCGAGAACCCCTGCTTGAGCCAGGAGCCGACCTTGGTGCGACCGAAGAGGTGCGAATGGGCGATGAATTCGCCGAGCTTCATCGTGTGCGGATGGGGCTCGGTCGCTTCAGGAATTTCCGGAATCGTCTGCGTGACGCGCTCGACGGTCACCTCGCGCGCCTTCTCCTCCCCCCCCTGCGGAGGGACAGTATAATGAAGGGTCAGGTGCGGGTTCACGAGCGTCGTGCCATTGAGGTAGTTCAGGAGGCCGGCCTCGCCGTTGAGCTGGATGCGGCCATCGACCAGGAACTCGACCTGCGTGCCATGCGGCTGATCCCAGTCGATCGTCTCCTTGGTCTTGAGGATGCCCTTGTTGTTGCGGATGTCGACCTCGACCGTGGCCGAAAGCGCCTTGCGCATCGACTTGGTTTTGGAGATCACCTTGGCGCCCGAGGCGCTGGTCAGCTGCGCCCAGGTCGTGGCGGCCGAGATCCCGATCCCCTGCTGCCCCCGCGAGCAGCGCCCACGGCCGAACTTGGAGGAAGCGAGGTACTCGCCGAAGACCTTCGGAACGTCGTCGGCATCGATGCCGGGCCCGTTGTCGCGGACCCGGATACGGATCTGCTCGGAGTTCTTGATGGAGCCCGCGCCCTTCTTCTCGATCTCGACCCAGACTTCGGGAAGGATCCCGTTCTCCTCGCAGGCGTCGAGCGCGTTGTCGACCGCTTCCTTCAAGGTGGTCAGCACCGCCTTGGTCGGAGAGGAAAAGCCGACTTGCTGAAGATTCTTGGAGAAGTACTCTGCAGTACTGCTCGTGGTGATTTTGCCGCCTGCTGCTTTAGCCATGGAACGCATTGAACCAAAAGGGTCAGCCTCGTGTCAATGGAGACCGCGATTGAACCGCCAAGTTCCTGACGGCCGCTCACGAATTCACCTCGATTTGCCGATCCGTAGTGCATGAAGCTCCATTCGATCGTCATTCCCGTCTATAACGAGGTCGCCGGAATCGAAGTCCTCTTCACGCGAATGCGCGAGATCGCCGACCGGATCACCGCCACCACGGGAGACGCCTGCGAGCTGATCCTCGTCAACGACGGCTCAAGGGACGGAAGCGAAGAGCTTCTCGATCGGCTCCATGCACGTGACTCGCGCTTCAAGGTCATCCACTTCTCGCGTAACTTCGGCCACCAGGTGGCCATCAGCGCCGGGATCGAAGCCGCCCGCGGCGACACGGTCACCTGCCTGGATGCCGACCTTCAGGACCCGCCCGAGGTCATCCTCGAGTTCCTGCAGAAGTGGCGCGAAGGCTACGAAGTCGTCTACGGTTCGCGCAAATCCCGCCCCGGCGAAACCTGGGTCAAGCTGATCACGGCGCGGGTCTTCTACCGCCTGATCCGCAAGATCACGCGCCTGGACATCCCGGTTGACGCCGGTGACTTCAGGCTCATCGACCGCAAGGTGGCCGATGCGTTCATCTCGCTCCCCGAGCGCCACCGCTACGTGCGCGGCCTCATGAGCTGGATCGGCTTCAAGCAGATCGGCGTGCCCTACGACCGCCAGCCGCGCACCTTCGGCGAGACGCACTACCCTTTTCACAAGATGCTCAAGCTCGCCTTCGACGGCATCTCGTCGTTCTCGTTCCTTCCGCTGCGGATGGCGACCTGGGCCGGCTTCGCGACGGGCTTCGCCGCGTTCGTCGGCATCGCCTACA
>FTBH01000093.1_pt1 | contig 32175 bp, 36 predicted proteins | sample 1639321 | NCBI WGS metagenome assembly FTBH01 (sample SAMEA3914864, study PRJEB12502) | metagenome | biome: forest; material: soil | place: USA | collected 2012-03-12 | depth 0.3 m
ATTCGGCGGCGACAAGAAAAAGGACCACTGCGTGAAGATCGTCCCTACCGATCGTGGCGACACGCTGAAGGTCTACATCGGCAAAGATGAGGGCCACATCGACAAGCTCGCAGGCACCCTCTTCGGGCACTCCCTGGCGACCATGAGCTCGCAAAAGTCCACCGGCTCCCTCATGCAATTTTCGCCGGCGGACCAGAGCAAGCGTACGAAGGAATTTTTCGGAGAGATCTCCGACCACGGATTTCTGCTCGTCGACGCCGTCGATTCCGGTTTAGGTGTCGCCTTCTGGGTGCCTGTCGCCGAGATCGTCAACGCCGGCTCAAAGAAGTGACCCGTCCAGGATCAGCTGCTCGACCGCGACGAAGTCCTCGTTGAACGGACGATCGGACTCGAGCTTGGGCACGCGCTTGCGAATCGCCTGGTGCGCGCGCTCGATCGAGGGCGTGCTCCGAAGCGGACGCAGGAACTCGATGCCTTGCGCCGCCGAGAGCAGCTCCATCGAGAGCACGCGGCGCGAGTTATTGACCACCATCGCGCATTTGCGCGCGCCCCAGGCGCCCATGCTCACATGGTCTTCTTTGTCGGCCGACGTCGGGATCGAGTCCACGCTCGCCGGATGGCAAAGAGTCTTGTTCTCGGAGACGATCGCGGCCGCCGCGTACTGGACGATCATGAAACCGCTGTTGAGTCCGCTGTTCTGGGTCAAAAACGCGGGAAGCCCTGAGATCAACGGATTGACGAGCTTGTCGATCCGGCGCTCGGAGATGTTGGCGATCTCGGCCGCGGCGATCGCGACGGCATCGAGCGCGATGGCTAGGTACTGGCCATGGAAGTTTCCGCCGCTCAGGATCTTCTTCTGGTCCGGAAAGACGAGCGGGTTATCGGTGACTGAGTTGATCTCGCGCTCGAAAACCTGGCGCGCGAACGCGATCGTGTCGCGCGAGGCGCCGTGCACTTGCGGGATGCACCGCAAGCTATAAGGGTCCTGCACCTTGCCGCAGTTCTCGTGCCCTTTCGCGATCTCGCTCTTGCCGCCGTCCAGCAGCAGGTCGCGCATGCGCTTGGCCACGAGGACCTGACCCGGATGCGGGCGGATCGCATGGATCTCCTCGGAGAACGCGACCGGCGTGCCCTGGAGCGCTTCGATCGTCATCGCGCCCGCGAGATCGGCGATATCGCAGAGCTGCTCGGCCTCGAGGATCGCGAGCGTCCCGAGCGCGCTCATGAACTGCGTCCCGTTGGTCAGCGCGAGGCCTTCTTTGGCGCCGAGGCGAATCGGCTTGAGATCCGCCGCCTGAAGCGCCTGCGCGCCGCTCATCTCGCGCCCCTGCACGCGGGCGCGCCCTTCGCCGATCAGCACGAGCGCCAAGTGCGCAAGCGGAGCGAGGTCGCCGCTCGCGCCGACCGAACCTTGCTCGGGCACGATCGGGCAAACGCCGCGATTCAAAAGGTGGAGGATCTGCTCGACGAGCGCCTGGCTCACGCCCGAGTAGCCGAGCGCGAGATTGGCGGACCGAAGCAGAAGCATCGCGCGCACTTGAGGATCCGGAAGCGAGGGCCCCGCGCCGCACGCGTGCGAGCGCAGAAAATTATACTGCAGCGTCTCGATATCGGCGTCCGCGATGCGCACGCTCGAGAGCACGCCAAAGCCCGTGTTGACGCCGTAGATCGTATCGCCGCTCTGGGCCTGCGCCTGGAGAAATGCGTGCGACTTCTTGATCTTCTCGACGGCCTCGCGCGAAAGCTCGACGCGTCGGCCACCGACTGCGACTTCGCGAACCTGTTCGAGGGTGAGGCGCTCGGCGCCCAGAAGCAGCGGCGCGCTCATTTGCCAGCCGCCTTGACGAGGGCCGAAATCGCGGCGGCGCGATCCTTCTTGCCGAAGATCGCCGAGCCCGCGACAAAGACGTCCGTGCCGGCCGCGGCGAGGCGCCCGGCGTTCTCGTCGGTAACGCCGCCATCGACTTCGATCAGGAACTTGTGGTTCTCGCGCGCGTCGCGCAGGCGCTCGATCTTGGAGACGGAGCTTTCGATGAACTTCTGGCCGCCAAAACCCGGATTGACGCTCATGACGAGCACCAGATCCACGAGATGGAGGACCTCTTCGAGAACCGACAGCGAAGTGGCCGGGTTGATCGAGACACCGGCCTTGCAGCCGGTCTCCTTGATCTGGTGGATCAGGCGATCCAGATGCGGCGTCGCTTCAGCGTGAACCGTGATGATGTCGGCGCCCGCCTTCGCGAAAGGCGAGATCCAGTCCTCAGGTCTCGAAACCATCAGATGGCAATCCAACGGCAGCTTGGTGCGCGGTCGGATCGACTGCACGACCAGAGGCCCGATCGTCAAGTTCGGGACAAAATGCCCGTCCATCACGTCGACATGGATCCAGTCGGCTCCCCCCTGCTCCACCGACTTCAGCTCGTCGCCGAGCTTCGAGAAGTCGGCCGAAAGGATGGAGGGGGCAATCAGCTTTTTGGCGGGCATGTCGTCTCCAATGGCAGCGGGACATTCCGGCCTTTGAGGCCGTTCATGAATCCCGCAGCATCCGTTTCTTTCTTTCCTTCCCACTGAACCGCCTGAAGCTCAAGGCTTCCCTTGGGCGTACCCAGTAGGAGCATCCCGAACTTCTCGAAGAGCCTGCCCGCGGGTCCCTGGACATCCGAAAGCTTGGCGCGCTTGATCTTGAGGCGTTGACCTTGCGCCATCACGCTCGTCCCCGGCCAGGGATGAAGCGCGCGGATCTGGCGGTCGAGGTCGGTGGCAGGCTTGGCGGCCGCGTCGAGCCATTCCATCTCTTTAGAGAGCTTAGAGGCGTAGGTGACTTTGGACTCGTCCTGCTTCTCGCCTCGGACGGACCCATCGTCGAGGCCCGCGAGCGTCGGGCCGATGAGCTCCGCGCCCATTCGCGCGAGCCGGTCATGCAAAGTCTGAGCGGTATCGTCCGCGGCGATCGGCGTGCGCGCGGTCATCAGCACGTCGCCCGCATCGAGCTTTTCGACGAGCTTCATGGTCGCGACGCCGCTCTCGGCGTCGCCGCCCAGGATCGCCCATTGGATCGGAGCAGCCCCCCGCCAGCGCGGCAGAAGCGAAGAGTGGATGTTCACGCAGCCCAGGCGCGGCAGCTCAAGCACGTTTTTGCGAAGGATCTGGCCATAGGCCACGACCACGATCACGTCGGGCGCGAGCGCCTGGAGCTTTTCGAACTCGCCCGGCTGCGTGAGCTTCTCGGGCTGCGAAACGGGCAGGCCATGCCTGAGCGCGGCCTTCTTGACCGGTGGCTCGCGAAGCTCGAGGCCTCGTCCGACCGGTTTGTCAGGCTGGGTATAGACCGCGACAACATCAAAGCGCGGATCGGCCACCAGCGCGTCTAGCGCCCCGACCGAGAACTCCGGCGTCCCCATGAAGACGACGCGCAAGTTAGAATCCTTTCTTCTTCTTGTCGGAACCCGACGAGCGATCCACGTTGGCGAGCGGCCCGAAGTCGCGCTCGTCTTCCTCGCGCGCAAGCCGCTCCTTGCGGAGTTTCTTGCGGACGACCTCCTTCTTGAGCGGGCTCAGGCGGTCGATGAAGAGCTTGCCGTCCAGATGGTCCATCTCATGCTGGAGAGCCACAGCCTGAAGCCCCTCCGCCGTCATCGTGCGGGTGAGCCCGTCGATATCCTGGAACTGGACCTTGATCTTCTCCGAGCGCTGAACCTCGGCCGAGTAATCCGGCACCGATAGGCAGCCCTCGGCGATGGCTATCTTGCCTTCTCGTTCGATGATCTCGGGATTGATGATGATCTTGGGCTTCTTGCCGGTGATGATCGAGCCCGCGATGACCTCGGCGTTCTCCGGCGGCTTCTCGCCGTCCTCGAGATCTTCGATATCTTGGATGTCATACTCCGTGTCGAGCACGAGGATGCGCTCCAGAATGCCGACCTGATTGGCGGCCAGCCCGATGCCCGGCGCATGGTACATCGTTTCGAGCATGTCGTCCGCCAGCTTGAAGTAGGTCTTCTCCACGCGAGCGATCGGCAACGCCTTCTTCGCGAGCACGAGGTCGGGGAAAGTGTAAATCTTGAGCTTGGCCATGCGTCTTGTACGCAGATATAGCTGTTTTTTAGGCCCGCGTCACCCGGGATTAATACCTACAAAACGGCTGATTTTCGCGTTTCCAAAGGTCCTGATGGCCCCAAGCCGGTTATGAGTCCGGCACCTGAGCCTCAGGTTTTCTACCGTCGTCGGCCCACCGAGCGCCCAAGGCTGAATATGATCGAATTCGAGCCGAGAACGCGAGGAGCAGCGCCGGCCGTCCCCCTCAAAAGTACATCTTCCGCCATCCCGAGCCCAAACCGCCCGCTTGATCGCTGACGTCGGAGCGCGACGCACCGTTCCTTCCGGCACCGGAAGTGAAGTCGCTGCGGGCCTCTCCATAAGCCTCTTCGGTCGATGCTTCTCGAGAGCGAGGCGCACGCCGTACTTCAGCGCCTCGGCCATCGACATGCCCGGATGCGCGTGCGCGAGCAGACCGCGGAGTTCATCGATTTCATCGAGAAATCCATTTTCGGCAGCAAACCGGACCTCGGAGGTCTCACCCGTGACCGCACGTTTCCGTTCGGGACTAACTGCCGCCGGAGTCGTCGCCCGACTCGCTAGCGTACGTTCGGCTTCCAGATCAGATTTGCCGACAAGAACCCCAAGGACCTCCTTTTTAATCTCGACCGACTTGATCTTTTCCTGATTGAAGAACGTCTGAGCCCTGGAAACCAGTGAGAGATTCAAACTGCCATCAGAGATCCTCTCTTCGATCTCGGGCAATTCCTTGAAAAGTCTCATCGACGCGATCCGGCGCTGGGCGGACCCGTTCGAGTACCCCAGTTCCTTCACGCAGTATTCGAACAGGCTCGAATAGGTCAGCGCCGCGAAGAGATATCTCCGCTCGACCTCACGCAAGTGATGCAAGACCTGCAAGGTGACTTCTCGCTCGCGTGCGGCGAGATCGCGGGTGTTCTTGAGAAGTGCTTCGTCCGACAGATATTTCAAATGCATGGGCATCCCGTACCACGCGATTTTGAAGGCCTCTTGCGGACGCAGCAAGGCGCTTCAAAATCAGAAAACGAGAAAAAACTCCCGCGAATCGGCAGAAGCGCTCATGCGCCTCTTATGCGGCCTCAATCGGAGATTCGCGGCGCGATATTCGACCCGAGTGATTTGCATTCAAGAAACACGTCAATATAATTTTTGATAATTTCGCCCGCGCGGTAGCTCACGACTCTAGTACAACTCGATTCGTTCGCCCAAAGTCACGAGCGCACCCGCGCTCATCCTCACTCCCACAATCGCGTCTCGCGCACATCCCCGCCCTCTCGCCAGCCGTATTCCACAGGCCGATGCGAAACGTGCGCGCAAAAAAACTCGCGCTGCTTTCTCTTTCGCTATTTTTACGGGGTTTTTTCAGTTCCGTCGAGCAATGAGCGCTACCGCCAAGACTGCGAAGATCGTGCTCGGAAGCCATGCGGCGAGCCAAGGCGGTAGCGCACCATTGGTCCCCAGAGATAGACCCACGGAATAAAAAAGCCAATAGAAAAAGGTCACGCCGAGACAGATGCCGAGGTCCTTCGCGGCTCCGCCTTCGCGACGCGAGCGAGTGGAGAACGGAACACCGAGGATGCACATCACGATCGGGATGAACGCCAGGCTGATGCGCGAGTGGAACTGGACTTCATAAGACTTGGTGTCGGCGCCCGTCTCCTTCATCCGCTTGATGTAGCGGAAGAGCTCCTTGAGCCTGAGTCCCGCGACTTCCTTGTCGATCTCCTGGAAGTCGTGTGGAGTCTCCGCGATCTGGAGGTCCTTTTCCTTGAACGCCTCGGTCTTCGGAAACGGGTCGTCCTTCACGAAATGCGTGACTGTCCCGTTCTGGAGCCGCCAGCCGCTGGGAGTGTACTCGGCGCGCGAGGCATCGATCACCTGGGTGAGCGTGAAGTCGCGATCGAAGTTGTAGATCGACATCCCGATGATCGCCTTGTTGGCCTGATCGAAGCGCTGCAGGTTGTAGATCAGGTTCTTGGAGCGGTACCAGATCTTGTCCTGCTTGATGTCCAGGAAGAAGTCCTGCCGCCCCTTCATCACGCGCATCTCGTAATTCGTCCGCTTCTTGTAGGTGGGCGGGAGGATGCGGTCCTCGAAGATCAGCACGAGGCAGGAAATGATGAAAACGACCGAAAGAATGAGCAGGGTGATGCGCCGGAGGCTCACGCCGATGGAAAAGCAAGCGATCAGCTCATTGGTGCGCGATAGCCCCGACAGAGTGAGGACTGTCCCCAGCAGCACGGCCGGAGCCGACATTTGGACGATCGTCTCGGGAAGATGGAGCAGGCGAAATATTATGACTTGATTAGTCGGATAAATGCGCTGAAGAAGATCGCCGAGCAGCGCTTGGAATTCGAAGAGCACCACCAACGAAAACAGAGCGAGGACGAAGTTCTTCACGAAGAAAATCGTGAGGTAACGATCGAGCGTTTTCACCGAATGTGAGTGTACCTCAAAGGCATTCAGGAGTATCGTAAAACCATATGTCCGATTCCGCGACCGAAGCGCTCAAGCCCGAGACCACCCAGAAGAAGCCCGTTCAGAACCGCAAAGAGTGGCTGATCGAAAACGTGAAGTCGCTGGGCTTCGCTTTGCTGATCGTTCTCATGATCCGCTCGAGCATCGTCGAGGCCTTCAAGATCCCGTCGGGCTCGATGATCCCGACTCTCTTCATCGGCGACCACATCTTCGTCAATAAGTTCGCTTACGGCCTGAAAGTGCCGTTCGTCGACTTCTTCTCGGGCAATCCCCTCTACATCATCAAGCGCGACCCACCCGCCCGCGGAGACATCATCGTCTTCAAGTATCCTCGAGACGAGAGCCTGTATTACATCAAGCGCGTGATCGGCGTCCCCGGCGACACGATCGAGGTGCGCGACAAGCAGCTCTACGTCAACAACAAGCCCGTCCCCAGGGACGCCATCACCGGGGCCGCCGCCGAGAAGGTCCTCACGCCGCTCGAAAGCCCGGAGTACCGGCCGGAGCGCTTCGGCGTCTTCATGGAGCACCTCAACAACGTCGACCACCTGATCCTCCAAGACAAGGACGACTACATGGCGGTCAACCAGGTGCCGATCACGGTGCCGCCGGAGAGCTTATTCGTCATGGGCGACAACCGGGACCGGTCCAATGATTCGCGCTTCTGGGGCTTCGTCCCGTACAAGAACGTGAAGGGCAAGGCCATGGTCATCTGGCTCTCGCTCTGGTTCAACTTCGCGGACGGCCAGAAGAGCTTCCATCCGGAGCGCATCGGAACCATCCTGCACTGAAGTGTCGAATTTCTAGGCAGAAATCGTTCTAATAGCCGGGGGTCCGGTACAAAGACTTTTTCAATAGCGCAGATGAAACAAATATTGTATTAACGCTATATGTCAACCCTGTCTCTGAGCCTGATCAGTTCGGCCACTGCCCAAGAGACCCGTTTCAAGGCGCTTGCCGGCGCTTTCTGCGAAATGACCCAGTCGATCGGAATCCAGCTCGAGCCCTACTCAGACGGCTCGCTCAGCAAGTTCCGCAGCCTGCCTCCCGAGATCCAGACCCAGAAGCTCGCGGCATTTGAGACCTACTTCCGCTGCTGCGAGAGGGCGGTTCGCTCCGGCATCGGCCTGAGCGACGGCATCTCGCTCCTGAAAGCCATCCTCAAGGACCTGGGCCTCCACATCAACGAAGATACCGCCTCGCTCCTCACCAACGCCGAGGTCATCGAGGTCTATCGCAACGACCTTACCCAGCTCTTCCGCAATCTCCGGTTTCTCGAGATCTGCAGCTACCCGCTCATGGACCTCTATGTGCACGAGATCTCCGAGCTGTACCGCAGGCCTCACGTCCTGACGGATGCGACGATCCGCGAGTTCACGCAGGTTCTCACCTCGACCGACCGCAAGCCGCTCTTCTGCGACGTCCCCGATCACTTCCTGGAAGAGATCTTCTCCCCCGGCAAGCATAAGTTCTACATTCGGCACAAACTCATCGCCCCCGTCATGAACGAAAAGGGCGAGGTAGTCGCGGCCGTCAGCTCCCTCTGGGCCAACCTCCTATTGCCCGGCGAAACTGGGCTTTCCAACGTTAAACCCCTGAGTCCTTGACGGAAAATCTTGATGAAACCTCCTAGAACCGGAAACTCTTTGAGCCAATACCTCCGCAGCCGACGCATAGAGCTCTCGCTCACGCAGAGGGATGTAGCCGATGAGCTCGGTTACAAGCCCCAGTTCGTGACCAACTGGGAATGCGGCACGAGCAGCCCCCCGGCTCACGTCCTGCCGCGGATCTGCGAGATCCTCAATATTCCGGTCGATACGATCCTGAAGCTCATCGCCGAAGACAGCGCGGCCTACTGGAACGAGATCTTCTCGAAGTCCCGCGGTCGCAGGGCCAAGAAGCGCGCTTAGAAGCGGCTTATGCCGCTTTCAGCCGAATCTTGCTGGAAGTCGACGAGATGCGCGCCTGGATGGCGTGATAGATCCGCTCGTAGAGGGCGCAGCTGAGCCTGAAGTTGCTGAGCACGATCTCGCGCTGATCCGCAGGCAGGTTTTCGACGAGCTGCAACGCCTTGTCGAGGTGACCCACGTCTTCCTGGACGTGAACCTTCATGAATAGCGTCGCCTTCTCTCCGAACGCGGGGAGCGCGTCCTTGTACATCCGGACGCCTCCGCTGAGCGAAAAGGCTTCGAGGCAGAGGACGTAGCCGAAAAAAGCGATCGGATGGACGTGCTCGATCCAATAATACTGGCTTTGGTAGAACGCCTGCGTTTCGGGAAGCTCCTCAAACTCGTTCAAATCGAAGCCGAGCGCCTTGAGATCACGCGAAGCGAGGAACTCGTGGCCCCTCTCCTCGGCGACGTGCTCGCTGAAACGGTAGTGGAGCGCGTCCTGCTGGGGGTCGCGGCTGAAACGCGACGAAGCCAGCGCGAGCAAGCGAGTCGAGTGGCAGACATAATGGTAAGTCTGCTTGAGCCACCAGCCGTAGGCGATCTTGTCGGTCGTCGGAAAGCCGGATATGGCACGATCGAGGTCCTGAACTCCTTGTTCGATGATCTTCTTCATGCGACTTTCCTTTCGGGTTTCTTTCCGCCGGTCGTGATGCCGGTCAGATCCGTTCGTTGACTCCAATATTGATCGACCCACCCTTGGATCTGGGGGTCCGGGTGAGGGTGCATCTCCCGGAGAAAACCCACGAGCAGGTCGATCTTGAAATTGCGTTTCACCAGGCCGGCTTGAAAACACCGCATGCCGTAGGTCTGCCCCATGCGGCTGGAGCCGACCTCGGTCCGCGCCGCCGCGAACATGGCGTCCGCGCCGAGGGCGCGCGAAAGGTTGACGCCCAGGCCGACGACGATCTCGCCGAGAGAGAGGCCGGCCAGATGGCTTCGCCAATTGGGGTTGACGCTGAAAAACTCGATCGTCGCGAGCGTCCGGGCGCCCTCTGACTTGAGGAACTCGAAGACCTCCGGTGGGTAGAACTTGAAATAATGGTGCTCGCGACAGGCCTGAAGATCGGCCTGGAAGACCGTGGAGAGATTGAGCGCCACGACCTCGTCGCCCGAGTGCAGGACGCCGACCACGTCCTGCCTGGAAAAATCGTCCAGATTGAAGGCGTCCAGGCTCCCCTGCTTGCCGTAAACGTGGGTCCAGAAATCCTTCCAAAATCTGAAGACCTTGTTGTGCAATTCAGGATAAGTGACCTCGCCTCTGCCTTTTCCGGCCATCAGCGTGTATTGGAGCTTCTTGAGGCGCGCCAGCTGGAACTCAGACAGATCTTTGTCCATGCCGACTTTTCGGAACGGTAAAGGCGAATTTGAAGTTAAAAAAACAAAGTCTATTTACAAACAAATCGTGTGATATCGAAAACAAACGCTGTTGATCACACAATTATTGTGATAACTAGTGGCGTCATGAATTACGACGTGAGTGTCCGTCCCGACTTTCTCGAGTTCGCACACGACCTGCGCAGCCCGTTGACGGCTATCCGAACCTGCGCTGAAATCATGGTCAGGCATCCGGAGGCCGACTACCTGCGGCAAGTCATTGCCAACGTAGATCGAGCCGAAAAGCTGATCGCCGAGTTTCTCGAGGTATCCTCGCAGCTGCCCTCCCGCCCCGTGCTGCTGAGCGAGCTCGTGAGAGGGATCCTCGCCGAAATCGGCGTGGGGCATGAAAACCGTTTCAGCGTCGAGATCACCGAGTCAGCCTTCGGCGTCCGCGTCGCCGAGGAAATCAGGCGCGCCATCGTCAATCTCGTGGAAAACGCGCTCAAATACTCCCGCAGGGAGTCTCCGATCCGGATCCGGATCGACCGCGAACAGGACTTCGTGCTTCTCTCGATTCACAATTTCCACGAGTCGCAGGCTCAGCTGGGCGAGGCGCTGGTTTTCACCCCGTTTTACCGCGGGCCCGATTCTGTCGGCTGCGGGATCCAAGGCTGGGGCATCGGCCTTTCGATCGTCCAGAAAATCGTCCAAAAATACGGCGGCTCCGTCGGATTGGACGGCCTGACTCCGGGCGAAGCCCGGTTCACGATCAGGCTTCCGATCCGGTCCGAATTCTCTGCGCCAAGCCCTTGAGTGTTCGCGCCAGCGCGCGGCGCGCTTCGCGCGGGAGCATGCGCACTCCCAGTGCGGCTAGAGGGCCGAAGGCATAGTAGAAGCGGATGAAGCCGCGGCCGGCCGCGCTCCGCGCGAGCACGAGATCGCGGTAATCCCGCAAGCGCGGCAAAGTCTCCAGATCCAGCTCCTCGACGAGCGCCGAGGCGACGAAGCACTTCGAAACCGCCAGCTCCCGGTAGGCGCGCCTGAAATCGGACTTGTTCATGCACTTCTTGTTGGCGATATAGCGACGAACCGCTTCGGAGCACATCGGCTGAAAAGGCATGTTCTTGGAGAAGAGCACGTACTTGTTCAGGTGGTGCTGGAACTCCTTCTTCTTGGTCTTGGTCCGGTCATAAAGCTTGGTCATGTCCCAGTAGACGCCGCTGATCAGCAATAGCTCGGTGACGTCGTGCTTGCGGTCGAAGAGGTTCGGATGCAAGCCGCCCTCGGGGACGTTCTTCCAGTTCTCGAGGACCTGGATGTAGGTGTGGAAGGAGCGCATCGCCTCGAGCCACTTGCCGGCCTCGAACGCGCGGGCGCCCTCGTTCGCGAGCTGAACGCGACGCTGGAGGAGCTTCTTCTTCCGCTCCTTCTCGGCGATCTCGAACTCTTTCTCCGCCTTCTCTCGAGCTCGGCGGAGCTGCTCCTCGACCTTCGATGCCATCGCCTGAAATGATATCAGCCGATACCGCTGGGGTCCACATCGAGGACGAACGGCCACTTCTGCGCGAAACAGAACGCGCGCGCCGAGCCGAGCGCCACCCGCAGAGGCTGGATGGCCTTGGAGCGGATCAGCAGGTCCCAACGGTAGATCCCCTTGGCGCGCTCGAGGAACGCCTCGCTCGGCCCCAGCACCTCGAAGCCGTCCGTCGCCGCGGACGCCTGGGGCAGGCGCGCGAGCGCCTGAGCGAGTGCCTCGGCGCGCGAGCGGGCGTCCCCCGCTTGCGGGCTCTCGAAACGAATGCGCGCGAGCCGGCCGAACGGCGGGTACCGCAGCGCTTCGCGAAGCTCCCGTTCTCCTTCGAGAAATGCCTCTTCGTCGCGCTTGCCGGTCAGGACTTCGATCACCGGGTGATCGATATCGTAAGTCTGAATCAGGACGCGCCCCGATTTTTCGCCGCGCCCCGCTCGACCGGAGACCTGCTTGAGGACCTGAAGCGCGCGCTCAGGCGCGCGGAAGTCCGGCCAGCGAAACAGGGCGTCCGCCAAAATCACGACGACCAGGGTGACGTTCGGGAAGTCATGGCCTTTGACCAGCATCTGGGTGCCGAGCAGGACGTTGGCCTTGTGGTCCCTGAAATCCTTTAGGATCGCCTCGAGCCGGGTGGCGCTCGTGATCTGGTCGCGATCCAGGCGAAGCGGAACGACCTCGGGCAGCAAGGTCGGAAGCTCCGTCTCCAAACTCTCGGTCCCCGCGCCCATCGGCAAAAGCTCGACGCTCTGGCACTTGGGACAGAAATCCGGGATCTGCTCCTGATGCCCGCAGACATGGCAGCGCAGGAGCTTGGCGCGCTTGTGCACGGTCAGGGAGATCGAGCAGTTCTTGCAGCCACTTACCTCGCCGCAGTCCGTGCAAAGCAAAAAGGCCGCGAAGCCCCGCCGATTGAGAAAAACCATCGCCTGCTCGCCCGCGGCCAGCGTCTCGCGGATCGCCTCGAGCGTGCGGCGCGCGAGAATCGCCTGCGTGCCTTCGACCTTCTCGTCGACCGCGAGATCGACGAGCTCAACGGCGGGGAGGCCGCTCCCTCTGCTTCCCAACGCGATTCGCTTGTCGAGGCGGGCGACGCGGTATTTGCCCTCGCGCGCGCGCTCGCGGGTCTCCAGGCTCGGCGTCGCCGATCCCAGCACGACCGCGGCGCCCGTGATCTTGCCGCGCACGACGGCGAGATCGCGCGCGTGATAACGGAATCGATCCTCCTGCTTGTAAGTCGGGTCATGCTCCTCGTCGACGACGATAAGGCCCAGCTCCGGGATCGGTGCGAAGACGGCGGAGCGCGCGCCCACGATCACGCGGAGCTCGCCCGAGCGCAGGGCGGCCGAGAGATCGCGCCTCCGCCCGTCGGCCACCGCCGAGTGCCAAAGGCCGACGGCCTCGCCCAGCCCTTGCTCGAGCCTGAGGTGCAGCTGCGAGGTGAGCGCGATCTCCGGCACGAGCAGCAGCACGCCCTTGCCCTGCGCGAGCGCGCGACGGGCGAGGTCGATGTAGAGCTCGGTCTTGCCGCTGCCGGTGACGCCGTGAAGGAGCGCGACGTTCAAGCTGCCGGGGGCGCCCGAAGCCGCGCGCGTCTCCTCGAGGATCGCGAAGGCCGCGGCCTGCTCCTCGGTCAGCGTGAAATCGCGGCGCGCGCCCGTGAACGGCGCGATGGGGCGGGTCTTCTTGCCTTCGTTCTTGAGGCCGAGCGAAGCCGGCGGAGCCGCGCAGTGCAGGACCTCGCCGAGAGGCGCGAGGTAGTAATCGGATGCCCACTTGCAGAGCGCGAGCACGTCGGGCGGCAAGACCGCGCCCTGGCTGCTCACCTCGAGGATCTCCTTGAGCGACTCCGGCGCGACCCCGGTCGGGACCTCGCTCGCGGACTTGGGCGGCTCGACGACAAAGGCGTGCGTGATCGTGCGGCCGAACGGGACTTTGACCCAGCCTCCGACTTGGACCAGCGGGGCGAGCCTCTCGGGCAATCGATACGTGAAGAGACCCTCGAGCGGCCGCGGCACCGCGACCGAGAGAATCACGTCGTTACCGGATGAGGTCATAGTACTGCTGGATGGCGTCGCGAAGCTCGCGCGGCGCGGAGTTGCCTTCGTCGGTCATGCCGTTCGAAGGGAGCTTGAGGCCCGGAAGCGGAGGCGTCTTCACGCCGCGAGCTTCGGGATAAGCGGTGACCTCGAGCGCCTCGTCCTGAAGCATCGTCACGCCGCCTTTCAGAGCCGAGATGACCTTGGGATAGGGAAACTCCTTGAAGAATCGCGTATTGTCGAAGCGAACTTCGGTCTGAGCGCCGCCCGCACCTAGCAAAAGCCGCAGCGGAATGAAGGTATCTTTCTCCACCCAGAACTGCGCGCCCTTGGCCGGACCCATCACGTACGCGATCGTGTCGCGCCAACGAGTGAGAGTCATCCCTTCGCCCGCGCCGCCCTGATGAACGGGCGCACCCGAATCGTCGACCGCGGTCTCGGCCTCGGCGACCGGGATTCCGTTTGCGATCAGGATCTGCGCGATAGCTCGAGATTGGGGAGAGAAGAGCACCGCGGCCGCCGGCGCGAGCTCCGGCATCTTCTTTTCGACCGAGTAGAGCCTGTGATCGGCCGCATCGGTTGCGAGGCTGAAGAGACGGCCTTCGTGCGAGTTGAAGAGCGTCGTGACCTTAAATTGCGTGCCCGTCGCCTTGCCACCGTCGTAAACCGTCACGCGGCTCTTGATCTGCACTCCAGCAAAAGCCAGGTGCTTCTGAGCGAGCGACTTGAGGACGAAGGAGGAGGGCGGGATGTAGGCCAAAGCGGTAGCTGTATCGGTAACTGTAACGGTAACGGCAGCAGCAACCGTAGCGAAGAAAGCAAATAGGGCGGTTCGAATCATGATTTGCCACCTCTCAAGTGCTTCTCCATCAGCGCGCGGACGCCGGGCGCCAACTCCGGCCTTTTGAGCGCGAAGGCGAGCGTCGCGTCGATGAAGCCGAGACGATCTCCCGTATCATAGCGCGTCCCTTCAAAGACGTATGCATAGAGCTTGTCCCGCTGAACGAGGATCTGAAGCGCATCGGTCAGCTGGATCTCCCCACCCCGGCCCGGCTTGGTCTCGCGCAGGTAATCGAAGATCTTGGGCGAGAGCACGTAGCGACCCGGCATCACCCAGCGCGAAGGCGCATCCTTGGGGGCCGGCTTCTCGACAAGGCGATCCACCTTCATGAGTCGATCATTGATCTGGGTGCCCCCCACGGTGCCGTACTTGCTCACTTCTTCGAGCGGCACTTCCATTACGCCCACGGTGGATGCACCCTGCTGTTCGTAGATGTCGATGATCTGCTTCGTGGCCGCCGGCCGGCCATCAATCAGGTCATCACCGAGAAGCACGGCGAACGGCTCATCACCAACGATCGGGGCCGCGCAGAGCACGGCGTGCCCGAGACCCATGGGATTTTTCTGGCGGATCGAGATGAGATTGCAGAGATCGCCCAGGGACCTGGAGATTTTGGCGAGCTCTTCCTTCTGCTTTTTCTCGAGAGTGTCCTCGAGCTCGTAGTTGTAGTCGAAGTGGTTCTCGATCGCCTCTTTGTGGCGGGCGGTCACCAGGATGACATCGCGCACGCCCGAAGCCACGGCTTCTTCGACGATGTGCTGGATCATGGGCACATCGACGATCGGAATCATCTCCTTCGGGATTGCTTTAGTCGCCGGAAGAAAACGGGTGCCGAGTCCTGCCGCCGGAATGACCGCCTTACGGACTTTTTGAAGTGCCATGGGAGCCTCTCACCGATTCTGGGATGTGTAACTTCCCTGAGGGGCTCGTCTGAGAGATCTCAGAGCCCGCGCGGGAAACGATGCTCCCGAGACTCTAACTCGGCCTTGCAGTCGATGCAAAGAGTCGCGAACGGAAATGCCCGGATTCGCGCCTCGGCGATCGGCTCCGCGCAATTTTCGCAGTCGCCGTAGACGCCCTGGTCGATCCGCTTGAGGGCCTCGTCGATCTGCCAGAGGATGTCACGGTCGCGATTCTTCATCTGAAGAAGGAGGCTCTTGTCGGCATCGGCCGAAGCCTGGTCGGTCGTGTCGCTATAGACCGCACCGTCCGCGATGAAGTTCGCCGTCGCCTGCCGAAGCTCCAAAGCCAGCTGCTCACGGCGCGTGAGAAGGGTCTTGCGATATCCTTCGAGGCGCGAGGGGCGGATGGATGGCACCTTCGCCATTCTTGCGGGGCGAAGAGCATTGGACTTTGATGCAGAGGCCTTCGAGCGTAATGTCATAAGTAGGCGGTTGAGTAGCGCCACCCTTCACTCATGTAAAGGGAAATTGAGGACATTTCGCCAATGAATCAGATGAAGAAAAACATCATTTTGCTCGGTTTTTTCGCATTTTCTTTCGCAGCGCAGGCTTCGGATTTTCACTCTCCTCGCACTGCGGCGCTCGCCGGATCGGGACACGCGAGCCCACTGCTCAACGACGCGATCTACCTCAACCCGTCTTACACTTCATTTCTTCCCAACTACGGCTTTTCCATCAACTATCTGCTGTATGACGCAGGAAATCAGAACGCGGCTGGCTATTCGGATTACAACGGGCATAGCCTGAACTTCTCGATCCAAGATGGGCGTTCCGATGTCTTTCAGGCCGGCGTCGGCTACACGATCCGCGACGATAGCAAATTACTCAGCATTGGCGCTTCCAAAGCCGTCGTCGACAAGCTCGGCATCGGGATCGGCGCCAAACTCGTTTTCCCGAACGACGGAAGTAAAATGGTCAACGATGGGATTTTCTCGACGACTTACGCCTTCGCCGACTTCGGTCAGACTGCGTTCATCATCGACAACATCATCCAAAGCAGCGGCGCCAAGGATCGCGGCATGTACCGCCAGTTCATCGTCGGTACCAAGTTCAACGTCGAGAAGGTCGTCCTTGTTTACGTCGACCCGCATCTCACTCCCGATCTTCCGGACATGGACGATCGCACCTCCAACTGGGGTCTCGAAGGCGGACTCGAGTTTCCCATCATGTCGGACGTGTTCCTTCGAATGGGCTTGATGCGCAACTCGTACGTTCCGTTCGTCAACCGCTACAGCGACGGCTACGGCTTGGGCTTAGGCTGGCTCGCCCCCCGCCTCTCGCTCGACTACGCCTTCCAGCGCGTGATCACGCCGCTTCCGGGTCACGCTCACACGTTCGGGATCACGTTATATTTTTAAACTGACCTACTTCGCTGTTGATGGAATCCGAAATCTCCCTGAATTGCTTGGAAAAATCGCCAACAGTTCGTAGGGATGGAGGTGGTAGTCCGAAAATCGGATTCCTCGCGCGGTGACTGCCGCGAAGAGCACGCCGCAATGATCGAAATCTTCTTTTGTTTCAGGGATATCGATTCGGGCTATCAACAGCGAAGAGGGTCAGTTTAATTAGGTCCCGAGTCCGGGGTAAATCCGACGCAATAATGCCGGATCCAGCGCCTGGGCCTTGGGGCCTTTGAACGTGAGCTGCCCTTTCTGGATCCAAACGCAAATGTCGGCGCGCTCGGTGGCAAGCTTGAGATCGTGGGCCACGAGCGCGACGGCCCGGCGCTCGTCTCGCGCGATCTCGAGTAGGAGCTTTCCAATCTCCGCCTGGTGATTGAGATCCATCCGCGACATCGTCTCGTCGAGGAGGATCGCGCGTGCTCCCTGCGCCAGGGCGCGCGCGACCAGCACGAGCTGGCGCTCGCCTCCGCTCAACGTCTGGATGTTGCGATCGCGCAGCTCCCAGCAGAGCGCGCGCTTCATCGCGGCCTCCGCGCCGCGCCCGCCACCCGCGCTCGCAAGCGCTCCCGTCGCGAGTCCAACGACTTCGGCCACCGAAAGCGGAAAGTCCGTGCGCAGGTCCGAGCCGACGTAAGCGATCCGACTCGCGCGCTCGGCGACCGTCATTTCGCGCAAGTCCTGGCCCGCGAACTTGGCCGCCCCCGAGTCCGGTTCGAGAAGCCCGGCCGCGAGCTTGAGCAACGTCGACTTGCCTGAGCCGTTGGGGCCAAGCAACGCGGTGACCGTGCCGGGCTCAAGCTCAAGCGTGACCTGGTCCAGCGCCGGGCGCGCGCCGGCGCTCCAGCTGAAGCTCGCGCCGTAAACGCCAAGGAGAGCGGGTGCGCCAGCCTGGTCGCGGGTCTCAGCCACGCACCACCTCCGCGGGCTTGCGAACGATGATCCACAAAAACAGCGGCGCGCCCAAGAGCCCGGTGACCACGCCGGCGGGCAGTTCATAGGGAGCGGCGAGCTTGCGCGCGAGCAGATCCGAGAGCAAGAGCGCGGTCGCGCCGCCAAGCGCGCACATCGGCAGCAGCCTGCGATGCAGCGGCCCCGCCACGCGCCGGGCGAAGTGCGGGACCACGAGCCCGATAAAACCCACCATCCCGGCGGCGCTCACGCAGAGCGCGACCAGAAAGGAGGTCACGAACATCAGGCGTCGCCGGGCGCGCGCGACGTCGACTCCGATCGAGACGGCATCCTCCTCGCCGAGCAGGAGCGCGTCGAGCTCGCGCGAGCGCGCCCAGATGACGAAGCCCAGCGCCAGCACGCCTGCGAGCGTGAAGACCGCGCCTTCGAGCCTCGCGCGCGAAAGATCTCCGAGGAGCCAGGTCACCGCCGCCTGCACGCCCTGGGCGTCGGTCAAACCCATCCAGAGCGCCACGAGACTCGCGCCCAAAAACTGCAACATCACGCCCGCGAGCAGCAGACCCGCGCCGCTCACGCCGACGCGCCCCCGCGAACTGCGTGCGGCCACCGTATTGAGCGCGGCGGCGAAGACCATCGCCCCCAGAAGCGCAGGCAGCGCGAGTCCAGCCGTCGACCAGGCCGGGCCGGCAAGCCCCAATACGGCGCCGACGACCGCCCCGAGCGCCGCGCCCGAGGAGATGCCCAGCGTGTAAGGTTCGCAAAGAGGATTGGTGAAAATCGCTTGGAGCGCGGCGCCCGCGACAGCCAGGCCCGCGCCGACGGCGACCCCCATCAGCGCGCGCGGCAGCCGGAGCGAGGTGATGATCTCCGAATCCCAGCCCGAGGTCGCGCCAAGCGCAAGCGCGGCTCCGAACGCGGCCGCGAGCGCGAGCCACGCCCAAAGAAAGCCGCGCCTAGTGCCTGCCATAAACCGCTTCTTCGAGCCGCGCGATCCCCAGGAGCAGGCGCTCGGTCGGGATCGTCAGCTCGTCGGCGCGCAGGATCTCGGCTTTTTTCCAGCCCTTCTTCATCCGCTCGAAGCTGGCCTGATCCTCTCCCATCGAGAGCACCAGGATCAGATCGGGCGCGCGCTTGAGGACGTCCTCGCGCGAGGGGCGCGGGTACTCGAGCGTGCTGTCGCCGTAGAGATTGCGGGCGCCGATCGTCGTGAGGGCCTCAGTCAAGAACGTCGGTCCGCCAACGACAACCAAAGGGTTGTCGCTGAGCTGGAGCAGGACTTTTCGCGAAGGCCGCCCCACCGCCTTCTTCTTGAATTCGGCGACACCCTTCTCAAAGCGCTTAGCCATGCGATCACCGCGATCTTCGTGGCCCACGGCCTTTCCGATCGCCCGCATGGACTTGGAGATATCCGCGAAGCTCTTGGTATCGACCACCACCACGTTGAGCTTGAGCTCGCGCAGGTGATCGATCTGATCCTTGGCGTTTCCGTTGGTCGAAGCCAGGACCAGATCCGGCTTGAGCGAGACGATTTTCTCGAGGTTGACCTTGAAGTACGGGCCGATCGAGGGCTTGCCCTTGAGCGGAGGCGGGTAATCCGTGTACTCGCTCACTCCGACGATGCGGGTATTCGGCTCGTCGATCAGGTCGTAAGCGATCTCTCCGAGCGACGGCATGAGCGTCACCACGCGCGTCGGCCCCGCATGAGCCGCGGCGGCCCACGCAAAAGCCCAACCGAGAAAAAGAAACCTAAGCCCGCGCCCCGGCATGCTGTCCGGTATGGTGGATCTGGTTGAGCCTGATCTTGAGGAAGATCGCCGCAGCCACGAAAACCAGGATCGAGATGAACTGGCTGGTCGAGAGGATCCCGTCGATGACGAACCCGCGGATCTCATCGCCGCGATAGATCTCCACTACGCTGCGGATCAGAGGATAGGCCATGAAGTAAGTCAGGCCGACCTGGCCGTCGAACTTCTTGTGCTTGAAGACCCAGAGCAATCCCCAGAAGAGGATGAAAAGCGCCGAAGCCTCGTAAAGCTGGGTCGGGTGCAGGGGGATTCCCTGCAGGTGCTTTTCGACGAGATCCGAGTAGAGCCGCACGCCGAAGTTCGTCCCCGTGGGCCGGCCGTAGCAGCAGCCCGCGGCCAGGCAGCCGAAGCGCCCGAACACGTGCGCGATCGCCAGACCCGGCATGATCACGTCCACGACCTTCCACGGGCTCATCCCGTGTTTCTTCACGTACCAGACGGCGAACGGGACGACGAGCAGCGGTCCCCCGAAGAAGACGAGCCCGCCTTCCCAGACTTTGAACATCGAGATCGGGTCGGCCATGAACGCCGAGAATCGGGTGATGATGAAGAGAATGCGCGCGCCGAGAAAGCCGAGCACCAGCGACCAGAAGGTCAGGTCCAGGACGCGCTCGACATCCAGGTTCGACCGGGTGGCGAGGCGCTTGATGACGTTGACGGCGACCAGAAACCCGATGGCGATCAGAAAGCCGTAGGTGTGAATCGGAATCGGACCGAGTTGAAAAAGTAACGGATGCATTACGGTACCGCCTGTCCGGCGCGGGAGCCGCCCGCGCCATGGTTCACTTCGCCTTTGTCGTTCTTATCGGGAGCAACGAGCAGATCCAGCATCAAAAGCCCCACGCCCACGCAGATCGCCGAGTCAGCGACGTTGAAGGCCGGGAAATGGTACTGGAACTTCCAGTGAAAATCGAGGAAGTCGATCACGAAGCCCAGGCGCACGCGATCGATCAGGTTGCCGATCGCTCCGCCGATGACCAGCGAAAGCGCCGTCGAGAGCTTGATGTCGCTCTCGGGGATCTTGCGGAAGATGTAACCGATCGCCAGGAGCGCGACAAGCGGCACGATCACGAAGAACGGCACGCGAAACGCCGGATCGGCCGTGGCGAGGATCCCGAAGGCCGCGCCCGTGTTGCGGATGTACGTCAGGCTGAAGAGGTTATCGAGCACCGGAATCGATTCGCCCAGCTTGAAGCGATCGATGACGGCGAGCTTGGTGAGCTGGTCGAGCACGATGACGCCGACGCTGACGAGAAGAAGGATGAGATAACGACGCTTGGATGTTGGGTTGCCGCTCACGCGCTGGGCTCCTGCTGCTGAATCACGAGATGACCCGACTCCCGAAGCCGGGCGACGACCGTGTCGTCGGCGCCCGAGAGCTTGCCTGAGCCGGAAACGTTGTCGACGAGCACCGCGCCCGTGCCCGAATCGAGCGGCACGGCGGTTTCGGCGATGAGGGGGCGATCGCCCTCGGTGACGGGATTGGTCGCCTTGAGGCCCAGCAGCCGGTCGGCCGCGAAGACGAGAAGGGGCGAAGACGGCTTGTCGAAGCCCACGGCGCGCTCAAGCTTCGCCTGGAGCGACTTAGCCACGATCCAGATCTCCGTTCCTTCGAGCGCGGGCACCTTGATCGCGGCGTACTCCGTGCCGGGACGAATCGCCGCGCCGGCGTCGGCCGAGAGCGAACCGGGGCGCGCGGCACCGACGACGAGCGAGACGCGGCAAGCGCATTCGCGCGAGGCGACCTGGGCCAGCTCGGCAAATCCTTTGAGCGACTCGCGGGAGAGGTCGAATTTGACGAGAACCGGGCCCGCTGTCACCAGCTGGACCCCCAGAGCACGATTCCCTGGGTCAGTTTCTGAGCGAGCGTCACGTCCGAGGACTCGATCTCGTTGTACTGTTCGGGCGTCCAGACGATGAGCTCGAGGAGCTTTCCGAGCGGATGGCGCGCGGCGATCTTCTTCACTTCCTCGGGCTGGTCGCTCACGATGAAAAGATCGTAATCGCTGTCGGAGCGCGAGCGGCCGCTGGCGCGCGAGCCGAAGAGCACGCCCTTGGACGAGATCGGCTCGACGAGCTTGCGGAGCGTCTCGATGTCGCAGATGGCGGCGAAGGTCTTGAGGATCTTGACGGTGGTATTGTCGTCCTGCAGGCGGACGGCGCGGTGATTGTCGACGAAGTCGACGAGCCCGAGCTGCTGGAGATCATTGAGCACGCGTTGGATGCCTTCGGCGCCGCCGAGGCCGCGCACGCCCTTGAGCTTGGAGGAAATCACGCGCGGGGTGAAAGCGGTCGTAGGCTCACCGAGCAGAAGGCGCATGACCTTTTGTTCGGGGCTCGAGAAAAAAACCGACTCCAGGGTGGGTTGAGGCTTCCTTATGCGGGCCATAGCTGTCCTAACTCGTCGGCGACCTTTCGGACGGCTTTCTCTTCGTCCGGTCCAAAGGCGTTCACGACGTGGCTATCGATGTCGATCTGTCCTAAAATATTACCTTTCTTGTCGCGCACGAGCACCACCAATTCGGACTTCGTCTCGATGCTGCACGCCAGGTAATTGTCGGAGGCCGTCACATCCGGCACGTTCTGATCGGCATCTTCAGCTACTGCGGTTCCACAGACCCCCCGCCCGACGGGAATCCGCGTATGATCCGTCGCAGCACCGATATAAGGACCAAGTTCCAGGAACTTCCCCTTCAGGATGTAGATCCCGACCCAATTAAACTTGGGAGAGAGGCCGGCGACATAGCGCACGGCAGAACCCAAAACCGCTTCCGGCTGGTACCAAACCGGGGTCTTTTCGAGTGACTTCATAAAGCCCAGTCATATCGTAACCCCGGAGTAGATGCACCGGGGATTAGGATTTTACATGACGCAACGAGTTGACTCAATCGATCCCGAGCTGCTTGATCGCGAGCTTCTCGAAGACGGCGTCGAAGAGCTCGGCGTGCTTCTCGAACTTGGATTCTTCGCCGCGATACCGGCCTTCGATCGTAAAAGCGGTCGTCCCGTACTTGGCGTAGAAGTAATCCAACGAGCTTCCGACCGCGAGATAACCGACGGTATCGGCCGCGTTTCCGGCGTCGTAACCGAGGAGCTTTTTCTGAAGATCGATCACTTCGTTGTAAGCGGCGAGATCCTTCTGCGCGGGATGCTCGTCGACGTAAGTCCAGGGCGTGATCAGCGCGGGCACGCAGCAGTGATAATCCATGACAAAACGAAGCTTGAGCTGCGAAGCCGTCAGGTCCTGATCGAGAAAGTTCTTGAGCGCTGACGTCTCGGGCTGAGTGAACCGGTTCTCGTGAGTCGGCAGGATATCGAAGTCGCGATTGAGATCCGTGCCGTTCTTGTTGCCGCGCTCGAGCGCCTCATAGCCGTCGGGGTTGATCACAGGGATCACGTAAATGACGCCGCCGGCAGCGAGATAGAGCGAAAGCCCCGGCATCTTGTCGGTATGCTCGAGAAAATACGCCGCGAGCTTGTCTTCGATGCCCAGATACTCGTTGCCGTGGATCGCGCCCGAGATCTCGACGGCCGCGCGACCCGGCTCGACGTGACCGCTGCTCGTGTCCTCGATGCGAAGGACGTTCAGGTCGCGACCCAGGATCGTCTTCCCGAATTTCACGACCTTAGCCCGTTCCGGATATCGCGCGGCGAGGTCGGCTAGCCCCTTCATGAGCTGATCATATGGAATATGCTTCACGTCGGAGTCGCCGAAGAAGTCCGGCCCGTCGACGAGATTGTGCTTGAGCAGGAAGTCCCCGTGATCCGCCGCGGGAGCCGCGAAGGAATTGAGACTGAAACCGATAAGGGCGATCGAGGCGAGCGTCTTGAGCATTCTCAAGGGCTAACATCGGCTGGAGCTTTTGAATAGCGTTGTTAAGATTTTACGCGGCGGACGCCACTCTCCCGCGTCAGAAGAACGATCGCGCCCATGAGCGTGATCATCCCGGCCCACTGAAACGCGACGAGGCGTTCGTCGAAAAGAACCCAGCCCAAGATCGCGGAGAGCCCCGCGCTCAGCAGGTTCATCGTGCTCGCGACCCCCGCCTTCGCGTAGCGATAACCTTGAGTCATCATGAACTGCGCGAAGCTCGCGAGCAGCCCCATCGCGAGCAGCTCCGCGGCCTCACCCGACGTCGGCGCGCGAAAGTCCCCGAGCGCGAGCGGAAGCGAGATCAAGGCCGAGACGGCGACGAAGTAAAACACGATCGTGTTGACTCCCACTCGCGCCGTCGCCGCTCGCACGGCCACGTATGCGAGCGCCGCCGAGGCCGAGCCGGCCAGGCCGATCACGATCGCTTGCAAAGGCATCTGGGACATCCCGAGCCCGCCCGGCGGATAGAGCAGCACCGCCAGGCCAGCGAACGCGAGCGCGACCCAGCTCAGGCTCCGCGCGCCGAGGCGCTCGCCCAAAAAGAGCGCCGAGAACAGGATCACGAAAATCGGCGAGCACCAGCTCAGGATCATGGCCACCGCCAGCGGCAGATGCGAGAGCGAATAGAAGAGGCAAGTCAGGCTGCCGAACCCGGCGACGCCGCGAAACAAAAGCAAGCGGTGGCCCGTCCGCGGGAGTCGCTCGCCGAACACGCGCATCAGGGCGAAGGTGACCGCGAGGTTGATGAGCGAGCGGAGAAACACGAGCTCGAAGTGCGGGATCGAGTGCGCGAGCCGCTTCACGAAGATCGCCATCAGCGAAAAGCCAAGCGCGCTCGCGGCCATGTAGGCGAGCGAGCGACGGGGCTGGTCTTGGATCGAGACGGCGGGAGCGGCGGGCATGGCCCTACCCTAACACGCCGACGAAGAAATCAGACTGCTTCCTGCGCGAGAGTTTCCTGCACGGCCTGCGGCTGCGCGCCTTGCGGCTCGATCCAGGCGTTGGCGTAGGCCATGCTGTTCAAGTCGTTGAAGCGAACTCCCGCCTTGCGGAGAATCTCATGCGCCTCGCGGGCGAACATCTGCCGGCGATAGAACGTCTGCGCGACGTAGTAGTGGTGGATGATGTGGGTCGAGCCGAAGTTGAAGCAGAAGAAGTTGAGCGGGGCGAAGAGCCAGCTATTGATGATCTGTCCCTGCTGGCGCAGGTTCATGCGCTCGACGCCGAAGTAGTGGCAGTTCGAGGAGACGAACGCGAGCGTGGTCTGACGGAGCATGTTCGGGCCCATCAGCACGACCATCAGAAAAGAGATCATGCTTCCGTACTGCGAGTGGAAAGCGTCCGTATGTCCGCTCAGCATCGAGACGGTGAGCGCCACGCAGGAGAGCCAGGTCGCCGTGTACATGAAACCCACGGGCAGGCGCGAGCGGAAGAACTCCTTGGACTCGAACTGCGGGATTTCCTTGAAGAGCCTCTTCAGAAGAAGAAACGGCACGAACGTATTGTCGACCGTGATGAGGAATCGGCGCAGGCCCCAGGGCATGCCGTTTCCGAGCAGACGCTCCTCGATGTCGATGTTCTGGCCTGACTCCTTGTGGTGTAGAAGATGGAGCTTGCGGCGGTACCAAGGATTGATCGTGTTGCCGTTGAACGCCCAGATCACGCCTTCCATGAAGTTGCGCATCGCTGCCGACTTCTTGAAGTACTGCGAGTGAATGAGATCGTGTTCTAGCTCGTGCAAGAGGGAGGCGAGGATCGTGTTGGCGAAGAAAACGAGCCACCCGGGCAGGACGCCTTTGAAGTAAAGGACGGCGTTGGCGACGATGCCGGCGGCCGAGACGAGATGGATCGTGAGCCCGATCGCGTCCTGATGCTTGAGAATCGGATATCGCGTCTCCAGCTCCTGATCCGCTTTGCGGAGGGCTTCATATGCTTCGCGTGGGTCGAGCAGCTTCGGGGTGGCTTCAGACATTTTTCACCTCAAATAATTGTACCAGCCGACTGATCGGTACAAAACGAGATGAGTTGAGCTTATTTTTTGACGGTGCGTCTGTACGTTAACACCGTATCAGCGAGACGCCTCGCGTCTTGATAGAAGACCTCGTGATAGATCGTCTCGGAATCGCTGGAAAAGCGGGTTTCCGACTCAATGCGGTAACCTCCCCCAAGCGGTTGCGTCACTTTAAAGACGCCGTCCTCGCTCCAGAGTCCGGTCGACGCGGCGGGCTGAGCGGCTCCGTCCTTATAGCCACCCAGGAGATAACGGCCCGAGGCTGCGTCTGGCATGACCCAATAAACGCGATCGTAGTCTCGATGAGTCGTGGCATTTCCGCTCGAATCGAATTCAACTTCTGAAAGACGATTGCGCGAGACAAGCCGGGTGCCGTCCGCGTCAAGCGTGGCATCGGTCTCAGCCCTGATCTCGACGCGAGCCTGACTTCCTTCGTGCACGGCAGAGCGTCTCACGCCCGTCGCCGTCCAAGTCCCTTCCATCTTCGAGAAGAGCTCAGCAGGCTCACCCGCATAAGCATTGAGGAAGAATAAGAGGAAGACACCCGAAATGATGAGCCGAAGCATCCGACGTGCTTCTCAGATCCGGCGTCATCACGCAAGAAGGCCGCAAGCTGGCGTCGCTTTTGCAAATTCGATCGCTTCATGAACACTTCTCACTGGAAGAGACTGGGTTTGGTTCTGTTCGGGGCGATGACAGTAGTGGCTGGCTGCGGGAAGCCTCAGGAAGAAGACACCAACGTCACCGCGATGGAGGTCAACGGCTCGGCGTACTATGGCACCCAGTGCCCGAGCGGGTTCGTGCGCGACCCCTCTCCCGTGGCGCTCTTCTTGAGAGATTGCCCCATCAAGGTTCAGTCCATGGGACTCGTCGAACCGATCGAAGGCCTCGTCTTCCAAGCGGATTGCGTCAGCAAGAGCTTGACGGTCCGAAGCAACACGCGCGGCAAACTCGATACAGCCTGGTCTGTCCTTCCGGATGGCTCGTTTTACGTGCAGATCGACGGACAGCCTATGACGCTCACGACTGACGGCGCGGGCCACTCCAATTGCCAGACGCCCACGACGCTGGAGATCTGGGGCAAAATCCAATGCCCTTCCGATCCCGCCAAACAGGACAAGGCGGTCATCGACGTGAAGACGGCGTGGAACCTCGGCAAACAAGGCACACGGCATATTACCCTCGGAAACGCCTGCTCTTTTCCGCAGACGGAGCAGGGCTGTTACCTGATCGCATCGAGCAGCCTCAATCAGTGTTCCAATTAATCGGCGTGCTGGGTCCGTAGACCCCGCACCCGTCCTTTGATTGCGGTTGCATTCGCCGCGGCGCCGCACTTTACTGCGGGCATGGCTGACGACGCTTCCAACTTCCCGATCATCATCTTCGCCGACGGCGCGAGCTCCGGAAATCCGGGCCCCGGCGGCTGGGGCGCGATCGTCGCGACTCCAGAAGGCAGAGTGCGGGAATTCGGCGGCGGCGAGCGCGAAACGACCAACAACCGCATGGAGCTCGCCGCGGTGATCGTCGCGCTCGAGTCGCTCGGCGCCACTGGTCACCGGATCCACGTCTACACCGATTCCGTCTATGTCATTCGCGGCATCACGCAATGGATCTGGGGATGGATGAAGAGAGGTTGGAAAACGGCCGAAGGCAATGAGGTCGCCAACCCGGATCTTTGGCAGCGATTGAGCCGCGCCACTCGCGGAAAAAAAATCGACTGGAAATGGGTGCGTGGCCATTCGGGTGTTCCTGGCAACGAGCGCGTCGACGAGATCGCGGTTTACTTCACTCGCGGCTCACGTCCCCGCCTCTACGACGGTCCGCTGCTCGGCTACGACATCGCTCTGCACGATGTCCCCGAAAATACGGAGCTTCCCGAGCGGAAGCCCGAAAAGGAAGTCAAAAAGGCAGCGTTTTCATACCTCAGCTTAGTGGGTAACACGCCGATGCGGCACGCGAACTGGAGCGAATGCGAACGCCGAGTGAAAGGCGTCTCCGGCGCGAAGTTCAAAAAGGCCATGAGTGAAGCGGAAGAGAAAGAAATCTTAACCGCGTGGGGATTTAAAATCGCAGATGTCAAGTAGAGATCGCTCAAAAAATTAGATTTTTTATCGACCCGTGCTATATTCGAACTGTCCACAGTTCGTCGAAGAAGATCTAGGCATAGGGCTCGTGAATCCTTCTCGTTCGACTGCTAGGGCGTATTAGACGCCAAGTATCCAAAGGAGGATCTCATGGGCAAGAAACTGTATGTCGGCAATCTTCCGTTCAGCGTGACCGACGCTGACCTCAGCCAGATTTTCGCGCAAGTCGGAACCGTCGCTTCGGCGAAGGTGATCATGGACCGCGACACTGGCCGCTCCAAGGGCTTCGGCTTCGTCGAAATGAACAGCGACGAAGAAGCCGCGAACGCGATCTCGCAGTTCAACGGCGCCGAGTGCGAAGGCCGCCCTCTCACCGTCAATGAAGCGAAGCCGATGGCTCCTCGCACCGGTGGCGGCGGCTTCGGCGGCGGCGGTGGCGGACGCGGTGGCTTCGGTGGTGGCGGCGGCGGACGCGGCGGCTTCGGCGGCGGCCGTGGCGAGCGCAGCGGCAATCGCTGGTAATCGCTCAGCCTAACCTGAAATTTTCGAAGGCCCCGTTTCACTCGGTGAGACGGGGCCTTTGTGTTTCTAGAAGTTGTAACTCGCTCCGCTGGAGATGGTGTAGCGGTTGTACTGGTAGGTGTCTTCGACGTTGGACAGGTTGTTGTAGTACTGGACGTTCGCGAGAAACGCGATGTGGGACGTCCAGCGGTAGACGGCGTTCGCGCCGAGCGTGAAAAGCTTGTCCTTACGAGCTCCTAATGTTCGATCGGGGTAACTCGTGTAGGTGAAGCTCGCCGTCGGGGTGATATCCATGCGCTCATTGAGCTTGAGCGGATCGTTGAACTCGAAACCCAACCCCGTCGAGCGGAACTCGGTGCCCGACGTGTTGTTGTGATCGAAAACAAGAGCGAAGCTCGGGTTCCAGAACCTGGCAGTCGAATCCCTTCGGATCCAGGCGCGAAGGTTTTCCTCCTGACCTGAGCGCCGGTACTCCTCGCTCGTGTCGGGATCCCCGTACTCGCGATGCGGGATGAAAACGAGATCCGCGCCCGTCAGCCATCCCGGAGCGAGAACTGTCTTGAAGTAAGGCCCGAGCGAACCTTGCAAGCTGTAAGGCTCGAACTTGGACTTGTCGGTGGTGGAGTCGAGCTGGTTCTGGAACGTCAGCGTCCCCTCGAGCTTGAGGCCGAAGCTCGTGCGCGCGAGCGGCTTGCGCGTCACATAGAGCGAGGCGGTGTGCGTGAAAAAGTCGCCGAGCCGCGTGTCCTGGTTGAAGTTGTAATTGAGCGAGGTGCGATAGCTCGGGACGAATTGAAAGTCGCGAGCAGGAGAGCTCATGTAACCGACGCCGCCCTGGAAGATCGTCATGACCGAGTCTTGGCCCGTCGTCTGGATGGAAGTCTGGGACGAGGGGACCGCCAGCACGTTCGAGTCGTAGCCCGCGAGGAGCGTCACGCCGCCGAAGAAGCTCGAGCGATCATACGGTCCGAGCGCCTGGATCGCGTTGTCGAGGATCTCCTTCGCGGAAGCCTGAAGCTCGGGCGTCTCTTTGCTGCTCGAGATGATTTCCTGCGCGGAGGCCTTGGCGGCCGAGAACGCCTCGTACGCGCCGCTCGAGTCGCCTTGCTTGAGCGCTGTCCTTCCCTGGTAGAAACTCGCCGCGGGCGAGAGCTCCGGATTCTTGGCGGCCGCCACGGCGGCGAAGTACTGGTTGGCGTCGTCCCAGCGGCTCTCCTTGAACGCGATATTGCCGAGGAAGAACTTCGCTGCGATGGTGTTGAATCCCGAGCGAACGGACTCCTCGAAATCCAGGCGGGCTTCCTTCAGGCGATTCTTTCGAAATGTAAGGACGCCGGCCTCGAAGTAATAGGGCGCAAGCTCCTTGCGGGGCGCCTTGCTTTCGAGCTTGGCGGAGATGAGCTCGCTATACGTATTGAGCGCGCCTTTCTCGTCCTTGGCGCCCTTGAGCACCAGCGCCTTCAGCTCGAGGAACTCGATCTGCTTGGCCGACTTCACCAAGAGCGCGTTCAGCTGTTCGAGCGCCTTCTGGTACTCCTTGAGGTTGAACGAGACGACCGCCTCCGAGTAGGAGGCCTCGAACTCGACGGGCACTTCCGCCCGGGCCGTCAACGCGTTGACGGCCATCAGCGCGAATAGACAGGATGAAGATCTGCGCAGCAGGTTGGACACTTGTGATCTCATGTTAGCCAAGCTAAATTTTGATTCAATGGTTGTTTTGGCGATCAAGCTGATTGGGATGTCGAGTCTGTTGGCGATACCGGCGTACGGCGCCGATGCCGAGCCCGCGGCGCGCGCGATCAGCGTCGCTGGCAACGTCCTCATCCGCAAGGCCAAGCAGACCGAGCAGCAAGGCCGCGCGCTGCGCTCCGGAGAAGCGATCTTCTCGGACGACGTGATCAAGACCGCGAGCGGCGCCTCGCTCAAGCTCCTCTTCACCGACAAGACCGTCCTCGACCTCGGTCCCGGCTCCCAGCTCAACGTCAACGAGTACAAGCTCAAGGATAAAGACGGATCCGACCGCGAAGTCACGATGTCGCTCGATTACGGAAAGATCCGCGCGTCGGTCAACACGCCGGTCGGTACCAAGGGCAAGTTCCTGATCCGCACCAAAACCACCACCATGGGCGTCCGCGGAACCGAGTTCGTCGTCGCGGCCGACGCGGTCACGGGTCCGGCGGGCAAAGACGGCAAGCCCAACCAGACCGTAAAGACCGAGATCACCGTCGTGCACGGCAAGGTCGAAGTCCGGGACAGCGCCTCACCCATGAGCGCGCCTGTCGCGCTGACCGCCGGCAAGCAGCTCGTCTCGACCGCCGCGATGAACGGGGACCGCGTCCTCCAGCGCTCGAGCGCTTCGGACGGCCCCAAGGTCGTGGAGCTTTCGTCCTCGCAGGTCAAGGCCGTCGTCTCCGAGGCCAAGGTCGAGGATCACACTTTCAAGCAGGCCGTCGTCATCGAGAACTCGGGCAGCTCCTCCGGAAACTCCAGCAATGGGCCTCAACAGCAGCAGGGCGGCGGCTCGATGACCATCGCCGCGATCCGCGAGACGGTCTCGGCCGACAACAAGCCCGGCGCGGGTCCCTCCAACGACTCGGGCGGAGCGCGGCCGCCGAAGCCTCCTGGATTCTTTGAAGCCGGCACCACACCGCTCGCGCCGCCTCCGCCAGCCTTGCAAGGGCAGCCGATCAGGCTGACGGTCGTCCTGCAGAGGTGACCGCGGCGGCCCGGCTTCGAATCACCCTGTCTTTCGGTTTGATTCTCGCCGGATGCGCTCAGGTTCCACAGCGAGCTCCTGCTTCTTCTGATCCTAGCCATCACCCCAGCGGGCCGATCGGCATCGAAGCCGAGTTCGAGCCCTCGACTCAGTTTCTATCCAAGCGCCTCCGCCTTTCGCTCCTTAAGCGTTTCCGCTCGATTCCCGAACATATCAAGAAAAGCGGAGCCAAAACCAATACGCGAGGGAAAGTCTTCAAGCACGCCGGCCGAAAAATCCCTGGCCTCGCGCCCTCGCCGGATACGGTTCGGGAAGCGCGGGGGATGGGCCTGGAAATCGATCCGCTGGTCGAATGGGGAACCGCAGAGCGAACAGGCGACCTACTGGAGGTTCACCTCCGCGCGAAGGACCGCGCCGACGAAGTCGCTCGCCGAATTACGGAGAGCCTGTCCAAGCTCGATATCCACAATCCCTTTTTGCATTTTCATGTCCTGGGAAAGGCGCTCAGCCCCAAGACTCCCGAATACAAAGCACTCTCGCCAGAGAGCCGCTTCTTCGAATCGATCCGCCTCATCGAGTTCGCGCGGAGACTGGAGCTCGTCTCCCAGATGGCGCTCCTGGTCCACGAGCGAAATCCACTATTGGACGGGGAACATGCCTCGATCATGCTGACGCATGATTTCATGCAGCTTGTGAGGTCAGCCCTTCAGGTCAAGTATCCCGGCATCAAAAAGTTGTTCACCTCGCTTTTCGGCGATCGCGTCTCTGGCCTTTGGCGCTGGGACCTTTCGCGAAAGTACTTCAAAAACGACGAAGGTTGGATCGGCGGCGAATACATCGGGGATATCCGAGGAAACACGGAGTGGTTCGCCCGCATGCTGGGAGCCGCCCAATCCGGGCTCGTTACCGGCGAAACCGGGCTTTCACCCCAGGAGCTCAGAGCTTGGCTGAATGGGCAGAGTCTGAATCTCAATGAGGTCGCAGCTATGCCAAGTGCCGTGGATCAGGTCTCGACGGTCTGCAAGGCGATTGAGCCTTTCTTGCCCATCAATGAGTACGCCCTGGATTCGAGGGGCACGCACATCGAGTTGAGCGTAGATAGGAAACTCAACGACGGAAAAACCGTCAAGTCATACGAAGGCTATCTTCTGATCCGCCCCTGGGAAGACGACATCATCGTGCAAAACAACCCGCAGGTGATCGAACAGGTCAAGAAGCTGCGAGAACCCTCACTTCAAAGGATCCGCAACGGAGAAGAAAGCGTCGACGTCGTCGCCGATTTCTTGAGGGAAACGGGTCTCTTCGACCTCTTTCAGCGATCGCTCGGAATCAAACCGCTTCAATAACTCGATGCCTCTTCGAGTATCCCCATCGACTCGGCGTCGAGCTTGAGCTCCGTCGCGCGCACGAGCGCCTCGAGCTGCTGAGGGCTCGTCGCGCTGGCGATCGGCGCCGTGATATCCGGGTTCGCTAGCACCCAAGCGACGGCGATCGAAGGCAGAGGCGCGTTCAGCCGCTCCGCGACCTGATCGAGCGCGCGAATGATCCGGTGGCCCTTTTCGTTGAAGTATCTCTCCTTCACGGCTCGCGCGCCGCGCGGGCTCTTGGAGAGATCGCTCTCGACGCGGTACTTGCCGCTCAAAAAGCCTGCCCCGAGCGA
>FTBH01000177.1_pt1 | contig 30633 bp, 27 predicted proteins | sample 1639321 | NCBI WGS metagenome assembly FTBH01 (sample SAMEA3914864, study PRJEB12502) | metagenome | biome: forest; material: soil | place: USA | collected 2012-03-12 | depth 0.3 m
AAGGGAACCGCCGCGGCGATGGACGGCACGACATAAACCGCGTCGTATCCGCCATGGGTGCGAATCCGCGCCGCGACCTCGTCGGCAGCCGAGGTCGTCAGCGTGCTTGACTCGCGAGTATCATCCGAAATGATGACCGCCACGGGTCCCGCATAGGCGGATGCCCCAAAAGTCAGGATCAAAAACAGGCCTAATTTCGCAAATCTAAGATGCCACATTCCGCTCAATATTTATAACACAGTGCGTCATGGGTCAAGAATCAAAATTTCCTAACCCTCCCCAGGAGTTAGGCGTAAAATCAAACCATGCGTCACGAGGAAGTCCAATGTCTGGTCGTGGATGACGTTAATTCGATGCGGGTCCAACTGAAGGACCTGATGCGCATGTTCGGCTTCAACCACATCAAGACGGTTGGAAACGGCGAAGAAGCCAAGGAAGCGCTGGCTTCGCAGACCTTCCATGTCGTGCTGGCGGATTGGCATATGGAGCCCACCAACGGCCTGGATCTCCTCAAATACGTGCGCTCCCAGCCCAAGCTCAAAGACATCGCCTTCCTGATGGTCACCGCCGAATCGACCAAGGAGCGCGTCGTCGAGGCGATCAAGGCGGGCGTGGACGACTATCTCATCAAGCCGCTGACGATCCTGCAGGTTCAGAACAAGGTGTACGGCGTTCTCTTCAAGAAGAAGATCATATGAACAAGCATGAGAAGATCCAGGAATTCATCGACGAGCTCAGCGGCTTCGCCAACACCGCCGAGGAGACGCTCAAGAAAATCGAAGAGGACCTCGAGGGCAATAAGCATCTTTTTTCGGTGTTTTCGGCGCGGATGATCGCGATCCGCGGCACGGCGGATCAGCTCTCGCTGCCCAAGATCGCCCACATCGCAGGGCTCGGCGAGGAGATCGCAGTCAAAGGCGCCGATGCCCCGTCGCGCCCGGTGATCCGCAAATGCGTAGGTTCGCTCTGGGACGCGTTGACTACGGTCAAGCATTTGCTCGTCAACTACCAGCAGGAAACCGGCGAAGAAGAAGCGATTCTCATCCATCGTCTCGATGCTACGCTCAAGGCCCTCGGCGGCCAGCGCGATAAGGTCAGCGCGGATGAGATTGAGAAGCTGTTGAAGGAGAGGGGCTGATACTGCCGGTCGGCAGTGTCAGTTTCAGCCTCAGTACTGTCGACAGTCACAGTGCAGTATCAGCTTTAGTGACTGAGCTGCGACTGCGCTGATTCTGAGACTGAGCTGACACTGAAACTGCGACTGTTGACTGCCTCTACCGCCTCTGCCATCCGCGTTGAGCGGGAAGCCGAAGAGTTGCGAGTCATGCTGCGGAATTTCAGCGAGAGATTGAAATTCAGTCCACCCGATGACTTTAGCCGAAGCAGAACTCGCGCGAGCCCTTATGGCCCGGCCCTGAGATAACTTGGCTTGGGATAATTCTGAAGGACGAGTGCCTTGTCGAAGCTTAGCTTGGGGCATGCCGTGAGATCGGGTTTTGCCGTCTCGAACGCGAGATCCCAGATGCGTGCGAGCAGGACGGCGGATTTGGCCAGGCGCTGCTCGGCCACTTCAAGAACTGTGGTTTTAGCGATCCCCTGCTTGGGATCCTCGACCTGGGAACGCGTAAAGGCGCGCACCATGCCGACACTCACGCGCGCCGCGACCGATTTATCGTCCTTCTCGACGGCTACGCAAAAGGGCGCGTTCTCCTCTTCGGTGAGAACCGTGCCGTGGTCGAGCTGAGCCGAAGGAATCGGCGTGGTGACCTGGATGCTTCCTCTGGATGCGGTCACGGTCCGGAGCATGCCGCGCGCGATGCGAGGAGAATTGCCGATCGCGGCAGGCGTCGACGTCGACGAGAGATGGCGGTTCGCCCGAGCCCGCGCGAACGCGACCGCGCCGTCGCCGCCGCTCTTTAAATTTCCATTGCGGTCGAGATCAGGGCCTTCCTTGCAGATCTGCGCGAAGGAGCCGAGGAGAAGCTCGACATAGGGATAGCCGGTGGAGACGAGGCCGAGAACCTCGGGCACGAACTTGTCGGACGCGAGCGGGCTCGAGGCGAAGTACTCCTGCTGCGCGATCTTGGAAACTTCTCCTTCGGTCGCGCCGAAGCTGCTCCAGAGGTAGGTCGGCTCGTCGAGCGAAGCGCCCTTGGCCTTGGCCTGGTCCTCGAGGATGGCCTCTTCAAAAGTGTGATGAATGCCTGCGGCCGGGGAGTCGTAAAAATCGCCGTCAAAATTGAGCGTGGCGTGAAACGGCTGCGACATGTCGCCGATGTAATGGCCCATCGCCGAGAGATAGAGGAGCGCGTGCGGAAAGTCGTTCTTCTTGAGCGCGGCCACGCCGAGGTCGAAGAGCTGTTTGGCTCGCCAAGGCGCCGTACCGTGCGCCTCGACTTCGGCGGGCGTCGGGTGCGCCGGGTCCGCGAGCTTTTTGCTGGGATCGACTTGCGCCACGTAGGAGGCCTCGGCTGCGAGGCGTTGCGTGAGCGAGCTCAAGTCCTTCAAAAAAGCCTCGTCCGAAGGCAGCGCCTGGATCGAGCTGAGACTCGTGCTCTCGCCGCCCGCGAAGGCATCGGCTTCGAAGAAATGCAGCGGATGCTCGTAATGGTCCGCCTGCACGGTCAACCTGCGCAGAGCGGGGTCGTCCGGGAGCCTTCCGATCGCCTTCCAATCCATGTCCGGCGTCTCGGCGTAGCGAACGATCAGGTTCTCGTTCTGCGAAAGGCAGCCGCCGTAGCTTTTGCCCGCAAGAAGATGGAGCGCGGCCGAGTTCACCTGCTCATGGCCGTAACTTCCCCACGCCCGCGCCTTGGCCGGCAGGAGGAAAACGCTCACGCACGCTGCAACCCACAGGAGACCTTCCATCCTCTTCATGAGAACCCTCCCCTTTCGTCAGGAATGTGTAAATACGCAGTCGATGCCTTGACCGCGGGTACATCTCTCATATTAACATTTGTGAATGATTTATTCGCAAATTAATCTTCTCCTGAAGGAATCGGAGTGCTCGCCGGAGGAGCTGGGGAACCTGATCGGCATTTCCGGCATGACCCTCAGGCGCTGGCTCAAAAGGCCCAAAAACGAATCGGTCCCCGCCTTCTATGCGCCGGCCATCCGCGAGGCCTGCTACCAGCTCATCGCCCAGGATCGGCTTCGGGCGGACTCCCCCGTGCTCGCTTCCCTCCTGCGGGACGCCCATTCGCACCAGCTCAACGCGGCACTCAAGCATCTCGGCCTGTCCCGAAGCTTCGTTTACAAAGCTTCCGACCGCGACTCCACGCTCCTGGGTCTCACCCAGATCGGAGCCCAGGAAGACAAGCAACAGCAGGTCACCCGCTCCAAGAAGCGAATCTTCTCCTACCGCGCCATGGGGGCGGAATGGTCCAGGTTCATCTCGACTCTTTGGACCGTGATCCAGTCGCCCAAACTCGTTGCCGTCGACAAGCTCGTCGCCTACGGGGCACTCTTCTATCTGGTCACCCCCATCGACTTCATCCCCGATCACGTCCCGTTCTTCGGGCTCCTGGATGATTACGCCGTGCTCGGGATCGCCGCCGGACACTACCTGCGGAAGCTCCGGGCCTGATTCAACTCAAATAGTTTAGTTATTGACACATTGCATCATGCATCATATCTTCCATCCGCCATGGAAAAGGTACTATGCGTCGAGATGCTCTGATTTTGAGTCTCATTGCCTGCCTCGCCGGCTCCCGGCCAGCGGAGGCGCAGTTTCGCCCACAGCTCCCGATGCTTGGGGAGATCCAAGGCCGCGATCTCCGCGGCCCCGTGAAGCTCCATGACCCGGTTCAGTACACGGGCCGCACCGGACTCTTAAAGCTGCTCATGGGCGACAAGAACACCGCCGTCGCCAAGCACGTCAACGAAGTGGCCTACCTCATCAACGAGTCCCTTCAGATCGACACTCCCTCCGAAACGCGCGGCTTCGTCGAGAGCGTCCGCCTTCTCCGCAAGGGCGGCCCCACCGCACTCACCGTCCAGGGAATCGGTTATCTCATGGAGAGCTCGATCATCCAGCTCGACGTCGCGCTCAAGAAGATCAACCGGATCAACGAGAAACTCCAGGCGACCCAGGACGAAAGCATCCGAAAAGGCCTCGAAGCTCTCTACGTCAAAGAGCTCGATGCCTACCATGAGGCCTGCCGGATTTTCGGCCAGCTCGTCGCGCCTTACCGGAAGATCCTCGATCACCTCAAGCACGTCTTGAACTCCAAGGAAGCCAAAGCCGAAAGATCGCAGCTGAATGCGCTCGCGCTTCTTCAATACTGGAGAAGCGGCGACAAGAACGTCGAACTTCGCGCCCGAACCGTCGACGACCAGTTCCGCTCCCAATACGAGAAGCTGGGATTCAAGGACTGGGACGATTCGCTATCGGCAGCCAGCTTGCTCGCGGGCCGCAAACAGGCTTTCAATTCGGCCTTCAGCGAGCTGGATACCCGGTTCAATTTCAGCGAGAAATTCGGTAGCCAGAACACCGCCAAGTTCCGCGAGAACGCACCGGCAGCAGCGATGATGATGGAGACCGCGTTTTTGGAAGGTCCGGCAGCCATGCTGATGCCCGAGCCCAAAGACCCCATTCTCGAAGCGCTCAATATCGGCGAAATCAGCACGATCCGGAAGGACCACCCGCTCGCCTCGGACGCCGAGGCCCGGAACGAGCTTCGCATCCAGTGGGCGCATCTCGGTCAACGCGTGGCCAACGTGCTTCCGATCTCGATCGTCGCGCGCTGGCTCGCCGCTCGCGACCAGTGGTTCTCGGACTTCTTCAAAAAACACGATATCGCCGACCCGACACAGCTTCTCGATGCGATCTCCGAGATCCAGAAAATCTCGGATTGGAACGACACCTACGGCGACGGCGTACTGCAGGCCTATTATCTGGGCGACTCCATCAACCGCGCGGGCCTGCTCGAGTATTTCGAGGGTCTCAACGTGCGCGGCGGTCCGCGCGAGGCGAGAGAGTACGCCGTATTCGAATACCTCGCCCGTCGCCTGGACATGCGCGACCTCTGGAACTCGCTCGCAGCCGAGGTGGAGAGCCGTCCCGAGGGCGAGCATACTCGCCTCAAGGAAAAGGTGCGCGAGCTCAAGCAACAGATCGCCGACAACAGCCTCTCTCCGATCGATCCGCGCAACCGCCCGGGCATGCTCCGAAGCGCGGTCGAACTATTGATCACGGCCGCCGTGATCAGCCAGGTCATCAACACGTACAATCCTGGCTGCACCGATGCGAAAACCTGCGCGCCAAAGCATGCGGAAGGTCAGCCAAAGCCCGCCGCCCAGCACTAGGCACAGCTTGTTCTCCCGCGCGTTGCTTTGGCCTCATTCCATTTGCATTGCGCCGAAAATCGGAGAGACTTCCAGGCATGAACAAAGTCATGCGCTCTCTCCTGGTGGTTCTGCCGCTGCTTTTGGCGTTCGGCGCCTCCCCTGCCCGCGCCGGCGAGATCTCGGCCGCAGGCGACGTCATCCTCGAAGCCGGCAAGACCTGGCCAAACGGCCCGCTCCAAGACTGGATCGGCCCGGGTACCGCGCTTCGCGCGCGACTCTTTGGTGGCGCACACCTCAAGATCCCTTACGTCAACGCCGTCGGGCTCGGCATCGACTTCACCTACGCCAACCATCCTTTCAAGCTCGGCAGCCCGGATGCGCGCTACCATCGTTATCTTTGGGACTGGCTCTTCATTCCCGTCTCGATCGGCTGGTTCCAGATCACGCCGGGCGTGGCCTGGGTCGTGACCGACGTGCACAATGACGATCTCGGCATCGTCCGCACCAGCATCCGCCCGGCCGGCGTCCTCACGGCGGCGCTCCGAGTGCCAGTGACGTCGCTCATCATGCTGCGAACGGATTTCAGGACGGAAATCGCCTTCGCCGATCGCGCGCAGACCAACACCGGCGCGACGATGAACCTCACCGGATCCTTCTGGACCTGGTTCGGCGGACTTGAAGCGGAGTTTTAGTCATCGTTTGGGTCCCGGAGGGGCGGCTCACACTTAGGCGCGTTGAGATAAGTATCGCGAATCCGCCTCGTCCAACCGAGGTGGGTAGTCTTATTCACATCCTTACGTTTCTTAAGCGTCTCGTCCGCGGCATCCGCGAACGCCAGCGGCGTCATAGTGTCCGCGGTGATCTTTGCTCCAGCCTTGGAGACTAGGCACTGGAGGACCTGCGAAAGCCCCCAGCCAGAAACCGGGCTGATCTTGCCGTTGCCGATCCCTTCGCCCTTGAAGTTCACGTAGTCCATCATCGCGAAAAGCGAAGCATCGTCATTGGACAGATAGAAGATCGCCTTGCGGACCCGATCCGAGACTTCAGGCTTGAGGTGCGACAGGATCAAATCAGTCGCCTTGACCAGGCGATCACGCATGAAGCGCGCCTGATACAACCGAGTCTGCTCAAGGAAATCACGGATCTCCCGGGCCCTCACCCCCATCGCCGAGTCGCGCTCGCGCTCAAATTCGGCTTTGTTTGCAAAGGGGCAATGAAGCCCGGGAAGGCAGGAGGCAGGCAGGGGCGGCTTGGGCTCCGGCTGCTGCTGGTAATAAACCACGAACTGCTTGAAGCTCTCGCCGAACCGGCGCGCGGCCCGGTCGGAAGGCGCCCAGAGAAAATGCCCCAGTCCGAGCGAGAGAAATCCTTCGCCCCGGTTCCATTGCATGATGTTCTTGCCGTGCCCGCCCGACTCATTCTCGAAGGTCTTCTCGGCGAAGCAAACCAGCTTTTCTTTATCGAGAAGCGCGGCGAAATCGACCGCGAACTCGTCCCGCGCGGCTACGGGCGCGGCCGCGGTTGAAGCGGCGGGCGCACCCACCTTATCCGGAGTGAGCGCAGGATCGGAAACAGTCTCGGTTGCCCGCACCGATCCGGTGAGAGCCGAAGCGAACACGAGCGCCAAAAGCGCTCCGCGATACCCCATCTACTGAGTGAAACAAAAGCCGTTTATCGAGGCAAGTGTGTCACGCGAGACAGGGAGCTATCCAGGCCCCTTTTAGGCGCCCTGCGCGGCCTCGACCTGTTTCGCGCCGCGAGCCTGGAGCACGGAGACGACGGCGACAAAAAGCAGCTGCAAACCCACGCCGCTCGCGACGTAGCCGAAACCGCCGTTCGAGAACCCGTACGAATGCAAGCCTACGCCCAGAACGAAGTTCACGCCGTACCACGCCATGACTACCGAGCTGAACGCGACGACGCTCCAAGCAGCGAAGCTGAACTGGCTGATCCAGCCCGCGAAACGCCCGTGCAGGATCGTGACGTAGCAGAGCAAGGCGATGAGCGCCCAGACTTCCTTGGGATCCCAGCCCCAGAAGCGACCCCAGGAGTAATCAGCCCAGATGCCGCCCAGAATCGTTCCGGCAGCGAGAAGCACGACGCCGAACTGCATCGCGCGATAAGTCAGCTGATTGAGCTGCGCGACGCGCGCCGAAGCCAGCGGCTTGCCCATCGCCTTACGAAGGAAGCCCCAGAGCGTGACATTGGCGATCCCGTAGGTCAGCGCGAAGGCGGCGTAACCGAGCGTGATCGTGAGCACGTGCACCGTCAGCCAATAATTGCTTCGGAGCACCGGCACGAGCGGATGCAGACCCGGGTCCATCATCGCCGGCGCCGAATCGCCAAGAACGAGCCCCAGCATCGCGAGTGTCGTGGCGACACAGAGGATGACGGCTTGCCTCTGGAGCGCGTAAAGAATCGAGGCGAAGAAGATCACGCCAAGACTCACCCACATGATTGACTCGTACATGTTGGTGACCGGCGGGCGCCCGGCGACGTAGCAACGGAGGGCAATACCGAAAATATGGACACCGGCGGCGATAGCCGTCAACCCGAGCGCAGTCGACTTCCAGCGGCCTGAACCGGTGACGATGCTCGCGTACCAGGTGAGCGCGGCCAAAAGATAGATGACCCACGCCCAAAGAAAAGGCCGCACGCGGTTGTAGAGCGATTCGACTTCCAACACTCGGTCGGTCGCCTCGCTCCACTGCGGGGCCTGCGCACGCACCGAGCTCCCCGTGAGCTTGGCTGCCGCAGCGAATGCCGTATCGTCGCCTCCCTGATAAGCCCGAAGCAGATCGACGAAGCGGCCGCGGATCGGCTCACCCTCGGCATCATTGCCCGCGAGGCTCGCCCAGGAGGCGGGCGCGGCTCTCGGTACCACCAGCCACGCGTCGCCGGAGACAATGTTGCGGAAGAAGCCGAGCCGCTCGAGCAGCTGCTTGAGCTCCTGCTCGCGCGGATCGGGCTTGCCCATGACCTTCTGCTCGGATTGCTTGGTGCCCGGATCGAGCACCTGGCTTTGCGGAGTGAGCTGCGCGTATTGGAGCAGCGCCGAGTTGCGGAAGAGCTCGCGGGGCGTGAAACGGCGGCGCTGCTCCTCGAGCCCGAGCTGGCGCTTGACGTCGGCGCGATTGATCACGATGAACTGGACGTCATCCCACGAGTGAGGGAAAGCGATCCAGCCGAGCATCAGGTCCACGGGGTCCCAGCCATCGAACGCGCGAGACCCGGTCAAAAAAAGCACCGACTCGCGAGCGAAGGAGTCGAGCGGCTTCACTCGCCCGCCGCCCTGGATGGGGATGAGCCCAGCGTCCTTGAAGCTCCACCCTTTATGCGGGACCGCCGCCGGCGCGGGTTCGGCCGAGCCTTCGTCAGCGTGCGAAAACGCCGCAAGGGACATCGAAAGCAGAGCCGCAAGCGCTAGTTTCTTGATCATATGACTTCACCCGATAGCTTTGCCCCGGCCGCGGATCCCGCGGCGGCGGCGGATTTCTTCTGAAAGCTTCTCCACACGGAGTACCTGCGCGCGAAAAGCAGGATCGTGCCCAACACGATCAGCAGCGAGCCTCCGTACTTGAGTCCGCGCCCCGGATCACGATTAACCGAAAGGATTGTTACCGTGGGACGTGGCTTGGCGTCTTCGTAGCTCGCCTGATAGAAAGTCACGCCCTTGTACTCGAGCGGCTCGTTCATGCTGATGGTGATCTCGGAAGGCGGCGCGCCTTCTTTGTCGAGCACGCTCACTCGGGACGAGTAGGACGCGGGACTTGTCGATCCTTCGTACCACTCGATGGCGAAGCGCTCGAGGCGGATGCCATAGGGCAGGACCATCCGCTGCGGAAAATAGCCGATATCGAATCGTCGCCCCTGATATTGAAGGCTCGCGCGATCACCGAGACCGAGCCACACTTCGCTTCCTTCTCCCCCCGCTCCAGCGACGACATGAAGAGCCGAAGGCGGGGCCTGAGGTCCGTACGAGATTCGGGACGGCTGATAACGCGTGTTTGGAACGGCGTCCGGTATCCATTGCTTAAGCGTGATTTGGACGTTCTTCCAACCCGGATCGATCTTCGCGCCTGCCAAGTGAGCGGCGGAGATCTTGCCTTGAGTGATTTTCTTTTCGCTCGAAAACGAGCGATATGCGACCCCGCCGTCTTTGGAGGGGCTCAGGATCAGCGTCGGCCTGCCTTCGGGCTTAAGCTTTGCGGCTTCGGCCTCGGAGAGCATCAGAAGCTTAGCCGGTCCGGCCTGGACGTCCGAGAACGCACGATCGCCCGACCAGAGCCAGAAGTCCTGGGTGATCCGCATTGGGCCGCCGGAGATCACGACCTGCGCGCCAGGCATCGGCGTGGGATTCTTGCTGGTTCCGCTTTCGGCGGGAACGAAGCTGAAGCTCGCGTCCGCGTGCGAGAGAAACTGGTCGACCTTGAGATCCACCGGCAGGCTCTCAGACTTGAGGTTGAAGGTCTTGAAGCCGACCTGAGGCGGAAGCCATTTGACAGGAAACGAGTAGACGGCGCCGCCTTCGCTCACCAGGAGCTGAAGCTGATCGGTCTCCACGACCGTCCCGACTTCGCCCTCGCCGATTCGGACACTTCCATCCAGCCCGAATCGCTGCGTGACCCACGATCCCGCCAACAGCATGAGGATGCCGACGTGCGCGAGCAGGAAGGCCGAATGCCGCCATTTCCATGGATAACGGCTCATCGCCGCGAAGAAGATATTGATCCCGAGAAGCCCGAGCAGCCCGAAGAACCAGTACGAACGATAGACGTAATACTGCGCGGTGGCCGTATCGTACAGCGACTCCAGCACCGTTCCCGTCGCCAGAGAGGCGGCGAGACCCAGCAGGACGATCACTGCGAGCTTCAGGGACGCGAAGAAATCAAAGAGCGCGTCCAGGAAGCGGATCACAATCGCCAATTAGCTCAACCTCTTCATCGGAGGGAGCTCGAGAGCGATTTCCTTGCTGCGATCCGGCGGCGTATCGCCCACGGGAGCGAACGCGATGCCGGCGAGTCCCAGGACTTCTTTCTGAACCACTCGCTCGCGCGCGAGAAGCTCGGTCGGAAGCGAATCGCGATTGGCCTTCTCATCGAAAACGCGATCGTAGGAGCCTTTGCGGAAGAAGCCGGCATTGCGGCCGACAGCCACGCGCGCCATGCGGCGAAGCTTCTTCGAATAAAAGAGACCCTGGCGCTGGCCGGGTCCGGTGAAGTCGATCAGCAGATCGCAACGCGAAGGAGCGGACTGGCCCGCGGCCTTGCCGTCGGTCGTGCGGAAATAAACCGTCGCTTCGGGGTAGGTCAGAAGGATCTTCTGGCGAAGCGCCTCGGTGTCGAAGACGTAGCCTCTCGAAGAGAGAACCACGAGAACGGTTTTGACGTTGGCGATGAGCTGACCTTTGACCTTTTCGCGGTCGATCATGCGCTGAAGGAAGACCTTCGACTGGGGATCCGAGTTGCTTTGCATAGGTCCTTTGGGTTTACCAAAGATGCAAGGCGTCATCAACAGTGGAACTAGCCCGCGCTTCCCGTCCAGACCGGATAATGAAGCAGGCGGCACTCGAGCGCGCCGTTGAAGAGCACGTGACGCCGTGAAGCCTTGAGTCCGACGCTCTTGGCGAGCTCCGGATTGGCGGTGAAAACGAAGGCGTCCCAGGAGCTGAACTTCTTTTTGAAGAGATCGCCTAGGGCGCGATACAGCGGCTTGAGCTCCTCTTCCTCGCCCAGGCGCTCGCCGTAAGGAGGGTTGGCGATGATGACCCCGCGCGGAGCGATAGGCTCAGCCCGCTCCATCTCACGCTTCTCGAAGTGAACGGCTCCCGACGCGAATTTCGCGCGCTCGAGGTTGGCCATCGCCGTACTCACGGCGCGCCCGTCGCGATCGTAGCCCACGGTGCGCGCGATCTTCTTGCGGTCGCGGATCTCGGCGTCGCGGGCCTCTTCGAGCAGGCGATTCCATTTGGCGGGCACGTGCCCGAGCCAGCCTGTGAACCCATAGTGCTCGCGCCCGATGCCGGGCGCGCGATTTGCCGCCATCGCGGCGGCTTCGATGGGCAACGTACCCGAGCCGCACATCGGATCGACGAGCGCCGCCTCGGATCCCGCCTCGCGCGCGAGCTCGGGCCAGCCGGCGAGCATGAGCATCGCGGCGGCGAGGTTCTCCTTGAGCGGCGCAAGCGCGCCGTCGAGGCGGTAGCCGCGCTGGTGGAGGCTATTGCCTGAAAGATCGATGCTCACGGTGGCTTCGGCCTCGGGTGGGCTCGCGGCGGCCGCTCTCGCCTGAGGCGCGGGAGCAGGCGCGCTTCGGGCGCCGAGGCCGGGAGCCGCGCCCTGCCGGCGGCGGGGCGCCGGCCCCGCGGACGCGCGAGCGTCGCCGGGATCGGACGCCTTCACGGCTACGTAGACGTTGATGCGGACGTCCGGCCGGACTGGATCAACTGACGGACGCTCGCCCGTCACGCTGCGAAGCTGATCGCAGATGGCGTCCTTCACCTTAAGGGCCGAAAAATGAGTATGGTGGATGCCGGTCAAAGAGGCGGGATCCAGTCTTCCGCCAGGCTTGGAGATCGCGTAATCCACCGCGATCGTCTGCCGAGGCGAAAGGTGATCCGACCACTTGATGGACTTCACGCCGCCATAGAGCTTCTCGGGCGTCGGCGCCGAGAACGTCTTGAGCGGCATCAGCACGCGATTGGCGATCCGCGACCAGAGACAGACGCGATAAGCCGCTTCGAGCTCGCCTTTGAAATAGACCCCGGCTCGGGTCTCGCGCGGCTCCACCACTCCCGGAATCCTTGAAAGCTCCGTAAAAAGCAGAGCTTCCATTCCCTTAGCCGTAGTCGCGAAAAACTCCTGCATCTGACGCCGATCTCCAGCGCCGTAGATACAGGAGTTTCCCGGATATAGCTACGTGTGTCTTAGCCAATCACCTATTGAATCCCAACCCAGCGCAGCCGCCGGCATTCGAGCTGAGTCTCTTGAACCAGCGGAACCGCCGCCTTGGCGCGAACTTGGAGACGCCCGATGAACTGAGGATCCGCCGCTGTCCCGCGGTCGATCGCCAGAGTCACGGTGCTCCGGTCCGAGTCGCCTTCGATCAGGATCTCCCGATCGGTCAGCGAGCCCCGAATATCACCGAATTCGGCGATGCCGCGAGGCAGTCCCGAGGCGCCCGAATCATCGATCAGCTTGAGCGTGAAAATCGGTCCCACGGCATCGGTACGGTAGAAGAGCTTGGCCGCGATCCGGTCGTTCTTGCAGAAGAAACCGCCCTTGTCGGCACCCAGCTCCTTGCGGATTCCCTGGGAGGCCAGACCGGCTCCGCGCGCCAAGTCCATGACCAGAGTGAGGCGATCGATCTGCTTGAGAATGGCAGTCATATCGCTCGAGAGAACCGCATGGCCCAGGATATTGACTCGCGTGCCCTGGCGAAGAAGCACTCCCGAAAGCTCCACAAACTCGGGTTGATCGTCCTGCCCGATCGCAAAGGGCTGCTCGAGAACGTATTTACGATCCGAATCCTCGATGGTCATCACCCAATAAATGCCTTGTTCGCCGCATTTAAGAGGACTCAGGCAGAAAGCTCGAGAAAGAGGCACGACCGTCAGTCGGCGTTCAAAGCTCACTCGACCTGTGACTTCCACCTGTGCCAAGTCGGTCCGACCACTCGCGTAAGTTCCGGCCGAGAGCAAACCCAAACAACAAAATACAAACGCTGAAAAAAAATCACGCTGCTTGAACATTATCCCTCCATCCAGTGTTTTCCGGAGGCGGGGAAAGCAAGTAGCATGCCCAATTATAAAGACGATCCAAATGAACTATGTTCGAACTCTTGGGTTTCGAGCGTCAAAACGCGATGCAATCCGCAATGCCGTCGGGCAGGATGAAGTGCGCAATGCGTGAAATCAAAGCTCCGCGAGCACGGAGGCGACGTGATCTTTCACTTTGACCTTTGGGTAGATTTTCCCGATCACCCCGTCGGGCCGGATCACGAAGGTCGTTCTGACGATTCCCATGAACTTTCGGCCATAAAGTGACTTCTCTTGCCAGACCCCGTAGGCCTGGCAGACCTTGCCATCTTCGTCGGCCAGTAGCGGAAAGTTGAGCTCGTGCTTGTCCTTGAATTTCCCGTGAGTAGCGACAGGATCCTTGCTCACACCGAGGACCACGGCTTTCTTCTTCTTAAGCAGCGCGGACATGTCCCTGAAGTCACAGGCCTGCTGGGTGCAGCCCGGAGTCAGATCCTTGGGATAAAAGTAGAGTATGACCGTCTTACCTTTGAAGTCGGCTAGACTGACCTTCTCGCCCGAGTCGGAAACAAGCGTGAATGCGGGTGCCTTAGCGCCTTCCTTAAGCTCTTTGGATGCCATAGAGTCCTTTAACTATCAGGACTGACGCGCCCGATCCAGGCCTTCAAATAGCGCCCCTCGGGAAACTCAAGCTTGACCGGATGATCCGGCGCCTGCCCGCCCCGCGCGACCCAGCGGATCTCGGCGCGATTGCGATAGGCAGCCTTGCTCAGCGTCTGCGTGAACGACTCCTCGTCCAGGAGCGCCGAGCAGGAGCACGAGACGATCGCGCCGCCCTTGCGGGCGAGCCGGATTGCCTGGGTGTTGAGCTGAAGATAAGCATGCGTGCCTTGCGGGATATCCTTGCGGCTCTTGATGAGCGCCGGAGGATCGCAGATCACCCAGTCAAACGAGCCCGTCTCCAGCGACTCGAGGCCGCGAAGCACGTCCATCTTGATCGTCTCGCACTGGCCGCCCGCGGCCTCCACGTTGGCGCGCGCGAAGGCGAGCGCCGACTCCGATGCATCAACCGCCGTCACCTGCGCGACGCGGCCTTCGGCCTTCAGCGCGGCGGCAAGCTGCGCGCCCCATTGGCCGACGTAACAGCAGAGATCGAGGATTTTTACGGGACCTCTGCCGCCGTGGCCGCGCAGACGCCGGACGGCGAGCTCGATGTTGGCCGATTGATCGAGAAAGAAGCCGGTCTTCTGGCCTTCCAGCAGATCACATTGAAAGAAAAGCTCGCCCGAGCTCGCGCCGCGCACGCGGATTCGCGCGCGCTGGAGGCGCTCGCGGGCCGCGGAGCCGAGCTTGCCCGTGCGCTCGATCCGAGGCTCCTGGGATTCGATGCCTTCGAGCTTGCGCACGCCCAAGTCGTTTCGGACCACGACCGTCGCTTCGGGATCGAGCGCGGCGAGCGCCTCGAGGACATGGCCGAGCAGGCGATCGGCGCCGGCGGTGTGCGCCTGGATCGCGAGAACCGTGGCGTCGCCCCCCTCGTCTCCAATGAGCCGATAGCGATCCACGATCAGTCCCGGGATCCCGTCGGCCTCTCCATGGACGAGGCGGTGGCTGTAGGACTCGAGCCCCAGGTCGCGCCGAAGCCCGGCGGCGACCGAGAGCAGGCGCTTGACGTTCTCGCCGCTCAAAGGATCGGCGATCTGCGGATCGCGCGAAAGGGCGCGAAAGGCGATCAAGGAAGCGGGGTTTCCATAGCCGCGGGCCAGAAACTTTCCGCCGGCGTCCTGCAGCTCAACCAGCGCGCCGGGCTCAAGGCCCTTCGGGCTATGCGCCAGCTCATTCGAATAGACCCAAGGATGGCCCGAGCGAAACCGCTTGTCGGAGCCGGCATTCAACTTCCAAATCTGCATGCGGCGCATATAACACGCAAAAAACCGAAAGCCTATGGCCGAAACCGGAAAGCCGAGGGGGGCCGGAGCGGGTAATTACTCAACCCATGAAATTTATATCGAGTTTATTGATCGGATCCCTCGCTCTCACCACCCCCGGCCTCGCGGCCGAGATCCAGAGCCGCTTCGTCGGCCCCGCCAAAGCCAAGGTCTGGCGGCACACGCAGGCCAGCTGGAACGTCGAAGACGTCACCGGTTCCGAGACTCTCTTCGAGCTGACCCGGGGTCTCGACGACGGCGGCGCGCCCTTTCTCAAGCTTGTCTATCGAAGCGCGCAGCCCGGCCTGAGCGCCACCTTCGGATCGACCACGATCGAACGGGTCGGAACCTGGGACATGGCGCCCCGATCGCCGGCGGAGGTCACCGTGAGCGGCATCTCCAAGAATGGCCTGACCGAGTTTCTCGTCCCGAACGCCGCGGCCTTCGTCGACCAAGAAAGCGCGCGTTTCGTACAGTCGATCCGCTTCGAGGTCCATCAGGGCTCCAACCGCCTTTTCGCGGAGACACTGATCCCCATGTACGTCCGCGGCAAAGGCCTGACCTACTGGAACAACCCGATCGACGCCTACGGCGCGCACGCCGGCTCAGGGGAGATTTCGGTCGCGACTGCGGCGGCGGCCGAGCGCGGCAGCTGGGATACCTGGGAAGGCCGCCTCGTCCGTCCGCAGCTCAGCTACATCGAACGAAACACGCTCTCCGCCGACTCCGTCATCGGCCTCCACCGCCATGAAGCTAACCAGGAGGTTTTTCTCGTCGACTCAGGTCAGGCCACGATGACCATGGGGATGATCCCGGTCGCCTCAGGCACCTATAAAGTCCAGCGCAAATGGGATGGCTCCGGCGCCGTCGCCGAAACCGATGAGTTCTACGCCACCGGCGGCTGGCTCGAGACCCGCACGCTCAAACGCGGGCAGCTCGCCGTCATCGTCCCGGATGGCGCGCGCAAGGACCGCGTCTACGTGCACGGCCTCCGCGCAATTACCCCGGTCGCGTTCTGGACGATGGGAACGAAAAACTAGAGCTTACCCCGCATCGCCATCCACAGATCGAAGTAGTTCCATTCGTCTGGAGCGCCTTCTTCGGGATGGTGATCAGGCTTGAGCTTCAGATCGCCGGTTTTGAGCAGAACATCGCGAACCTGCGGGTTCTGCTCAAGCTTCGCCCGCATGGCATCGACGATCAGCTGATAATGTAAGCCAAGCTGGCCAGGCGACATGCGATACGGAAAGCGCCTGCCATCAAAGCTGACCCAGTCGATCCCGAGCTTCGTCAGGTTCTTCTGAGCCAGGTCGCCGGCGCCTTTCGCGTCGAGCGCGACCATCTGCCCCACCTGTTCGCGGGTGTACTTCCACTTCACGCTGGGTGCGTTCCGGGGATCGTTCGGGTCTCCGGCGGGCCCTTCCGGATAGAGCATCATCTGCCAGAAGCCTTCGACGCTCGCGTACCGCTTGCCCTTGTACTCAAAAGGCGTCGCCGCGAAGTTCGAGAGCAGTCCGAGCTCATTGCGCTTGGAAAGGATCACCTCGCCCTCGCCGGCCTCGCTCGGCAGGACTTCCCAGGAGAACTTGCCCTGCGCCGGATACTCGACCGGAATATCAGGCAGTTTCTTGATGACGGTGTCATCCCACCAATAAGCCGGATACTTCGGGTCGCGAGCCATGGAGGCGCAAGCTTGAACAGCCCATGCCGCGGCGAAAATCGTCACCAACCGACGCGAAATGCTCAGAGCGCCCATTCGGAGAGAGCCGGCATGACGAAGAAATCTGCCGGAGCCTGAGCGACAGCCGAACGGCGCACGCGCGACGTAGTCCAATCGAAATCGAAAGCCTGCTGGTAGTATTCGTTGGCGTCGACGCTGTCGACCGAAAGAGCCACTTCGCGGTTGTTGTACACGGAGTTGCGCGTGCCGTTGATCGAGCTCACGAGCGAATACCGTCCGTCGGCGAGCATCCCTTTGTTATGGATGTAGGTGATCTGAACGGCCTTGTAATCGATGAGCTTGGCTGAGATCGGGAGCTTCTTCTGCTTCGCGACCTTGTTGATGAAGTCGACCGTGGCCTGATTGGAGTTCGGCTTGGACGTTTCTTCGACTTCAGATTCCCCGCCGCCGAACGATGATTCGTCGTTCAGGAGCACGCGGACCTTGACGCCTCGCTGGGCCGCCGCGACGGCTTCGCTCACGAGGGGACTCGGGGTCGGGTCGGACGAGCTGCTCACGCGCCACTGGCTCGGAAACGACATGTGCTGGATCTCGAGATGCTCCTGGGCCGAGCGGATGAACTTCACGAGACCCGGCTCGGACTTGGGCGAAACCACAAGCTCGGCTCCATCCACCGTTCCGTCGCCCACCGCAAAGGAATCGTTCGTGCGTTGCTTAGCCACGCCTTCGGCGTCGGACTTAGCTTCCTTAACCGGCATCCTGTCGCCCTTTGCGACGGAAACGACATCGCCCGCATCGGGATCGGCATCGCCTTCGAACATCCGGGTCAACTTCTTGGCGAGGGCCGCATTGTTTTCGATGACGATATCCCAGCCGCGGTTGCCGACCGTGTGAGGATCCGAATGCCCCGTGGGCGAAAAGTTATCGGAAGAAACGAGGACCGTGCTTCCGTCGGCGACCAGATACTTAGCGTGGTCATAAACGTACCGACGGTCAGCCCTCTCACCCGTCATGATGTAGAGCTTGTTGTCGGAGTTGCGTTGAGCCGACATCGCGTCGCGAATCTTGTCGAGGTTCTTCTTCTCGATCTGGGAGACGCCGCCGACCGGCTGTCCTTCGACGAGCATACGGACCGTGACGCCGTCCTTGATCCGGTCAACGATGGCCTTGGTGATCTTCTCGCTCTTGATCTCGTAGATATTGATGTCGAGAGAATCGGTCGTTGACGCGATGGTCGAGAGGAGGAGCTCCTGGTTGCAGTCGGGACCGACCGCGAAATGAGCCTTGCTCGCAGCCCGGCTCTGGGCGCTCACGAGACATCCGACCGCCACCATCACCGCCGCTGCTTGAAACTGTTTGTTCATGAGAAGACCCCCCAGATCTTGTGGTCAGAAACGTAGCATGACCCTACTGGTGGGCAAGATGTGGAAAGTCGACACACGGATTCTTAAAAAATCGGCAGAATCTGGCGCACCGCACGGTTTGATTTTCTTACGAAAGACCGGAACTCGGACCGCCCTCCATTCCTGACTCGCCGTATTAGGCCCCTTCAAGTACAACTCTTTTATGGCAGGACCCGTCCCTCTCAACTGGAAAGAGATCTCGCTTCTCGTCGAATCCATTCGGGAGAAAGCCCTCGGTCCCCGGGGCGTCGAGAGTTTCGTCCATGTGGATCGAGTCGTCGTTCCGGAGAGATCCAGGTTTCCGGAGGGCTCGCTCAAAAGCGACTGGGTGATTCGTCTGACTAGCCGAAAGAAGGAGCTTTCGATCGGATTCAGCGTGCGCGCGCGAAACGCCTATCTCCTTTTCTACGGGGACAAAGGACCGAAGGCCGCGACCCAGGCCACGCACTCGCCATTCAGCCTTCATCTCGCGAGCCACGTCAAAGGGATCCGTCTGCTCGACATCGAAGCGCTTCCGCGCGAGCGCATCGTTGTTTTCTGGTTTTCGCCCGAGCGGCAGAACGGCAAAGCGCGCGGCCTCGTGCTCACGATGATACCGACCTCGCCCGAGGCCCTCTGGGTGGAGAAGGATTCGGCCACGCGTTGGCGTGTCCTCGCGCGCTCGAAGGCCGATCGCGGACTGCGCGACTCTGCAGCCGGGGAAGACGCGGCGGTCTTCAATGTGCCCGGCGAAAACCCGAATGCTCCCGCTGATCCGCCGGTGCGCCCGGAGATCGCGCGCGGAGCCGAAGTCTTCACGCGCGTGCGCGAGGTAGAGCTCGATCGCGAGGCCTACGAGCTGCGGCTCGCGCGGGCCGAGCGCGCGATCAAGGAGATGCTCAAGCACGCGGGCGATCGCGAGCGCCAGAGCGCGTCCGCCGCGGCCGAAGCCGAGCGCGAGCCCGATTGGCGGCGCTACGGCGATCTGCTCAAGAACGCGCTCGCGCATCCGGACGATCCTCCGCGGCGAACTCAGGCGCCGGCGCGCAAGGGCCCGGGCCAAGTGCTCTACTGGGAAGTCGCCGACAGCTTCGGCGAGGCCGGCGCGCGCGCGCTCCTGCCCGCCGACGCCAAGCTCAGCGCGGTCGAACAGGCGGAGCGCTACTATTCGCACGCCAAACGCAAGGCGCGCCGGATCGAGGAAGGGCGCGCGCGGGCCGAGCAATTCGGCGAGCGCGCCCGCCGCTGCGAGCGCCTGCTCGCGCAGTGGCCGAAGCTCGCGGCTCTGGGAGCGGGCACGGCCGGCGCTTCCGGCGGCGCGCCGGACTGGGCCGCGCTGGAGCGGCTCGAGCGCGAGGCGCAGATCACCAGCCAGACGGGCGCGGCCGGCGCACCCGGAGCCGCCGGCGCGAAATCCTCGCGCGGAGGCGAAGCCAAGCGCGGCGGCTGGCTCGGGCGCGCCTACGTGTCGCGCGACGGGCTGCCGATCTGGGTGGGCAAGAGCCGGGACGAGAACCTGGAGCTGACGTTCAAGCACGCGCGCGGCAACGACATCTGGCTGCACGTGCGGGGCAGGCCGGGGGCGCATGTGGTCGTGCCGATCCAGCCGGGCAAGAGCGCGCCGCTCGAGACCCTGCTCGACGCCGCGGTTCTCTGCGTGTTTTTCAGCGGTGGCGAAAAATGGGGCAAGACCGAGGTCGATTATGCGTTCAAGAAGCACGTCAAGCGCATCAAGAACTCGACCGAGGCGAGCTATACCCACAACAAGACCCTGATCGTGGAGCCGGAACCCGCGCGACTGAAGCGATTGCTGGGATCGGAATAATCAGCCGATCTCTTCCTTCGCCTTCTTGAGCAGATCGAGGACGACCCGCGCGCGATGAGGGAGCTCCCGACCGAGTTTTCGGGCCACGTGAATCGCCTGAGTAGCGCCCGCGCCTTTGGCGGGTTGATAAGCATGAAGTCGCCGGGTCTCGAGCTCGCTCAAAACGCAGTGAGTGGGAATGACAGCGACGCCCCCGCCCTCCTGCGCGGCATGGATCGCGCCCGCCAAGGTCCCGATGCGAACCGAAGGCTGGGGCACTCGGCGACGAAAAACCTGATAAAGGCCATGAGCCTTGGACCAAGCGGTGAAAAACGACTCCCAACCGGGATAGCTGATGATCCGAACCTCTTCGAAGGCTTTGGAGGAGAGCGAGTCGAATAGTTTTTTGTCGGCACCCACCGCCGAATAGTGCTCGTCCCCGAACTTCTCGAATCGCAGCTCCGGCGAAATCCGCTCGCCGACCACGAAGCCAAAATCGTAATGACCGCTCAGCAATCCCTCGACGATGGGTTCGCTCGGCAGGATGTCGATCTCGAAACGGATGCCGGGCACGTCGCGGATTTGCGACATGATCCTGCGAAAGTGGGGAGTCCACTGACAGCTCTCCGGCATCGCGTAGCGGACGAGACCCGTCGGGAGCGAGCGCTGATTCTGAATGCGATCGCCGAACCGGTCCATCTGCTCGATCAATCCGGTGGCCAGCCCCAGGAGCTCGTTCGCCAGCGCCGTCGGAGTCACGTCATGCCTGACCCTTTCGAAGAGCTTGCCGCCGAGCCTGGCTTCGAGCTTGGCGATCTGCTGACTCACGGTAGGCTGGGTGATGTCCAAAGACCTGGCGGCGGCAGAGAAGGTCTTGTCCGACATGACCTGACAGAAGATCCGCAAGGCATAGGGGTCGAGGTCCATAAGAATTCCTTATCGATTATATTCCGAAGATGCATTTTACAACACTCAGCGGCAAAGGTAAACCCCGACCCGTTCCCGTGAATACATATAAGAAATGTAATGAAGGAGAATCCAATGAAAAGAACTACCTTATTCTCGACTCTGGCCGCACTCCTCTGTTCGCAGGCTTCGGCGGCACCGAACCTCCAATGCTCCCCCTTCTTCGATACCGACCCCTTCATCGTCTTCAATATCGACTCTCCGGACTCGATCGATGGCAGCATCTCCTACAGCGTGGATGGAAAGCGGTTTAATTCCATCGGCAGTTGCGCGGGGGACGTGATCGAGAACCATCAGGTGACCGACGACTCGATCCAGATCCAATGCGGCTCGGCCAACGGCTCCGTCGGCGGCGATGCGGTCGTACTTTCGCTGACCAACGGAGAACGATGGACGGGGAGCCTCCACCTTCCCGCAGGAGTAATCGCCGAATATCCGCGCGGATGGACCTTCGAGCTTTCCTGCAACTCGATTTGACAGATGGGCGGCTTTCGTATACAACGCATAGCGTCATGATGCGAAATCTCGGCCTTTTTGGAGCTCTGGTGTTGGGATCGGCCACGTTCGCGCCGTCGGCCGCGGTGGCCGATCCTGTCATCGAGCTTTCGGCCTCCCGTTGCGCCGATCAGGGCCGCCGCCTCGGCCCCAATGAGCGCGCGGCACCAGCGGACCTCGCTCAGGACGCTTTCTGCGTCGATCTTCTCTTCAAGTCCCGCGCTCCCGAGGGAGCAGTGGTCGTCTTCGGCAGTAGCCGCGCGGCCGAGGGCGATGCCTCCTATGAGCTCGTCCGATCGTTCGCGCGCGCATGGACCACATCAGGCTCCAAGCTCCCGATCGCGAGCGGGGGCGGCGGTGGCCTCATGGAAGCCGCCGCGCGAGGCGCCGTCGAAGGCAGAGGCCAAAGCATCGCGGTGATGACTTACTTCGGCTCGGATCCGTGGCGAAAGAAACTCAATCATTACGTTCTCTCCGAGAACGCCTATGTCTGCTCGAGCTTCTCCCAGCGCGAAGCCGAGCTCGTCGACCGCGGGACCGCGATCGTCATCGCGCTCGGCGGCGTCGGAACCGAGTGGGAGATCTTCGAAACGCTGACCAAGCTCCAGACCGGAAAGAAAGCGCCGGCTCCAGTCATTCTTCTCGGAAGTGCTTCCGACTGGGAATCACTTCACACGCGCTTGGACGCGATGGCCGCCCAAGGCGCCGTCACTCCGGCCGATCTCAAGCTCTTCGAGCACGCCGAGACCGCCGAAGCCGCCGTGCAGGCGCTGAAGCGGGCACTTGGATCGAAGTGAGCCGCCTCACCCCACGAAGTGCTTCACGACGTACTCGAGCGCCTGCTCCTTGCTCGTGAGCGTGCGCTCGATGGCCAGGTCTTCGATTGTTCGGAGAATTCGCGTGAACTCCGGGCCCGGCTTGAAGCCGAGCTGGATCAGATCCTTGCCGTCGATCAGCTTGAAGTCGCTCTCCGTCTCGCGCGCCTCGCGGAGCTTGGAGAGGCAGAAATCGTAGTACGCGAGATTGCCGTCGGTAGTCGTCGCATCGGCGCGATGGAGGCGCAGGAGATCCTCGAAGTGCTCTTCCCTCACCCAGCGCTGGAGCGTCGCCTCGCGCATCTTGAAGGCCTCGCGGAAGCGGATATGCTCTTCGACGAGCTTGGCGATCTTGTCCGTCTCGCTGCGGGCGAACTTGAGGCGGCCTCCGATCTCATGGATGAGCTTGGCAGCCTGGATCTCATGACCCGTGAAAGGTCCATCCTTCTTGGCGACCACGGGTTTTCCGATATCATGAAGCAGCAAGGCCCAGGAAAGGGGCATGCTCTTGGTCTCGCCCGCGCCGCGCTGCTGAACCGCGCAGCGAAGCAGCTTGAGCGTATGGTTCCAGAGATCGGGCCCGACTTCCTTGAGCGCTTCAACTTCGGGAAGCACGTGCTTGAGGAGGCCGAGCCTGGAGAGAAGCTCAAGCGCCTCGGCCGGCCTGGGCCCCGTCCACATGAGGGTCAACTCGTCGCGAATCCGCTCCTTACTGACTTTGGAGACGAGCTTGGCTTTTTCAGCTGCGGCCTTTTCAGTCTCAGGATCGAGCTTAAATCCTAGAGTAGTCGTGAATCGCACGGCGCGAAGAAGCCGGAGCGCGTCTTCTTGGAAGCGCTCCCGCGGATCGCCGATCGCGCGCACGATGCCCGCTTTGAGATCGACCAAGCCATCCGTGAAATCCAGGATGCGTCCAGCCTTGGCATCATAAAAGAGCGCGTTGACCGTGAAATCGCGGCGCCGGGCATCTTCGGAAGGCCCGGTGAAACGCACGCCCTTGGGATGTCGGTAGTCCTCGTAACCCAGGTCCTCGCGGAAGGTCGCAACCTCGAGCACGATGCCCGAGCGGATCGGAACCTTGATGACGCCGAAGGCTTTGCCGACCGTGATCGCGTTCGGGAAAAGCCTGCAGATCTCCTCGGGCAGCGCATCGGTGGCGATATCGTGGTCCTTGACCTCGCGCCCGAGCAGGAAATCGCGCACGCTTCCGCCGACGATGTAGCCCACATGGCCGGCATCATCCAGGGTTTCGAGCGCTTCGCGGACATAAGCAGGAAGCGAAAAGGCCTTCTCAGTCCGGATCGACTTCGAGCTGTTTTCCGTCGAGGTGGTATTGGCTTTTGATGACGGTGTCCGCTTCGAACCGGTCGAGTGCTTCGGTGCCTTCGGTTTCTTTTTCACGGGGCGCGGAGCCTTTCTTGTTCTTGGACCTGGTATTGCGCTTCGGAGCGGGGGCTTCACGAACCGCTACAGGTGGAGCGCCAACTTCCTCGGCGGACACAGGGGGCATCACCATGCCGAAAATCATCATGAGAAACAACAATGAGCGAATTTTCATGGGTTAGTTTTACGGTTGTCTGCGAGACTTACTCCAAGCGATTCTCGCCTGTTGCAGCTTTTTGAGCCATGCTTTTTTCTCCTCCGGACCCGCGATCCAGATCGGGGTCAGAGGGACATTGCCCAACTCATTGAAGATATCATTGACATGGTTTCGGACCCCCTTTTTTTGGGAAAGATTCTGCAACCGCAGGTCGTTGAAATTCGGATCGGGTGAACGACAGATATCGAAATGCCCGTTCGCGAAAAGATCGGTCGCCCCGCGATCCGTGATCCGGAATGGAATGAACTCGGCAGGTTTCATCGCCATAATGATTTTGCAGTTCGGCGCGGAGGGATTGGCGTCGCACACGGCCTGCTTGCGCGCCAGATTCTCGTTGCGCGTTTTCAGAACCGACTGGAGCCAATCGTTGATCTGCGGATGCTCGTGAAAATCGAATCGCATGGCACTGCCCTTTTCCGTAAAACGCCCCGCAATCGAAACGTAGTCAGGCGGCAACTCGGGGGAAAACGGCATGTCGCACTCCAGTTTCTCGCCTTTCATCGGAAATGGGATCTCAACATCCCTCCAGGACTCGAGCGAGTTCAAAGGTGGCCCGAGAGCGGAGCAAGGGCCGCCCTCATCGATCGGTCGGCCTTCCTTCGTGTATCTGATACGGTGCTTCGGATAGTACGTGGTCGAGCTCGATTTCTCGCCTCGATTCCATTCGTATCCCGCGAAGCTCTGCAATCCCGTTTTCTTTCCCGGATCGCGTCGAAGAGGAGCGGAGGGGGGCGGTGCATGCTCGCCCATCTGGGTCTGGGAGCAATGGCTCATGATTACCCCCATGTTCTTGATATGGTTCTCGAGCAGATTAGGAACGAAGGCAGTATTACCTGGAACGACGAAAGGCGTGTCCGCGCTAAGGTCGGATCGAAACTGCGTCAGCGCATCGAGAGCTTCCTTGGGCATTCGCTTGGCTTCGTTGATCAGCGAATTCCTGTCCTTCTCGTTTAGATCTCTCCACTCGCCGTCCATAGATTCAAAGAGCGCTTTCCATGCCTTGGCCCTTTTTTTAGTCAGGCCCGCGATCTGGCTCGAAGTGAATTCCACGCCCCGAGTCTTGATGCGATTCGCCCACACGGTGTCGCTGGCGATGTCGCCGTCGTCGATGACTGGCACCAATGCCGTTGCCGAAGGGGACGTGACCATTCCATCAGGATCCCCTTTCGAAATCCCCTGTAGGAAAAGATACGAAAAAACCTCTGGAGGCATGTCGTGATCGGCGCGAACCTGGCCAGAAGCCAAGAAGGCTAAAGCGACAAGTGGAGCAATCCGCACCCCCATCACCTCATCAGCACTTCGCGCGGGCGGGCGCCGTCGGCGGGGCCGACGATGCCGCGGGCTTCCATCGTCTCGATGAGGCGCGCGGCACGATTGTAGCCGATGCGGAAATGGCGCTGCAGTCCGGAGGCGGAGGCCAGGCCCGAGCGCTTGACGAGCTCGACGGCCTGCTCGAAGAGATCGTCCGAATCCTCGTCCTTGCCTTCGCCGTCGCTGTCCTCGTCGTCCTCCTCGCCGGAGAGCAGGATCTCGTCGCGGTAGTTGGGCTTGCCTTGCGACTTGAGAAAGGAGGTGACCTTACCGATCTCCTCGTCGTCGACAAAGGCACCGTGTAGGCGCACGGTGTTAGATACGCCCGGCGGGATGAAGAGCATGTCGCCCTGTCCGAGCAGGCGCTCCGCGCCCGCGCGGTCGAGGATCGTCTTGGAGTCGATGAAGCTCGCGAGCTGGAAGGACACGCGCGAAGGCAGGTTGGCCTTGATGAGGCCGGTGACGACGTCGGTCGACGGACGCTGGGTCGCGATGACGAGGTGGATGCCGGCCGCGCGCGCCTTCTGGGCGATGCGGGCAATCGAGATCTCGACCTCCTTCTTGGCGATCATCATGAGGTCGGCGAGCTCGTCGATGATGACGACGATATAAGGAAGCTTGCCGACCTTGGGAGCGCCATCATCGCCCGGTTCGAAGGCCTCGATCCAGTCGGAGCCCGAGATCTGAGGACTGAGCTCGCCTTGGTTCTCTTCGGAGAAGAGCAGGTCGCGCACGACGTCTACACCCATCTCGTCGCACTTCTGGTTGAAGGTGGCGAGATTGCGCGCGCCGATCTTGGCCAGGATTCGGTAGCGGCGCTCCATCTCGCGGACCGCCCAGCGCAGCGCGATCGCCGCGTGCTTGGGATCGTCGACGACCGGAAGCAGGAGGTGCGGGATGTCCTGATACGCGCGGAACTCGATGAACTTGGGGTCAACCAGGATCATGCGCAGCTCGTCGGGCGTGTACCTATAAAGGAGCGAGCAGATGAGGCCGTTCATGAAGACAGACTTACCGGAGCCCGTCTGACCGGCGCAAAGGAGATGCGGCATGCGCGCCAGGTCCGAAAGCGTCGGTTGGCCGCCGATGTCCTTGCCCATGATGACCGGAATCGCGTGCTTCTGTCCGTAGAAGTCCGGATGCTGGAGGAACTCGCGCATGTACACGGTCTCGCGGCTCTCGCTCGGAATCTCGATGCCGACGACGGCCTTACCCGGAAGCGGAGCGAGGATGCGCACGCTCTGCGCGGAGAGCGCCATCGAGAGGTCGTCGGCGAGAGCGGCGATCCGCGAGACTTTGACGCCGGGGCCGGGCTTGAACTCATATAAGGTGATGACCGGGCCGGGGCGGACGGCGGTCACCTCGCCCTCGATGCCGAAGTCGGCGAACTTCTGGGCGAGGATCTTTGAGTTCTGCATCAGACGCTCGCGATCGCGCTCGATCGTCGACTCGATCTTGGGCACCTTGCGAAGGAACTCGATCGTGGGCAGCTTCCAGTTGCCGGCGCGCCGGGGCGCCTTCGGCGCTTTGGTGAGGCGAGCATGAGCGGCGGCCGCGGCTTCGGGCGGAATGATATCGGGGCCTTTTCGGGATTTGGCGCGGAGCGCGCTGATGTCGATGGCGTCGGTTTCTGTTTCGGTTTCCGTTTCGGTTTCGTCTTCATCCACGGCCATGCCCTTGGCTCCGGCGGCTTCGAGCGCGCTCTCGGACATGAGGGTGGGCAGGATGTTCGGTGCTTCGGAGGTGAGAAGAGAGGCAAGGACTGGGGCAGTGGGAACTGGGGGGAGCACGGTTGCCGAATCCGTAGCCGAATCCGTAGCCGAATCCGTTTCAGTTTCCGTTTCGGTTGCAGTTTCTGCGATAAGGGCTCTCTCGGCTTTGCGCTGGGCTGCCGCGAGCTTGGCGGCGGCGGCCCTCTCGCGAGCGCGGCGGATCGCGCCTTCGATGAGTTTCTGGAGAACATCACCTGCCGCGTGCGCGGTGCGCATCGCGAGGAGTCCCGCGAGATACGCGAGATAAGTTCCTGCGATGCGGGCGAAGCGCCAGCCGTAGGTCGAGAGCACGGAGATGAGCTGGGCGCCGAAGCGCGCGACGCTGACCGGAGTCGAGAGCACGATGGCCAGGCAGAAGACCAGAAGCGAGACGATCGAAGAACCCACCGGATTGAAGCCGCGAACGAGCACGTCGGCGACCCAAGCGCCGAACGCTCCGCCCGTCAGGAGGAGAGAGCCCGCGAAGGGCCAGTACTTCCATTGAAGCGTGAGAAAAACCGTGAAAGACATCACGGCCACGCTCATGCCACCGAGCGTGCCGAGAAACCGGATCATCCCTTCGCGCTTGTGGATCCGCGCGGCGATGAAGAAGAGCGCAGCAGGAAGCAGGAACGCTCCGAGACCGAAACACTGGAGCGCGAGCGCCGAGATCGACGCACCCACTTTTCCGCAGGCGTTCTGCGGCAGAGTGTTGGTCGTGCTGAAGACCGAAGGATCCGCTGGGTTATAGGTCAGAAGGGCCAGGAGCGTGAACACGCTCAGCGCGAAAACCAAAAGGCTCAGGACTTCGGTCAGAAGATGTTTAGACTTGGGTGCAGAGGAAGAGCCCCCGCGGGCCCTGTTTCCGGCTCGGTTTTCCATAATAATATGGTACATGGGCTTCCATGACTCCAAAAGCCCCGCGCAAGAAAACCCTGAAGCCCGTTCCGCCCCTGGTCCTCGCCTATGATCTGGGCGGCACAAAAGTGGCGGTCGGCGTGGTGGACTCCAAGGGCAAGATCCTCGAAGAGATGCGAGTGCCCGCAGTCTTCGATCAGGGCAAGGACGCGGTTCTCAAGCAGCTCGGCGAGCTCGGCGCGGGACTGATCCAGCGCTTTCCGAAGATCAAACGCGTGGGCATCGCCTCGGCAGGTCCGCTCGACGCGAGCAAGGGGCTCCTGCTCGATCCGACCAACTTCAAGAGCGAGCACGGACCATGGGGCATCGTCCCGATCGCCAAAATTTTGTCGAAGCGCCTCAAGCGCCCCGTCTCCCTCGAGAACGATGCCGCCGCCGCGATGCTGGCCGAACACTGGGTCGGCGCGGCCAAGGGCCACGCCAATGCCATGATCCTGACTCTCGGGACGGGTCTCGGCACCGGCATCATTTGTAATGGTCAGCTCGTGCGCGGCGGGCGCGGCCTTCATCCTGAGGCCGGTCACGTCATCCTGCGCGCCGGCGACGAGAGCGCGCCCTGCGGCTGCGGCAACCTCGGATGTTCAGAGGCGTTTCTCTCGGGCCGAAGCTTCGCTCGTCGGGCCCGCACCCGCTTCGGTAATCCCAACCTTTCGGCTCAGGACATCGCCGACCTCGCGCGCAAAGGCGACCCGCGCGCCGTGGCCGCGTTCGACGAGTACGCCCACCTTATGGCAGTGGCGATCTCCAACTACATCCGCGTGTATTACCCCGAGGTCATCATCTTCACCGGAAGCTTCGCGCTCGCGGCGGATCTCTTTCTCGACAAAACGAAAGAAAATCTTCGGCAGCTTCTGCGTTGGGACCATAGCAAGGGCGAGACGATGACGCCCAAGCTCGAGATCTCGCATCTTCAGAACAGCGCGGGAGTCATCGGCGGCGCACACGTTGCACTGAGGCCGCGCAGTTAATGGATCCAAGCTTTGTTCATTGACTCGACTTTGGAGTGGGTTGTCAAACGCTAGCCCTAGTGTGCTGATTCTTTGTTGACACTACTGGGTTTTCAGAGCAGCCTATTGATAAGCAATCGCTTTCTCTGACAAAAGAAGTTCACTCTATCTGTTTTGCGCTGTACCGATCTGACGCAGTAGTGGTGAATGTTCTTCGCCGCCAACCCCAGATCAATCAAAACAGTTACGAGTGGGACTCCACTGGAATGGCTACGTGTGTCCAAAGGGTCCAAGATTTCGGTCAAGCGAGTGAGCGCGAGTCAAGCAGTAGCAAAAACTGCCCGGCAGAATGCGCGGGTGGATCCTTTAAGGAGGGATACAAATGTTTAACAACAAGATCCTCGTCGCCGTGACGGCGCTTGGCATTTTGGCGGGGTCGAATGCGTTCGCCTCCCGCGCTCACGAAGTGGTCATGGGCACCGGCGACGGCGGCACCATCCTCAACGGCGGTTCGTTCTTCTTCGACGATAACCGCAACATGTTCTACAACCCGGCCTACATCAACGATTTCAAGAATTGGGCGACGATCGAAAAGTCGAACGCTCCTCGTGGAACCGCTGAAGCCGGCTTCGTGACCTCGTTCACGAACTTCAACCTCGGCGTTTACTTCAACCGCGGCGACGCGTTTGTCGGATTCCCCGGCCTCGCTTCGAACCAGGGCGGCGGCGGCTCTACCCCTGGCACGACGTACCTTCCGGACGCTTCCGGCAGCTACACAAGTGGCTCAGGCGCCGGTAACCCGCTCCGTCCGATCGAACTCCTCGTCGGCGGCGACATGGGCGTCAAGTGGGGTCTCGGCCTCACGTACGCATCCTCCAGCTCCAATGCCGGCACTAACGGCAAAGCTGGCACTTCCGCTCCTGCTACCCCGGGTAACAAGGGTTATTTCGGAGCCCAGATCGGTGCTTCGATCGCGAACCTCGAGCCCTTCTTCGGCATGAACTTCATCGGCCGCAACCTGGACAAGGACCTCAACTCCCACTACTACCGTGGCGGTGTTCGCTACCACTGGGGTGAGTGGACGCCGTACGCCGCTGTCCTCTCGACGAACTACAACGACGAGCGCGTCGCTGGCACTCTCAATAAGCTCACCGGCACCAACTGGGGTCTCGGTCTCGGCCGCAGCGCCAAGATCGCCGAAGGCGTTCGCATGAACTACGCTCTGTCCTATTGGAACGTTCATGAAAAGAATGAAACCAACGGCGGCACGGGCACCCCGACCGTCGAAACCAAGTGGAACCGCTCCATCGTTCCGGTTGACATGGCGATCGAAGGCGACCTCGCTTCGTGGATCACCCTTCGCGGCGGCTTCGCCTTCCGCATCTGGGACTCCGTCGGCGGCACCGCTGCTCAGGACGTTGCTGACACCACCACCGCTCGCCTCGGCGCCGGCCTCCACTTCGGTAAGGCTGACATCGACTTCGCGTTCGGCATGGGCCAAAGCGCGACGGAAGGTGCTCAAGCTGACAGCCAGACCCTTGGCGTCAGCGAGAACCTCTTCACTGCCGCTTCTCTGACCTACCACTGGTAAGATCAGAGTAGCTCAAGCTACTAAACTAAAGGGCTCGCCCGAAAGGGCGGGCCCTTTTCGTTTTTGGAGATGCCTCCCTCAAAAGCAGGGCCCGCTTCGTGCGCTTACTTCGAAGTCTGGCGAATCACGCCACTGCCCGCAGCAACCTACGCGTTTCCGCGGGACGGAGACTTCTCGAGTTTGGTGATCCGGCGCTCGTGATCAAAGTTTTGTTCGGTCAAACGGGCCGTCTGATTGCGAATGATCCGAACATCTTTGCGGATCTCCTTCAGCTGCAGATCCACTGAAGCAAAACGCGAGTTCATAATTCCTTCCAAAGACAGGTGACGTTTATCCACCTGCTCGAAGCGTTTATCCACCTGCTCGAAGCGTTTATCCACCTGCTCGAAGCGTTTATCC
>FTBH01000125.1_pt1 | contig 30227 bp, 29 predicted proteins | sample 1639321 | NCBI WGS metagenome assembly FTBH01 (sample SAMEA3914864, study PRJEB12502) | metagenome | biome: forest; material: soil | place: USA | collected 2012-03-12 | depth 0.3 m
ACGCGTGCGGAACGCTTACACTCGCTGCTCCCGACAAAGGGAGCAGCGCCCCGACAGAAAAAAGCGTCAAAATCAGCAGAAAATCCCTGCGCAACACCAGGCGTTTCTAACAAATTTGACTAAATTTATCAACTAATAATAGTTCAACAAGGTCCCCGCGCTCTGTCTAAGTCTTAGACACCGGCGAGAGCCATACCGCGGGCGATTACCCGGCGGGCGAACCTCACGAGGAGCCAAGCGAAAGGAGTCTATAAAGACGCTACAAACTGATATCGCCGCGATCCGGCCGGGGAGGCGCGACCGGCGTGCCCGGCGTATTCTCGGCCAGGTTCGCGAAGAGCGTGTACTCCGAGATCCAGGCGAGCCGGATCGTATCGGTTTCGCCGGCGCGGTGCTTGGCGACGATGAGCTCAGCGACGCCGCGATCCTCGGTCTCCTTGTTGTAGACCTCGTCGCGGTAGATGAAGCAGACCATGTCGGCGTCCTGCTCGATGGCTCCCGATTCGCGCAGGTCCGAGAGCATCGGACGCTTGTTGGGGCGCGACTCGACGCCACGATTGAGCTGCGAGAGCGCGATGATCGGCACGCGAAGCTCTTTGGCCAGGTTCTTGAGGTTTCGGCTGATTTCCGAGATCTCGCGCTCGCGCGAACCGTCGCCCTTGGACGCCGCCTTGGAGCCTTTCATGAGCTGGAGATAGTCGATGACGATGAGATCGAGGCGCTTCTCCTGGAGCAGGAGTCGGCGGCAGCGCGAGCGCACGTCCATGACGGTGAGATCGCCCGAGTCGTCGATGTAGATCTTGGACTTGGAGAGAGTGTCGGCGGCTTGGGCGAGCTTCGGCCAGTCGCGATCCTGGAGGCGACCGATTTTGAGGCGCTTGGAGTCGATGCGCGCGAGACCCGAGAGGAAGCGGAAGCCCAGTTCCTCCTGCGACATTTCGAGCGAGAAGATGGCGACGACGGACTTGCCGGTCATCGCGATGTTCTGCGCAGCGGAAAGGAACATCGAGGTCTTACCCATTGCGGGACGCGCCGCCAAGATGATGAGCTGGCCGGGACGAAGACCGGAGGTCAATCGGTCGAAACCCGTAAAGCCCGTTTGAAGCCCGACGACGTCGGACTTCTTCTGCGCGAGCTCCTCGATGGAGTGCATATTGGCGACCAGGATCTCGCGCATGCTGGCGAACGCCTTGGTTTCGCGCGAGTCGGCGACCGAGAAGATCTTGCGCTCGGCCTCGTCGAGGAACTCCTCGGTGTTTTCGACGCCGTCAAACGCGGTCGCCGTCACCTCGGCGCAGGTCTCGATCACGCGGCGGACGATCGCCTTCTCGCGAACGATCTTCGCGTAGTGCATGATGTGGCCGACGCCGAACGAGTCTTCAAAGAGGCTCGTCAAACCCGGCGATCCGCCGACCTGATCGAGCCAGTTGCGGTCGCGGAGCGCGCTCGTCAGCGTGACGAGATCGACCGGCTCGCCGCGCTCGGAGAGCGCGAGAAGGACTTCGAAGATCTTCTGGTGAGCTTCGCGATAGAAGTCGCGCGACTCGAGACCAATCTCGAGCACGCGATGGATCGAGTCGTTCTGGAGAAGAATGGCGCCGAGGACGGACCGCTCGGCTTCCAAGCTATGCGGGGGCACGAGTCCGCCCGGACCGCCCCCGCCACGGGGCTTGCGCGAACGAACATCTTCTTCGTATTCGAAGCTCATCTCGTCCCCCCGTACTGCGAGAACGAGTTATTCTTCCTTAACGACCCAAACCTTCAGGGTAGCCGTGACATCATGCTGAAGCTTGACGGTCACAGGATGCACGCCGAGGGTCTTGATGCCGCCTTCGAGCTGGATGGCGCGCTTCTCGACTTCGTAGCCGGCCTTCTTGAGGGCATCGACGATGTCGGAAGAGGTCACGGAGCCGAAGAGCTTGTCGCCTTCACCGACCTTGCGAGCCAGGGTGCAGGAGAAATCGCCAAGCTTCTTGGCAAGCTCACGCGAAGCAGCCGACTGAGCCAGGCGCTTCTTCTCGAGAGCCTTCTTGTGGTGCTCGATGTAGGCGATGTTGTGCTCGTCCGCCGCGACGACGAGCTTGCGAGGGAGAAGGAAATTGCGGGCATAGCCGTCGCTGACCTTCACCACGTCGCCGATGGTTCCAAGATTTTCCACGTTTTCGCGCAGGATGACGAGCATCTGAAAAGACTCCTTAAATATTAAAGACGGTTAGGATTGCCTGAACTTGCCGCGAAAGTCAAACCAGAGGTCGAAGAACCCCAAGCTGAGCAGTAGCGGAAGCATGAAAAACAGAGCCAGGAGAAAGCCCGCGCTCCGGATGAAGCCGCGGATCCCCCAATGCTCGAAGAAAAAACTCAAGATACTGAGCCCCTGAATGGCGTAGATCGCCATCAGGAACTTGAACACGCCGAGCGCCACGTTTCCGGCGGCCCCGTCGTTCCAAAGCATGACGAATCCCGATGCGATCGTCGGCCAAACGAGCAGCTCAGACGCCTTCCAGTTCCTAAGCCAATCGGCCCCGAGGCCGACCCGCTGGCGGAAGCCCGCGACATTGAGCCTGAAAAAGAGCACGAAATTGGCCCAAACCAGAACCAATGCAAAAATCGCCACGGCCGAAGGGAACTCGAGCAGGAGGCTCTCCTTCCACTCCTCGACGTCAACCTCGCCAGCCGTCTGGGTCAACGATTGAGCGAGGTACTCGATCGACGACTTCACGTGATCGACGACCACGTGCCAAGGCTGGACATGGTGAACGCGCCCGTAAAGCGCAAGCGCGGTCACGGTCGCCAACGCCATTCCTAAGAGCGTCCCGAGAATCGACTTCTCGACCGAAATCTTGGCTGAAAGCAGCTCCGAGAGCACCATCGCCAAAATGATGGACGACACTGCGTAGCCGCCGAGACTCGTCCAGAGCCCCGCCGAGCCGCCTCCCGTGAACCAGGAGGCGCCAGCCACGATCGCCGAGTTCGTGATCACCGCCACCCACGCCCATTTACGTCCTTCCTTGAAAAAGGCGAAAAGAAGCGGAAGCGGCGAGAAGACCGCGAACACGGCGCTCAGGAAGAATACCGCGCTCAGGAAATAAGGCACCGTCCGTGCCCACCACGGCACTGAAAGCCGGGTGGACGGACGCCGCAGGGAGGGACGGGGCGAATCGCCTTCGTCCCCCCGGGCCACGGGCAAGCCCGCGTGCGGATCAGGTGCCCATCGAGACATAGCCGACCAGCGCGAGGTTACGCGCGCGCTTGACGGAGCTCGTGAGTTTCCTCTGATGGAATGCGCAGTTGCCCGAGATGCGGCGAGGAACGATCTTGCCGTGCTCGGAGATGAAGGACTGCATCATGCGGACGTCCTTATAATCGAGGACGTATTCCTGGTCGGAACAGAAACGGCAGACCTTCTTGCGGTGAAAGCCGCCGCGGCGGCCTCCACGATCGTCGCCGTCCTTGTCGAAACCGCGCTCTTCGTTGCGTTCACGGCCTCCGGACTTTTCGCGGCCTTCGTTCTTGGTATGGGTAGTGATAGCCATTTGATTCAAGCTCCCTGAAAAATTTTATGAAAGTTTATGCTTCTTCGGATTCGCCGCCGACGTCGGCGTCGACAGCAGGCCGCTCGGCGCGCTCGCCGCGATCTTCGCCGTATCCGCCGCGGGATCCGCGGTCGTCGCCGTAGCCACGGCGCTCGGCCATGCGCTCTTCGCGGCGGGCTTCGCGCTCTTCTTCACGGCGCTTGACGGCCGCGTGGTAGTCGGCGCGCTGCTTGCGGAAGGTTTCGGCTTCGAATTCCTTCTCGAGATTGACGGTGAGGAAGCGAAGCACGAATTCGCTGAGGCGCAGGTTGCGCTCGATCTCGTGAACGACGTCGCCCTTGCCGGTGTACACGACGTAGGTGTAGTGGCCGCGGCTTTCCTTGGCGATCGGGTAAGCGAGCTTGCGCTTGCCCCAGTCTTCGCTGAGGACGACTTCGCCGGCGTAGTTCGCGACGATGCCGTTGACCTTTTCCTGAAGCGTCTTGAGCGCTTCATCGGTCATTTCGGCCTTGGTGATGAACGTGGTTTCATAGCCGGCCAGAGGCGCGGTTGCGGTTTGTGCAGACATCGATTGTCTCCTTGTGAATCCCGAAACTGCCGGAACCGCCGGCTGGAACGGGAGCCCAGAATCGTGAAATTCCGAGCAAGGTTATTGGTTCGAGAGGGGTCGTAGCACAAAGCGCTAGGCGGCCCAAGCCGAAACAACGGCATAACTCGTAGCGTCATACCCTTTCTTGCACGAAAGGGGTGGACGACTGCGGCGCCCGCCCTAAGAATTGTCTCTATAGAGGAGATTTAATCATGAACAGCAAGATCGCACGGATCGCGACTTTCGCCCTTTTCGGAATCCTTACTTTGGCCGCCCTGGCCTCCGCCGCAGATCGCAAGCCGACCGCCGTCGGCGTGACCTGCGTCTGCAGCAAATACGTCCTGAACGCAGAGCACGCCCTCGTGCTCGGAACCGAGGAGCTCTTCACCACGAGCCAGGTCGCCAAGGTCGACGGCTGCAACGCCGGACAGTCGCCCGAAATCGACAAGCGCGTCCATTTCAACTGTCGGGGCGTAGCCAAGGAAGATCTCGCTCAGAGCTGCCCCAAGGCTGGCACCTCGATCAACTGCATGCCTCCGACCACCAGCCCGTTCTGCGGCAAGCAGCGCGGCTGGATCCAGGACAACTGCCCGGGCGTGAGCTACCTCGACTGATTTACCGCGACCGACCCTGAAGTGGATTTTCGGGCTCCGGCTCCGCGGAAGCAGATTCCATCTGGCGCCGGACGCCCATCCACTGAACGACCCAGATCGATCCTTCGTATAAGAGGATGAGCGGCGCGCCCATCATGATCATCGAGACCGCGTCCGGAGGCGCGAATAGCGCGCTCACGACCGTGATGACGAGAGTCGCCGTCCTGCGATGCTTGCGAAGCGTGGCCGCGTCCACCGCGCCGATCGCCCCGAGCAGGCAGACGAAGACCGGAAGCTCGAACGAGAGCCCGAAGAGCAGCAGGAGCTTGAGCGCGGTCCCGTAGTAGGACTCGATCGTGAGCAGCGGCACGTCCGTGGGACCGCCGTAGGTCACGAAATACTTGAAGCCCACCGGAAAGAGCACGAAGTAGGCGAAGCAGGCTCCGCCGATGAAGAAGATCGTCGCGGCCGAGACGAACGGGATGACGAGCTTGCGCTCGCGTTCATTGAGGCCGGGCTTCACGAATCCCCAAAGCTCCCAGAAAAAATAGGGCGAAAGGAAGAAGATCGAGGCGTAGCCCGCGATCTTCAAATGCGTCATGAAGTTCTCGAAGAGGTTCGTGAAGTAGAGCTTGCGCTGGTCGGGCGGCAACGCATCGAAAAGCGGCTTGCGAAGCACCGCGAGCAGGTGATCGGCGACGAAGTAAAAGCCGACGAAGCCCGCCATGAATACCCAGAGCGCGCGCATGAAGCGCGAACGAAGCTCTTCCGCATGCTCGAAAAAGCTCATCGTTTTGTCCAAATTCAGTTGAGACATGCTTCTAGCAGGGTATATTCGCAGTCATTATGACGCAACCCAAGTCCAAGCTTCCGGTCATTTTAGGCGCGATCATCGCGGTTCTGATCCTCGGCGGTCTAGTCTACAGCCAGATGCTTCGCAATCGCGAAGCGACCGAGACGCCCGGCGCGCAGGCTTCGGTGGTGCCGACCGAGACTGCCCCTGCAGCATCGGCCTCGCCGGCCGCCCCGCAAGCAAGCGCGGCGCCCGAAGCGCCGGCCACTGTCGCTCCCAGCGCGGCGACGCCGCCCAATGTCTCGGGCGTGGACCTCACGACCGACGTCAACGGCCTTTCCAAGGCGACGGTGACCCTCAACACCACCAAGGGCGTCATCAAGTACAAGTTCTTCTCCAAGGACGCACCCAACACGGTCGCCCGCATGGTCGAGCTCATCAAAAAGGGCTTCTACAACGGCCTGATTTTTCACCGCGTGGTCCCGGGTTTCGTCATCCAGGGCGGCGACCCGCTCGGCAACGGAACGGGCGGCAGCGGCCAGAAACTCAAAGCCGAGTTCAATAACCGCCCTCATATCGAAGGCGCAGTCGCCATGGCGCGCGCGCAGGATCCGGATTCGGCCGATTCGCAGTTCTACATCTCGCTTGGCACCCACCCGCACCTCGACCATAACTACACGGTCTTTGGCCAGGTGATCGAAGGAATGGATGTCGTCCGCAAGATCCAGATCGGCGACAAGATGAATACGGTGACTGTGAACTGATCGGGCAGCGGGCAACCGTCCGGGCAACTGGGGTGAGCTTAACAATTTGATCGTCAGCACCTCGGTAAATACCTGATTTAATTGATAAATATCGAGTTAATCTTTTTGACTCAGTGCGCTAAACTCGGTGCGTCATTTTCCGATAAGTCTCTTAGATGAAAACCCACCTGAAAAAGCATCGCAACGGTCCCGTACGGGACCTGCGACACCTTTCGTCCGCGGGAATGCTCATGCTTTGGCTTGCGCTCGCCTGGGCTTCGCCCGGGACTGCCGGCCTCACTGGATCGCTTCGGCTCTCCGGAACGATTACCGGCGTGACCTCCACTCAGATTCTGACTCCCAGTCGCGCGCCGGCGTCGCTGGCCTCGGACAATCCGGGAACTCCCACCGAGTTTGAAGTCGCGCGGATCTTTCAGCGCAGCAACGCGAGCCAAGGCTACGAGATGTATCTCTCCGGCCAACCCGCGTCCTACGCACTGAGCTTGAACTCGCAGCCCATCGCGATCTCGGGCCGGCCCGTGTTGGTTCACTCCGAGAGCCCTTCTGACAAACCGAGTGCGGCCACCTACGTGCTCCGAGCGCGGCAAACGGGCTTGAGCGATACGAGCGCGCCGTCGGTGCTACTCACTGTTGTTGCGCGGTGAACCTTGCTTAAATGGCCGCAAGTCCGATAGTCCCAGTTCAGTCCTCAGTAATACTGAGCGAGCTTGGCAGCCATGGCTCATCAGGCAAGATCGATTGCACGAGATTACGTGCGATTCAGAAAAGCCGGTGCTTATCCGGTGGACATCATGGCTTGGACTGGGGACTTTTCGTCAGGAGCAGGAAACAAGGAGTTTCCTAGTACGAGCAGTTTACCAAAGCTCCATTGCCGTTACTGTCGGTCAAATGAAGGTCGGTTTTCTGTGACACCGTTGCAGTTGCACCATTCGGCCCCACAATCGTAAGAGAAAGTTTGAACGCATGGTTATACAGATCGCAATCAACCGTGATCTTGTAATCATCGCAGAATATATCGGTTTTTACCGTCGAATTACTTGGAATCGTGGCTGAACCGCAGGTCTGTGAAATTTGATTTGAAGTAATCTTTTGCGCTACGCAGGTTACATCAGCAGCAAAAGCTCCGGTACTCATCATGAGAATGAACAATGAAAAAAGCAAAATGATCTTTGTTTTCATGTTCAACGTTTTAACTTTCACGAATTTGGAGTCAATGACGATTTCAGATCCCCCAAGGAAATGGAAGCGCGCGGCAAGCCAATGAAATTCAGCAAGCCCATCGTCGTTTACTCTGGCACGACCGCGTTCGATCTTTGGATAAATGCGGACACTTGAACTCGTGTTCTCGCATCCCTGAACTGGGACTCTCGGACTCCGCTCTTCCGGTCCCCGTTCTTCAGTCTGTCTGTAAAGCTCAAAGCCCTACACAAAAACCCCTACTCCAACCCGAGAACCAGCTTCGCTCCCGCCTTCACCTGCTCCATCTTTTCAGAGCTCAACGACCCGATTCGGCTGCTCACGTATTCGCAGTCGATCGCGTGGATTTGAGATAAATTGACGACACTCGCCTTCGGGATCCCACTCTCTCCTTTGCAGAGACGCACGCAACCAGGCAGGGTTTCGTACTTGAAATTGGAGGTCACTGCCGCGACCACGACCTTGCCGATTCGGCTGCGATTGAACGCATCGGATTGGAGAACCAAGGCAGGCCTCCGGCCAGCAGCCTCTGAACCTCTTGGGCGCGGAAACGATACCCAGACCAAGTCGCCTTGGTTGACTACCATTCCGGATCCTCGAATGCAGGATCCGCTGCGCGCGAGAAACTTCGCGGAGGACTCGGGTGATGAAGCCACTGCGAGTCGTTCCAGTTTTCTTGGCGATCTTGCGGACTGCCATATGATCTCATCTGGTATTCTATTAGTAGAACACCATCGAGAATACCAAACGTCAATCCGAGCTCAAATCGGCCGCGCGACCAGGATGCTCCCCGGCGTCGCCGTCGGAACCACACGCTCGAGCTCGAAGCCGCCTTTGGCGAAGAGCTCGGCGTAACCGCTCAGGGTCCGTTCCCGGCCGCCGACGACGACCATCATCTCGAGATCGAGAAGCTTGGAAAAATGCGGCTGATTGCCTTCCGGAACGACATTCTCGAGCACTAGAAGCTTGGCGTCCTTTCCGATGACCTTGCGGATATTCGAGAGGATTTGGACGCATTTGGATTCTTCCCAGTCATGAAGGATGTGCTTCATGAGGTAGGCGTCGCCACCTGCCGGGACCTTTTCGAGAAAGCTTCCGCCCTCGATCCGGCAGCGATCCTTCGGCACCTTCGCATCGCGCACGACATGAGGGAGATCATAGAGCAATCCGCTGACCGCAGGATAGCGATCGAGGATGGACGCGAGAAGCTTGCCGGTTCCGCCCCCCACGTCGACGATCAGGCCGTGCGCGCCGAAATCGTAACCGCTGTCGAGAATAGGCAGGATCGCCAGATCCGAGATACCGGTCATCGCGCCGTTAAAAGTCGTCGAGTGCTCGGGATTCTTCTCGAGAAAATCCCACATGCTCATGCCGCGGACCTTAGAGGCCGCCGTCTCGCCCGTGCGGACGCTGTGAATGAGCTCGCCCCAATGCGCCCAGTTGAAACCGCCTTGGTAGCGGATCATGTCGCGCATAGATCCCGGCGCATTGCTCGACATCGCGTTGGAGAGCGCGGTCTGCTCGAACTTGCGGTCCTCGATCTCGAAGAAGATCCCATGCGACGCCAGGGCGCGCAGCACACGGTAGAGCATGTCGGGGCGCGAACCGGTCAGTTGCGCCAGCTGATCAACGCTCTTGGCGCCGCCCTGCAGATGATCGGCTACTCTGAGCTCGGCGGCCACATAGATCGCCTGCGAGAGCCAGAACGAGGTGGCCATCTCCAGTAATGCTATCCCCGGAGGCACCATCTTCTGATGGACCCGACCCACGCGGTTGCGGACGCTATCGACGGCGCGGACGACGCGAGCGGGAGGAGTCTTTTTGGAGAGGGCCTTGAGGCGTGAAACGAGCGGCAGTTGCATATCCCGAATTGTAAACTTTGCTGCCAGCCAGAGTCACTCTAGAATATGAAGCATGCTCCATCTCCTTGTTGCGCTGCTGGCCACCTCGGCACACGCTTTCACGTTCACGCCGATGTCCGTGAGTTTTGATCCGTCCGGGACGGGCTCGACGCGCTCCTTCCAGATCGAAAACGACTCGGACGCGAGCACGGCAGTCGAGATCAGCATGTCCGGGCGCGAGATCGCGCTGGACGGCGAGGAGAAGCAGCCCAAATCGCCTGAGATCGAAGGCAAGTTCCTGGTTTACCCGCCTCAGATGGTCCTCAAGCCCAAGGAAAAGCGCACGGTCCGCGTCACTTGGAAGGGTGATGCCAAGCCTCAAAAAGAGCTCGCGTACCGCATTATCGCCGAGCAGCTTCCGGTCGACACGGAGAAGAAGAAGGCGAACGAAGCCGCGGTCATCAAAATGCTGCTCAAGTACATGGGCGCCGTCTACATCACACCGGCCGAGGCCAAGCCTGAGCTGCGCTTCTCGGCTGCGCCGGCCCAGGGCGCCCCGCTCGCGAAACCCGCGAAGAACAAGAAGCCCGCGCAGCTCCTCGCCCTCGAAATCGAGAATCTCGGCGGCGCGCACGAAGTCCTGGCGCCGTCGAAGGTCACGCTGAGCGCCGGCGGAAAGTCCGTCACACTCGCTCCCGAAGAGCTCGAAAAAGTGCGAGGCCAGAACATCTTGGCCGGCGCCAAGCGCCGCATCATCTTATCCTGGCCCGCGGGACTGCCGGTGGGCCCCGTCCAGGTGAGCCTTGAGAAGTAGGCTTTTCGCTCTCTTCTTATTTGCCCTCTCTGTCGGGTCGCCTTTCGCAGTCGCAGCCGAGCAGGAAGCCGTGCTGCCACTTTTCATCGAAGATCAGTACGCTCGCGACGTTTCGGTCCTGCTCGACGCCTCCGCGAAGCAAGCCGAGCCGCTCCTCGACGAATCGGCGACGCTGAGCTCGCTATCAAGCTGGATCGAATCCCCGATTCTGGGCGAGATCAAGACGCGCGCGATCGAGAAGCAGGCGCGCCGCTGGATTCCCTTCGGCGCGCTTCAGGCCTCGGGCGTCGTCTCCCGCTTCAACGAGGGCGCGCTCGAGCTGCGGCTCTACGTGCCGGCGGCGATCCGCAAGCGCGACTCGATCTCGATCACGCGCCCCTTCGAGCTTTCGGATCCTGCAAGCCTCATCGACCCGTCCCTCCTGAGCGCGTTCGTGAACGTCAACGCCGGTCAGGACTTTGTTTACGGACAGGGCGCAGGCAGCGGACCGGCCCGGCAGCCGTTGCGCTCGGAACTCGATGGTGCAGCCAATTACCGAAGCTTCGTGCTCGAGGGTGCCGGAAGCTACACCGAGGACCAGAACGGCGGACCGTGGCGGCGCGGCGATTTTCGCCTCGTCAAAGACCAGGTGAGCTCGGCCGTGCGCTACTCGGTCGGGGATCTCAGTTATCCGGTCACGGGCTTCCAAAGGTTCAGGCCCATGGCTGGCGCCTCGGCGGTGACCGAGTTCGGCATCCAGCCCTATCGTATCTTCACGCCCGTGAGCCGGCAGGAGATCGTTCTCAAATCGCGCTCGACGGTCCGGATCTACATGAACGGCCAGCTGCTGCAATCGCTCGAGTTGCCCGCCGGGCGCCATAGCCTCCGCGATTTCCCATTCAGCACAGGCGTCAACGACATCCTGATCGAGATCACCGACGACGTCGGCCGGACCGAGACGATCCGCATCCCCTACTTCGCGTCCGACTTTTCGCTCGCGCAGGGCACCCACCAGCTGACCTACGCCGCGGGCGCCGCGCAGACTCAGGATACGACGGGACACCGCGACTACGACGCCGGCCGCACGACTTTTCTGCTCTCGCATCGATACGGCTTCAACGACGTTCTGACCGGCGGCGCCTATTTCCAAGGCGACCACGCGCAGAAGATCGGCGGTATCCCCTTCACCTACGCATCGCGCGCCGGTTCGTGGACGCTCGAGCCGGCGATCAGCCAGGCCGAGGCGTTCGGCACCGGCGGCGCCGCGCGTTTCGGCTATCAATACGTCGACTACCAGGGCGTCTCCCGGTCGCAGCGCAACCTCGCGCTCTCGCTCGAGGCGCGCGGCCCGCGCTTCGCCGCGCTCGACGAGACGGCCGACATCTCGCACTCGCGCTTCGACGTCGGCGCGGGCTACGGCCAGGAGATCTTCGCGCGGACGAGCGCGAGCCTGAGCGCCGACTACCGTTGGAGTCCCGGCGCCGACAACTACGGGCGCACGATCTCCGCCGGGATCGCGCGCGCCTGGATGCTCGGGCTCGACACGAGCCTTCTCTTCACCAACTCGCGAGACACGAGCGGCGGGATCAAGAACTCGGTCTTCTTCCTTCTGACCTGGACGCTTCCCGAAAAAGGCAGCTACTTCACCGCGACCGCCAACAGCGATAACGACTACGGCCGCGTCCAGTGGAACTACAATCCCACGGCCAATAACCTCGTCGGCGGCTTCAACTCCACGGTGGGAGTCGAGCGTGACTCTTCGCAGAAAAAGGCCGATGCACAACTTGAGTACTCGGGCAATCGCGGGCGCGCGTCGGTCCTCCAAGAATCGCGCGTGCCAGACAACGGCACGGGCTCCATCCAGCGCACCGGGCTCCGGGCCAACGCGGCGCTAGTGATGGCCGGCGGCCATTTCGGCATGGGCCGGCCCGTGAGCGACAGCTTCGCGCTCGTCGCGGCCGAGAAGTCCATCAGCGGCGAAGTCCTTCAGCTCAACCCGCAGTTCAACGAGCGCTACGAGGCCGAGACGGGCTGGCTCGGGCCCGCCGTCTCGCCGGAGCTCGTCTCCTACCGCTACACGCAGCTCCACATCGGCACGGACCAGCTCCCGCCGGGCGCCGGCGCGATCCGCGAGAACTTCGTGCTTCTTCCGACCTACAAGAGCGGCTTCGCCATCCCGCTCGGAAGCGACGCGCTCGTCATGGGCAAGGGCCGTCTCCTGGACGCCCGCGGCCGTCCTCTCCCGCTCTGGTCCGGCGAGTTGCTCCGCGCGGACGGCACCGGGGCGCCCATTCCGCTCTTCACCAACCGCGAGGGGCGCTTCTGGGTCGAAGGCCTCTCGCCGGGCCATTACAAGAGCGCCGGCGCGGAGTTGGAGTTTGACATCCCGGCCGGAGCTGCGGGAATTTATGACCTGGGCGACCTGAAGGAGAAATCTCGGTGACGAAGAATTTTCAGCTGATTCCGACACTCCTGCTTCTGGCGTCGCTGCCAGCCTCGCTCTCGGCGCAAGCCGACGAACAATGCAAGCTCGCGCTCTCGGTCCCGAGCATCCTCATCAACTGGAACACCAACTTCCACTTTCAGGCGGTCCAGTTCAACGTGACCCGGACCAACGGCTCGGCCTGCAACTATGCCGTGGCATTCAGCAACGGCGGAGCCGCCGATTACAACCGGCGGATGATCTCAGGCTTCAGCTCGCTCCGCTACCAGCTCTATGGCGACTCCTCGCTCACACAGATCCTCAAGGATCGCCCCGACGCTAACGTGCCCGCCAACGTGATCACCGGATCCTTCGGGAGCGGCGGCGGATCGAACGTCACGCAGTCCAAGACCTTCTACGTCGAAGTCCCGCAGGATCTCGCCACCACGCCAGTACTCAAACCCAGCGGAAACTACCTCGATACGTTCACGGCCCGCGCCTACGTCCTCCAGAACGGCAATAGCCTCGACGATCTCGAGACCGCGGCCCCGGTCGTCATCATGACCACGATCCCAAAATTCCTGGATCTCTCGATCGTCTCCTCCGGAGGCGCCTTCAACGAGAGCAGCACCTCCTACGCGGTCAACTTCGGCACTCTTTCCGGCAACGACTCGCGCGCCTTCGACCTTCGCATCAGGAGCAACGCGGGGTTCAAGGTCTTCTTCTCCTCCCAGAATAACGGCAAGCTCAAGCAGGCCTCGCTCGATGCGCAGATCCCCTACACGCTCAAAGTCGATTCGGTCGCGCAGAACCTCTCCTCGAGCGCCATCCAGCCCGTTCAGGTCATGTCGGGCTCGGGTCAGACCTCCCTCAACGGTGTCGCAAAAGCGGTGTCAATCACGACCGGAGACGTCTCCCAGAGCCTGGCCGGAAACTACTCGGATTACATCACGGTCACGGCCATGACGACGGACTAGCCCGAATTAAATAGACAATATGTATTTCGGCGACGGCTCCGGGCCGGGCGCCGGAGCGCGGCACCGGTCCTGCTTATCCTACTAGCGCAGGCTCACCGGACGCGGTCTCGGCAGAAGATACCGGCTGCGCAATCGTCGGCGTTCCGCCATAATGTAAATAGATTTGATGTAAACACTTGGAGAGGAGATCAAGGATGATCCAGGCCAGAAAGTTTCTCGTCGTATTCGCGCTTGTAACGGCAACCGGGAGCATCGGGGCCCACGCGGCCACGACCGGGTCGATCACCATTTCGGGGACGGTCGCGCAACAAACCAGCATCGACGTGAACCCGCTCACCGGTTACAACGCGCTCGATCTCGGCACGAGCCAGACCGACCTGGCGGTCGCAGAGGTGGTCGAGAAGAACAACACCAACCTGGGATATAAGGTCACGCTGACCTCCCAGAACGCGGGCAAGCTCAAGAACGGAACCCTGGGCCAGGTCAGCTACACTGCCAAATACGGGTCGTCATCGGTAAACCTCTCGACCACGCCCCAGCAGATCACCAGCGGCGCGGTTGCGAGCAGCCCGGTCAACGTGACCAAGCAGTTCAAGGTCAGCTATTCGGGCGTCGACACCAGCACAATGATGCAAGGCACGTACAGCGATACACTGACCTTCACCATCTCTTCTCCTTAAATATCAGTTATTTAGTTATTGACATATCGCGTTAAACTCAGTAAAAGCCATCTCGCATGAACACGAGATGGCTTTTTATTTTGATGGGCGCGTGGATCGCGATTCAGACCGCGCGCGCGGATGACTTCGAGGATGCGGCCAAGGCGCTCGCGGATTACGCGCGCCCGAAAGTCAGGACTCTCTCGCGCGATGCGCACGTCTTCCACTGGACCTGGGCCTTCGATCACTCGTCGCCTCCGCTACAACCCATGGATCACAGGCTCGGCGAATACGCGACCTACCTCAAAGAGTCCTTCTGGGATCCAGCTACTAATAGCGATGATCTGGTCGGACCTGGCCTCTACGTGGCGATTGACCCGCTTGCGAGCAACGCCTTCGGCAATACGCTCCTTCAGCTCGTTATGCCTGCAGGCATGCCGTTTCTCGCCACTGATATCGATTATTTCCCTCCTGATCTCCAAATCTCGATCAATCGCATCGGGTGCCTTGCCAGTTCCATTCGGGATGTCTTCGGCGCGGCCGAAAACGGGGAGCAAAAACCCTGCCGAACGCTCCGCCACAAGCTCGTGCGCGATCTCGGCGTCTGGGCGATCCGATACTATTGGCAATCCGAGCTATCTCGTCTTTGCAACGGCTCGGCGCAATACGCTTTCGTGCTCTACGACGACCGCGCGATCAATGCATCCCGGATCGTGGCGTTCCCATTCGATCCCAATTTAAGGAAGAACGCCTCCCTTCCCCCCGAAGACGGACATGGAGAAAATCGCCTGATTCTCAACTCGATGGCGCTCAAGGCGTATGGAGACACTTCGCAGTTCTGGAAGGTTCCGGAAGGAACCCAGCCCAAAACCGACATCGACGCCTGGATGCGCGATAACCTCGTCGGCTGCGGCAACTACCCGGAGGACAAATGAGGTTCGGCTGGCTCCTGATCCCGATCGCGGCCTGGGCCGTGGCGCAGACCGCGCGCGCGGATGATATGCAGGATGCGCGCAAAGCGCTGGTCGATTACGTGCGGCCGCAGGTCAAAACGCTCTCGCATGAAATCCACGTGTTTCATTGGACCAACGCTTTCTTCGGCAAGGCTCTTCCCCCCATGGGTCCTGAGCTCTCCAATTACGTCCGGTACATGATTGGGACCTTCCGGAAAGAAGGTCAGAGCATGCAGGCGATGGGCGAAGGCTTCTACACCGCGATCGATCCAGTGATCAGCAGGATGTACGGCGAAGCCCTGCTTCAGATCGTGATTCCGAAGGGCACCCGGTATCTCCACTTCGAAGAAAACGAAATTGCGCCAGCGGATGTCACGGCAATCGTCAAACGCGCCGGTTGCCCCGATGCCCCGCTCAACGTTACGTTCGCGCCCAGCATTACTTTCGCGGTTGCGGACATCAAAGAGTGCCGCGAGCTTCGCGACTACCTGGTGAAGGACCTCGATCTCCAGGCGATCGGCTACACTTTCGACTCCTATTTGCCTCGCCTTTGCGGCTCCACGAGCAAAGCGGCCTTTGTCCTTTTCGACGAGCGGGCCGTCGCCTTGGATCGCATCGTGGGATTCCGCCCGGGTTACGTCGGCAATCGAATACCTCTCCCTCCCGAAGACGGCCACGGCGAAAATCGTTTGATCCTGGATGCGATTGCGCTCCGAGCCTCGACCACCGAGATGTTCTGGGAGCTTCCCGCGGGCGTCCAGCCCAAGACCGACATCGACGCCTGGATGCGCGAAAACCTATTCGGCTGCGACGGCGTCGATCACTGAATATCCTTCTTGATCGTCTCGTTCGGAAGGATGCCGGCTTCCTGCAAAGCCTTGGCAGCGCGCTCGCTCTTGGTCTTGACCCAGATGTCGTAGAGTCGCAGCAGATCCTTCTCGGTCTTGGGTGCCGTCTTGTCGCTCACGGTGGCGAGCACCTCGACGAAGGAGCCGAACTTATCGGCGAGCTCCGAGAAAACGGAGCGTTTGATGTTCTCGTCGACCCGGCTCGCGGCGTGCTTGTAAGCCTGTCCGCCGACATCGATGTAGTAGTCCACATCGACGAGCTTTCGGTTCAAGCTGTCCTGAAAATACCCGGCCATGTAGAGCGAAACGTCGCCCACGTGCCGAAAGAGCGCGCCTTGGGCGGCGAGCTGCGGGGTCTCGAAGGCCTGCTTGAGCATGAAGGCCAGAGGCTCTTCCTTGGCCGCGCCGTTCTGATCGCGAGGATAAAGCCGATCCGCGCTCATGAACTGGCTAAGAAGATTGACGAGATAGAACTCGGTCTCGGGTTGAGTCTTGAGGCGCTGCTGGCCTAAGGCCCGGGTGACTAGCTCATGGAAGAAAGCTTCGGCTTGCGCGACCAATGTGACCGTCGGTTTATCAGCCATCAGGCTTTCCTCCTTTCCCGGAAATTATCCCTGTCCATATTTGTCGGAATTAACTCGGGAATATTCAAGAGGCACATCTCAGTTCTATTTTACGTCGCCCAGAAATCGTGTCAAATCGCGCCTTAGGTCATTTACGACCCACCCGAGCGAAGCTACACTCGAGGCCAGATCATGCGCGCCCCTCTGCCTCTTCTCTTAGTCCAGCTCCTGCTGCTGACCTCGACCTTCGGTTGGGGCGGACCCTCGCCCACGCCCTCGCGCGCTCCGGCTCCCAAGAAAGAGATCAAAGTCACGCTCTTCGGTCAGCCCTGTGTCCTGGCTGGCCCAGCCGACGAAACCACTCTCCAGCTCGTCCATTCGATCAGCCCCGAGCAGATTTACCCGAACGGCACTCCGACTCTCGCCTCCACCCGCGCGTCCGAGCTCAAATCGGTGCTCGCCAAGCTCGATAAGGGCGGCATCCCCGCGCCGCTGGATCACTACCGCGAGCGGCTATCGCGCAGGCTCTCGGCCCAGATCGAATTCATCGACGCGGTCGATGCGGCGAAGAAGCAGAAGAAGCCCGCTCTCATCGACAAAGCCGTGAGCCAGAACTGCAAGGGAAGCCTCAAGAAGAAAGCCGCGCTCGGAAGCGAGCAGCTGGAAGCGCTCTTCGAGTCCTACAACGACTGTATCGAAGCCGAGCCGGAAGAAGACTTCCACCGCGCCATCCAACGCATGGGCATCCAGTATTCCTGCGCGTTCGACGAGAGAGAATCCGATTGAGCCGAGCGGCGCTATGATCGAATGGGCTGAGTGGAAGCGCCTTCTCCGCGAAGAGCGCCTCCCCTGCGCGATCGTCGATCTCGACGCCTTCGATCGCAACGCGCGCGCGCTGGCGGCGCTGGCCACGGCCGAGAGCGCGGGCGGAGCCGAGGGGCGCACCGATGGCGGTCGCCCGAGCCGCACGCTCCGGCTCGCGACCAAGTCCGTGCGCGTGCCCGCGCTCATCCGCCGCGCGCTCGACCAGGGCGCGCCCTACCGCGGCCTCATGTGCTACTCGGCCTTGGAGGCGCGCTGGCTGCACGCGCAGGGCTTTGACGATTTTCTCGTGGCCTATCCGAGCGTGCAGCCCTCCGACCTCGCGGCCCTGCGCGCGCTCCATGACCGAGGCGCGCGCGTCGCGCTCGTGATCGACAGCGCCGCGCACCTCGAAGCCCTCGCTCGCTCCATGCAGGGAGTCTCGACGCCCTTTCGCGCCGTGGTCGACGCGGATCTTTCGCTCAAGCTCTTCGGGGCGCGCGGAGCGCACCTCGGCGTCCGCCGAAGCCCGGTGCGCGGCGCAGGCGACCTCGAAGTCCTCGCTCGCGCGGCCGAGCGCCACCGGGGCGCGGTCCGCCTCGCGGGCATCATGGGTTACGAGGCGCAGGTCGCCGGGCTCGGCGACCGCAATCCCTTCAAGCCGCTGCTCAACTGGCCCGCGAGGCTCGTGCGGGCCTGGTCGGTGCGCCTCATGCGGTCGCGCCGCGCCGAGCTCGCCGGCGCCTTCGCTCGCCTGGGACTCGAGCTCGAGATCTTCAACGGCGGCGGCACCGGCTCGCTCAGTTACTGCTCGAGCGAGCCTTGGCTCACCGAAGTGACCGCAGGCAGCGGCCTGTTCTGCCCGCATCTCTTCGACTACTACTCCAACGTCGCGCTCGAACCCGCGGCGTTCTTCGCGCTCCAGGCCGTTCGAAGCTCGGATGCGGGCTTCGTGACCTGCCAGGGCGGCGGCTACATCGCCTCGGGCGAGCCCGGCTGGGACAAGGTACCGCGCCCCTGGCAGCCGCGCGACCTCAGCTTGGTCTCGGCCGAGGGCTGCGGCGAGGTGCAGACGCCGCTCCGGGACCCGGGCCGGGCGGTCGCGCTGGGCGATCCCGTGCTCTTTCGCCATGCCAAAGCCGGCGAACTCATGGAGCGCTTCAATGAGGTGCTGCTTGTCTCCGGAGACCGGATTACGGACCGCGTGCCGACGTACCGGGGCCTGGGGCAGAGCTTTTTCTAAATAGTCCTCCCCACCTTTTGGTAGAGGTCTGCGTCAAAACCCTAGTCCTTATACACGCCCACCTTGTACTCAAGCTTCTCGAGCACCCCAGGATCCCCGTAATACAGGCTCATCACCACTCCTCGGAGGCCGAGGCGGATCATGCGAAGCAATCCGCCGCCCAGCCAATCCGGCACGCCGGAGCTCTTCTCTAGCAGATTCAAAAAACCGCCCAAAGCAAACCCCGGAAGAAACGAAAGCAGCGTCAGCAGCAGCCTGAGATCTCCCCGGTCCGGCTCTGGCATGTAGTCGGCAAGCCGATCAATGTGCCTCACGCACCCCGAGTCCGAAAACGCCGGAAAGCGCTCGCCTCCCGGTATCATGCGGTCGCCAATGCGATTGATTGCCGCGATCGCGCGCGCGCCCATATGCTTGGAGATCTCCATCACGCCCTCCCCATGCTTTCGGCCGCGCGATGACTGAGCGCCATGACCGTGAACGACGGGTTGATCCCTGGCGCGGACGGAAAGACGCTCGAATCGGCGGCGAACACGTTCTTGAAGCCGTGAACCCTGAACTCCGGATCCACCACCGATGTCCGCGCATCCACGCCGATCGCGCAACCACCCATGAGGTGCAACCCAAAACCCTGATCGCAACCGATGATCTCTCGGGCGCCAGCGGCCTCGAAGAGACCGCGCACGACCTGCAGCCCGCCCGTGGCCTTGGCGCGATCCGAATCGGTGAGCTTCTTCTTGACCGTCATCTTACCGGCCGCATTGGAAGACACCTGACCGCTTGGATCGTCTCGGAGCGCCACTTCGATCGAAGCGAAATATCGATACTTCTTCATCAGGTCCTGATGGCTCCGACCGAAACCGGGCATAAGCATCGCCGTGCCGATCGGAGGCGCGAAGACGTTCTCGAGCTTGTAGCCCGCCCTGCGAAGCTTGGCGTCCTCGCTCTTGACCGCCTGAAACGCACCCTTGTGGGCGTCGACCGGCTCGTCAAAAAGCGCGTACGTCATGAACTGCGGATGGCAGGTAAAGCCCTGACCGAGCGCGGGCAGGCGCCTTCGATAACCCGAACGATCGAGGATCCCGACGTTTCCGAACGCGCCGGCCGCAAGGACCGCGCGCCCCGCGCGGATTTCGGTCTCTCGCCCCTGATGACGTCCGAAGACGCGGACGCCGCCGTCATCAGCCAGGATGCTGACCACCTCGAACTCGGAGCGAACCTCGAGCCCTTTCTCGCGCGCGGCCCGAATCGTCGTGACCAGCGCGCTCTGCTTGGAGTCGCGCGGACAACCGCCGAGGCAGGCCATGCAGTCCGTGCCCATCTCGAGCTTGCAGTCCTTTTGCGCGCGATCTAGCGGCTTCCAGCCGTATCCGCATTTCTCGAACGCGCCGGTGAAGATGCGCGCATTGCGGTTGTAGAACTTCTCGGGCACCTCGCTGATCTCGAGTCCTTCTTCGCAAGCGCGGTAGTGGCGCTCCATCTCGGCGGCCCCGAAGAAACTGACCGCGCTGCGATCCTTCCAGTCATCCCAGGCCAGATCATCGAACCGATCGAGCAGCGCCTGGTTGACGATCGAGGTTCCGCCCACGCATTTGGCGCGGAGAAATCCGAGCCTTCCGTCCGCGCTGATCTCGAGGCCCCCGCCCCAGAAGAGCTGGGACGAATAATCGATCTCGGCAGCGGGAAACGTTTTCGCGCTGAACTCGCGTCCGGCCTCGAGCAGAAGGCAGCGCGCGCCCGCGCGAGTCAGCTCATACGCGATTCTTCCGCCTGAGACTCCTGAGCCGATGATGACTATGTCGTGCACCGCCCCCTCCGTTTCTAGGAATTCAACTTCGGAAAAGCCTCCACGATCCCGTTCCGGATCATCGCCACCGCGATCGCCGCGAGCAGCAGGGCCGCGATCTTGGATATCACGGTCGTCCCGTCCTTGCCGATCTTACCCGTGATTCCGTCCGAACGACGGAGCAAGCCCCAAGCCAAGGCGTAGTTCGCCAGAAGCGCCGAAAGAGTCAAGATATAGCCCGCGCTCCGGGCTTGGAGAACGAGCGTCGTCAGGACGCCTGGACCGGTGATCAGCGGAACCGCCAACGGCACGATGCCCGTCGATCCGGATGCGCGCTTCTCGACTTCGGGCTGACCGACCAGGTCCGCTAGCGAGATCAACAGCAGGACGATCCCGCCCGCGATGCGGAAGTCGCCGATCGTGATCCCGAGAAACTGGAAGATCCCCGTTCCCAGGAAGAGAAAGACCACGGCCACTACGAAAGCCACCATCATCGACGTGTCGACGATCTTCGCCTTCTCCGGCTTCATCATGGAGGATGTGATCGTCGCATAGATCGGCAACGTCCCGATGATGTCGAGCGCGACGAAGATGGCGATGAAGGTCAGCGAGAACTCGCGAAACATCTTTGCCTCTATCCTACCACGCTCGTCACCATATGCGGCTCGACTAGAAACCGGCGACAGACGTCACGCACTTCCTTGGCGCTGATGGCACGGACCTTCTTGACGATGTCGCGCTCGCTCAGGATAGGCAGATCATAAAGCACTTCGAGGCCGTAGTGAGCCGCGAGCGACGAGTCGCCTTGCAGGTCCATGGCGCGACGGCCGAGATAGTACTCTTTGGCGCGCTCCATTTCTTTATCGGTCGGGCCCTTCTCAGCGAGCTCGGTCAGCACCTTGCGAATGCCGTTCAATGCTTCCTCGCGCTTGGAGGGCGAGCAGGCGATGTAAGTGCCGATGTAGCCGCGCTCGAGTCCTTCGAAGCTCACGGGCGAGACCGTGTAGGCCAGGCTCTTTTTCTCGCGAAGCTCGATGAAGAGGCGGCCGCTTTGCCCGCCGAGCAGCGTGTTCATGATCTGAATGGCGTGCCGATCCTCGCCGTGAATCGTCGTGCCGAGGCCGCCGGTGAGGATATGAAGCTGCTCGCGCCCCAGATTGCGCTCCACCCAGCGCGGCGCCTTGAGCTGAGGCTCTTCGGCGGGCGCGGCGTCGTTCTCGCCCGCGCCCCGCGCCTTCAGAGCGCGCGCCCACTGATCCATCTGCGCGAGCCAGAGTTCGACATCCGCGCGCGGCACATCGCCGCTGATCGAGATGACCAGGCGTTCGGGCCGGACCCAGCGACGGTGATAGTCCCTGAGCTTGGCCCCGTCGATGTTCGCCAGCGTCTCGAGCGAACCCATCGTCATGCGGCCATAGGGATGCTTCTCGAAAAGCGTCTCGAGAAAGAGCTTCGAGCAGAGCTGCGACGTGTGATCCTCGATCCCGCGGATCGAGTCCTCGGCCACGCGCTTATATTGCGCGACCTCCGAATCCGGAAAAGTCGGATTGAGCAGCACGTCCGTGAAGAGAGTCGAGAGCTTGTCCCAGTCGCGCGCCAAGCCCGTGAGCTGCGCGCCCACGCTGTTGCGTCCCGAGAAGCCGTCGACGCCGGCCGCGGCGCCTTCGGTGATGCGCGCGATCTCGCGGGCGTCGCGCGACTGCGTGCCCTTGGCCCAAGTCAGCGACATCATATACGCCGTTCCCCAGTCCTCGGGCTTCTCCAGGCGCACGCCGCCCAGGACGGACGCGTGCACGCCGACGACGTGGGATTGCCCGCGCTCGAAATGCGCGACGCGGATCCCGGACGGGAGCTTGAAGATCTCGACGGGCGGGCGTTCGACCTTAGCGGCCGCGCGCGCCGGCGCCTTCTTGCCTTCATCCCTCGCCGGCCCGAGCAGCTCGCGGGTCATCACCTCGATCGGGGCGGTCTTGAAGCCTTTTTCGGACTTCGGCACGAGCACCACTCCGCTCATCCGACGAGGATCGAGGTACTTGCGCGCGACTTCTCGGATGCGCGCGGAGTCCACCGCGCGAAGCTCCTCGATGTACTTCTGGTCGAAGTCGAGATCGTCGACGATGAACTTGAGGAAACCCAGGCGCCCAGCCAGTCCGTCCGCGCTCTGGGTCGCGTAGAGTCGCTCGCTCTCGGCGTTGACGATCACGCGCGCGAGCTCGTCGGCGTCAGGACCTTCGTCACGGATTCGCCTGAACTCCTTCAAGATCTCCTCAGCCGCGTCGTTGACCTTGTCGACCGACTCGAGCTCGGCCTGGAAGTAGAGCATGCCCGGATCGTAAGGCACGTACATGCCGCCCGAGACCTCCGTGACGAGCGATTTCTCGACAAAGAGCTTTTGATGAAGCCGCGAGAGCTCGCCCATCCCGAGCACGCCGGCCAGCAGGTCGAGCGCCGGGACATCCTCGTGCTTCAGCTCCGGCACGCGAAACGAAAAACTCAGCGTGGGCGTCTTGACGTCAAAGGGCTTCACGACAAACGAAGCCTTGCTCTTGAGCTCAGGCTCGACCACGCGCTTGTGGGCCGAAGGCGCGCGCGGCTTCAGCACCGATTTTCCGTAGTGCTTCTCGAGATAGCGCAGAAGCTGCTGCTTGTTGGTCCCGCCCTCGGCGCCCTGTCCTTCGAGCGGGCCGACGAGGATGATGCCCATCTGGCCCGAGACATAGTTGCGATTGTAGAACGCCTCGAGCGCGCCGACCTTGGCGGCCTTGAGCGTCTCGGTGTAACCGATGACGGGCTTTCCGTAGGGATGCTTGCGAAACGTCTGCGTGAAGAGCGCCTGAAAGAGCTGCCGCCCCGGCGAATCCTCGTTCTTGCGAAGCTCCTCGAGAATCACCTCGCGCTCGCTCTCGAAGTCGCTCTTCAAAAACCGCTGAGGCTTGGCCATCGTCCCGAACGCGTCGAGAACCTTGAGCCAATGAGTGGCCGCGCAGGTCACGTGATAGACGGTCTGGTCAAAGGACGTGTAGGCGTTGATGTCGCCCCCGAGCGACTCCACGGCGCGGGCCATCTTGCCGGTCGACGCCTTGCCCGTCTCCTTGGCCGCCGCGTCTTTAAAGAGCATGTGCTCGAGAAAGTGAGCGAACCCCGCCTCAGGCGGGTTCTCATCGGCGCTTCCCGTCTTGACCCACCAGTAGGTGGCGGCCACCGGGCCGTCGTAGTGCTGGAGGATGACGGGAATCCCGTTCGAGAGCTCGAGGTGTTCGGGGCGGAGAAGTTTTGCCATAGCTGTCCTGAATATAAGGCAAACGGCCGCAAAATGGTTGGTGAATCCGGATCGGTCGACTTAGACGCTGGACGTCATGAACGAAAAGATCTAAGGTCCCCCCGGAATGCGGTCTTTATATACACATTTCCCGTTCTGCGAGGCGAAGTGCCATTACTGCGACTTCTACTCGCTGGGCCGCGAGCGCACCAAATTGGGCGACCGCGACAAGTTCGCCGAGGCGTTGACCCGCGAGGCTGAGGCGCTGGGGCATCTTCTCTCGCCCGAGCTCGACACGATCTTCTTCGGCGGCGGCACCCCGAGCATGACCCCCGCAGCCGAGATGGCGCGCGCGCTCGAGCCCCTCTGGAAGCACACCCGCGTGACGCCCGAGACCGAATGGACGATGGAAGCCAACCCTTCGTCCGTCTCGCTCGAGAGCCTGCGCGAGTACCGCGCCTTGGGCGTCAACCGCATCAGCATGGGAGTGCAAGCGCTCGAGACGGAGCTCTTGCATAAGCTCGGTCGTGTTCACTCCAAAGAGGACGCGCTCAAAGCACTGGATTCGATTTTCGAGGCTGGATTCGACAATGTTTCGGTCGATCTGCTCTGCGGCGTTCCCGGGCAGTCGATGCAGGAGCTCGAAAACGCGCTCCGGACCCTCACTTCCTACCCGATCACTCATCTGAGCTGCTACTTGCTCACGCTGGCCCCGCACCATCGTATGTACAAGGACCTTCCGGACGAAAACATCCAGCTCGAACATCTTCTGCTGATCGACCGCTGGATGCAGGAGCGAGGCTTCCAGCATTACGAGATCTCAAATTTCGCGAAGCCCGGTAAGCGCGCGCGCCACAACCTCCATTACTGGAAAGGCGGGTCATTCTTGGGGCTCGGTCCCTCGGCCCATTCGTTTGATTCTCAAAACTCCAAGCGCTGGAAGAACGTCTCCTCGCTTCACAAGTACGCGGAGCTCCTGTCCAAGGGCGAATCTGCGATCGAGTGGAGCGAGACTCTCACCGACAAGCAGAAAGACCTCGAGCGGTGGATGCTCGCCCTTCGTCTGGACGAGGGCTTTCCGCGCGGATGGCTCCGCGAGTCCCTCCAAAAGGCGCGCGCCGAGGAGTTCCTCAAACGCGGGTTGCTCGAAATCCACCCGAGCGAGCCTCAACGACTTCGATTGACATCCCGCGGCTTCGCACTTTCCGACCAGCTCATCTCAGCTCTCAGCTAAGCGGCCTATCCAAAGTTTCTCATTTGACTCGCCCCAAACCATCCCCATAAAGACTAATGCGCACCACCCTACTCTTGAAACGGGCCGCGCGGTCCGGAATTCGCCAATAGTTTTGGCACCCTAATGATTGATTTGGAGGTTTGTTTGGCCGAAAACGCACATCAACAGCAACCCGACGAGCAGCAGCAAGCGGCGCAACCCACTGCAAACGGCGGCGAGACCGACCTGCAGAAGCGTATTGCCGACCTCGAAGCTCAGGTGAAGGAGAAGGAAAACAAGTACCTCTACCTTTACGCCGAGTTCGAAAACTTCAAGAAGAGAGCCGTCAAAGAGCGCTCCGACCTGATCAAGTTCGGCTGGGAACCCGTGGCGCGCGATCTCCTGCAGATCGCCGACAACCTGGATCTCGCGCTTCAGCACGCGCCGGCCAACACGGACAAGAATTTCGTCGACGGACTCAAGATGGTCCTCAAAAACTTCCGGGACACGATGCAACGGCAGGGTGTCCACCTGATCGAAGCGCTCGAAAAGCCCTTCGATCCCAACCTGCACGAAGCGATGGGGTCGGAACCTTCCGAACACCCTGAAGGAACGATCGTGCGGGAACACACTAAGGGATACACGCTCCACGGCCGCCTTTTGCGCCCGTCCCGCGTATCCGTCGCAACCAACAAATAAATAACTTAGAAAAGAGAGGAATTAATTATGGGTAAAATCATCGGAATCGACTTGGGTACCACGAACTCCTGCGTCGCCGTCCTTGAAGGCAGCGAACCGAAAGTGATCCCGAACGCGGAAGGCGGCAATACCACTCCTTCCGTCGTCGCGTTCACTCCCTCGGGCGAAAAGCTCGTCGGACAGGCCGCCAAGCGCCAGGCCATCACCAACCCTGACAAGACCATCTTCGAAGCCAAGCGCCTCATCGGCCGCAAGTTCAGCTCGAAGGAAGTCCAGGAGTTCATCAAAGTCGCGCCCTTCAAGATCTTCGAAGCCAAGAACGGCGACGCCTGGGTCAAGGTCGGCGACCGCGAGTACTCCCCGCAGGAGATCTCGGCCCTCGTCCTCCAGAAGATGAAGAAGACCGCCGAAGACTACCTCGGCGAACCGGTCACCGAAGCGGTCGTGACGGTTCCGGCTTACTTCAACGATGCCCAGCGCCAGGCCACCAAGGACGCCGGCCGCATCGCGGGCCTCGACGTCAAGCGCATCATCAACGAGCCGACTTCGGCCGCGCTCGCCTACGGCCTCGACAAAGGCGGCAAGGAGCACACGGTTGCCGTGTTCGACCTGGGCGGCGGTACCTTCGACATTTCGATCCTCGAGCTCGGCGACGGCGTCTTCGAAGTGAAGGCGACCAACGGCGACACCTTCCTCGGCGGCGGTAACTTCGACCAGCGCATCATCGATTGGCTCGCCGACGAGTTCAAGAAGGAGAGCACCATCGACCTCCGCAAGGACAAGATGGCCCTTCAGCGCCTCAAGGAAGCCGCTGAAAAAGCCAAGCACGAGCTCTCGAGCGCGATGGAGACGGAAATCAACCTCCCCTTCATCACCGCCGACGCTTCGGGCCCCAAGCACCTCAACATCAAGCTTTCGCGCGCCAAGCTCGAAGCCCTCGTCGCGGACCTCATCGAGAAGCTCATCGCTCCCTGCGAGACCTGCATCAAGGACTCGGGCGTGCCAAAGTCCAAGATCGACGAAGTCATCCTCGTCGGCGGCATGACCCGCATGCCGCGCGTCCAGGCCAAGGTCAAAGAGATCTTCGGCAAGGAGCCGCATAAGGGCGTGAACCCGGACGAAGTCGTCGCCGTCGGCGCGGCCGTCCAGGGCGGCGTTCTCAAGGGCGACGTCAAGGACGTCCTGTTGTTGGATGTTACGCCGCTTTCCTTGGGGATCGAGACCCTCGGCGGCGTGTTCACCAAGCTGATCGAGAAGAACACGACCATCCCGACCAAGAAGGGCCAAACCTTCTCGACGGCGGCCGATAACCAGAACGCGGTCACCATCCACGTTCTCCAGGGCGAGCGCGAGTTCGCCGAGTACAACAAGTCGCTCGGCCGCTTCGACCTCGTCGGGATCCCGCCCGCCCCGCGCGGCGTGCCCCAGATCGAAGTCACCTTCGACATCGACGCCAACGGCATCGTGCACGTCGGAGCCAAGGACCTCGGCACGGGCAAGGAGCAGTCGATCCGCATCACCGCTTCGAGCGGCCTGTCGGAAGAAGAGATCAAGCGCATGCAGAAGGAAGCCGAAGCCCACAAGGCCGAGGACGACAAGCGCAAGGAGCTCGTCAACGCCCGCAACACACTGGATGGCCTGATCTACACCATCGAGAAGACGCTCAAGGAGAACAGCGAGAAGATCGAAGCCGGCACCAAGACGTCGGTCGAGGAAGCTCTGGTCGAAGCGCGCAAGCACCTCGACAGCAAAGACGCGGCCGAGATCCAGAAGGCGACCGAAGCCCTCACCGCCGCCTCCAACAAGATGGCCGAGCAGATGTACAAGACGGCCGGCGCCGGTAACGGCAACGGCGGCGAGCAGCCTCATACGGCTGGCGAGCAAGGTCATGCCGGCAAGAGCGAAGGCGGCAAAAAGGACGACGACGTCATCGACGCCGACTACAAGGAAGTCTGAGTCTGATTTTTCCTATCTCGGGCGGGGGCGGGGCGATTTTTTCGTCTCGCCCCTCTCCCGTTTGAGGGTAGGATGCAAGGAAACGAATGGCAGCGAAACGCGATTATTATGAAGTTCTTGGCTTAGCCAAGGGAGCGACCGGCGAAGAGATCAAGAAATCTTATCGCAAGCTTGCCGTTCAGTTTCACCCGGACAAGAACCCGGGCGACAAGAAAGCCGAAGAGCGCTTCAAGGAGCTCTCTGAAGCCTACGAAGTCCTCTCCGACGACAAGAAACGCCAGATGTACGACCAGTTCGGCCACGCCGCGGGCGCGGGTGGCCCCGGCGGCGGCTTCGGTGGATTCCAAGGCGGATTCGAAGGCGCCTTCGGCGGCGCCTCGATGAACGACATTTTCGGCGATATTTTCGGCGACATCTTCGGCGCTGGCGGCCCCCAGCGCGGCGGAAGGCGCCGACGCGCGGGACGTCCCGGCGCGGATCTCAAGACCTCGGTCGATGTCACCTTCGAGGAGGCCGCATTCGGCGCCGAGAAAGTCATCACGGTTCCGAAGGTCGTGCGCTGCGATACTTGCGAAGGAACCGGCGCCAAGGAAGGCACTCATCCCGAGACCTGCTCGGGTTGTAACGGCGCGGGCGAGGTCCATGTCCAGCAAGGTTTCTTCGCCATCTCGCGCCCCTGCCCTCGCTGCAACGGCGCGGGCCAGACGATCGCACACCCCTGCACTACCTGCAGCGGCAGTGGCCAGGTCCGCAAGCGCTCGCAGATCGCAGTCAAGATTCCGGCCGGCGTCGACACCGGTCAGCGCCTGAAGCTCACGGGCGAAGGCGAAGCCGGCGAGCGCGGCGGCGAACCGGGCGATCTCTACGTCGTCATCAACGTCCTGCCGCATGACATCTTCACGCGCGAGGACGCCGACGTGATCTGCGAAGTGCCGATCACCTTCATCCAGGCCGCGCTCGGCGCCGAGATCGAGGTTCCGACCCTCGAAGGCCGGGTCAAGCTCAAGATCCAGGCCGGCACGCAATCGCACAAGCTTCATCGTCTCAAAAACAAGGGGCTGGCTCGCTTGGGCTCTTACGGCCGCGGCGACCAGCTCGTCCGAGTGATCGTGGAGATCCCGTCCAAGCTGACTACCGAACAGAAAGATCTTTTGAAAAAGTTCGACGAGGCCGGCGGAGACGCGTCCCATCCGATGCACCGAAACTTCTTCGAAAAAGTGAGAAACCTCTTTGACTAAACTATTTCTGGCGGTGGGACTTGTCTTCGCGGTGGGCGTGACGGGTTGTGCTTCCGGCCAGAAGTCCAAAGGCAGTGCGCCGCTCCCGCAACAGCAAGGAGAGGCGCCTCCCGTCTCCCAGCACGAAGCCGCGGCGTTCAGAGAGATTCAGACTCTCTACGGCGCGCGAAACTACGACAAAGCGCTCGCTAAGATCGACGCCTTCGTCGAAACCTTCCCCAAGAGCGCGAATATCTCGCAGGCAGAGAACATGCGCGGCTTGATTTATCTCTTCGGCAAGAAGCCCGCGCAGGCCTCGACCGCCTTCTCGCGCGCCATCGAGACCAACTCGTTTAACCCGGCCCTCATGCCTTACCTGCTTTACAACCTGGCGACTGCCCAGTTCGAGGAAGGGCGCGCCGACGACGCGCACCAAACGCTCGACCGATTCTCGCCGGACACACTCAATCGCGAGAACCGCCTCAAGGCTCACGTGCTACGCGCGCGCGTCGAGCTCAAGCGCGGTCTGCCGGCGGACGCCGCTCGCGAAGCGCTCGAGGCGAGCCGGCTTTTTCCGACCTCCGACGGCTCCGAGCGCAGCGAGTCGCGCAATACGCTCAACCAGGTCCTCGAGCAATCGCTCGCCGAGATCCGGGACGAGGATGCGCTCAATAATCTCTACCGCAACTACGAAGACAGCCCCTGGGCCGATGCCGTGCTCTTCCGGCTCGGCAGCCTCGAGCTCGCCAACCCGGCGAGCGCCCCAGCGGGCGAAGCGCATCTTCGCACGCTGGTTTCGCGCTTTCCGAAGAGCGCCCATTACGCCGAGGCGGCCGAGCTGCTGCGTGCGCGCGGGACGGCGACGGGCGCGCAGTCGGTCGCGACTACCCCGACCATGGGCAATATCCCGGTCGAGAGCGACTCAGTCGGCGTGCTCCTGCCGATGCGAGGCAAGTTCTCCAAGTTCGGCAACCGCAGCCTGCACGCGATCGAGCTCGCTTTCCGGATCTTCAATACCAACGAGCCCGATTCCAAGATCAAGCTCGTCATCGAGGACAGCGGCGAGGACGGCGACCAGGCCGTCAAGGCGCTCGACCGGCTGGTGCTCAAGCACCACGTCATCGCCGTCGTCGGTCCGCTTTTGAGCAAAGGCATCGAGAAGGTCACCCAACGCGCCGGCGAGCTGGGCGTTCCGCTCCTTTCGCTCGCCCGCAGCGAAGGCATCCCGAACGACTATGTCTTCCAGGCCGGATTGACCGTTCGTCTTCAGGCGCAGGAAATGGCAAAGTACGCTCACGACAAACTCGGTATCAGCCGGTTCGCGATGATCTACCCTCGCGACAAGATCGGCCAGCAGTACAGCCAGGACTTCTGGAACTCGGTTGACCACGCCGGTGGGACTGTCGTCGGAGCCGAGTCTTATGCGCCCGGCGAGACTGACTTCCGCCAGCCGATCGACAAGCTCTCGGGCCTCTACTACACCGAGGCGCGCCAGCCCGAGCTCGAATACCTCGCCAAGCAGCGCGAGGAG